>Ga0224497_10002061_pt1 | contig 12133 bp, 10 predicted proteins | sample SF_Jul11_sed_USG_4_FD_167970 | JGI IMG/M metagenome (GOLD analysis project Ga0224497, IMG submission 167970) | Sediment microbial communities from San Francisco Bay, California, United States - SF_Jul11_sed_USGS_13 | ecosystem: Environmental > Aquatic > Marine > Sediment | place: USA...
GTCTGCCATTATAAGGCGCAAGGCGAATCAGCATTTCGCGGGCAAAATTGCGGTCGTCCGAATACACGGATGAGACAAGGGAGCCGCCGCCCTGCGCGCATAAACGAACCAATGAATCGGTGTTCTCATACGGCAAGACCGTGACGACGGGTCCGAAGATCTCGCGTTCGTGCACCAACGGCGCGGATTCGGGATCGTCCACGCGGAACAGATGTGGCGTCAGAAAAAATCCCTGGCCCCGCTCGACACCCGGCAGATTCCCCGGCTCGAGACTCCCCGTTACTTTGGTCGCCTGTGCCCGAAGCGCCTCGATGCTTGTCCGGACGTCGTCGAGTTGATTGCGGCTGACCAGCGGCCCCATACGAACACTGGCTTCAGCCGGATTGCCAACGACGATGCCCTCCAGGCGCTCGTGAAGAGCATCGATGAACGCCCCGATTTTGGCTGGCGGTGCGAAGACGCGCCGTATGGCCGTGCACTTCTGTCCCGCCTTTTGTCGCACATCGGTCGTCACCTCATTGAGCATCATCTGCCAGGTTTCGCTGCCGACCTCGACCTCAGGACCCATCACCGCTGCGTTGAGGCTGTCGGCCTCGACATTGACCCGCGCGGATCGCCGCGTATGGGCATCCAGACCGCGTAATACCGCAGCAGTTTGTCCCGAGCCGGTAAACGCGAGGACGTCCTGCGGGCCCAGATGGTCGAGCAGGTCACCAACGGATCCCGCTATGAGCGAGAACGAACCGTCGGGCAGGGCACCGGAGTCGACGATGATCTCGGTCATCCGGTATGCAAGCATCGCGGTACTGGTCGCGGGCTTGCTGACGACCGGCATGCCCGCGAGTAACGCCACCGCCGCTTTTTCGACCATCCCCCAGGCCGGAAAGTTGAACGCATTGATGTGTACAGCGACACCCGTAAGCGGCGTGAGGATGTGACGACCGGCATAGCGCGGCGTGCGGCCAATCTGTGCTGGTTCGCCATCATTAATAAGGTGGCGATCGCCCAACGCTTTGCCGACATCGATGTAAGCCAGTAGCGTGGCGGTGGCGCCATCAACATCGAACTTTGCGTCATTCCGCGTATTCCCGCCGTTCTCGATCGAGAGCTCAATGAATTCCTCCCTGTTTGCATAGAGCGCTTCGTAGATGCGATGCAGAGTATCTGCGCGTTCGGCAAAACTCAGCGCTCGCAACGCCGGGCCGCCAATGCTCCGTGCATGTTGCAACGCGGCGGCGAAATCGATGCCGCCGGTGCTCGTCTCAGCCAGCGGTTCCTCGGTGGCGGGGTTGAGTAATGTGACCGTCTTGCCGCTTCCATCACGCCACTCGCCACTGACAAAACTTTTGAGTTTCAACATTCTCTAACCTCCACGGTGAGAGTCTATTATCCAGCGGTATGAATCACAGTGATCCTGCCACTGTGGCCTTCGAGTTAAACAATTCAGATCCGAATACTTCGGCTACGCCGGGTCACGACGAAGGAAATCCCGCACAGCGTCACGCCGACAAGTAATCCGACAATTGACGGAAAGATCAGGAATAGTCCGCCGACTGACAGAAGAATCCTTGTCCACCAGGAATTCGTTAGCAAATGATAGGACTCGATACCGGCGGAAATCAGAATAAGCCCCGCCGCGGCACTAAAGAACGTGACAGCAGTAATGAATGACGAGCCGATTAGCAATAATTCCGGACCGTATACAAAGACAAACGGAATTATGAAAGCAGCCAACGCTAACTTCACCGCTGTTACAGCAATCTTTAGAGGATTCGCCTCGGCAATCGAGGATGCGGCGTAAGCAGCCACGGCAACCGGTGGGGTAATTGCGGACATCACGGCATAATAAAGCAAAAACATATGCGCCGACATGAGCGGGATGTCGAGCTGCGTCAGGATTGGACCGACCAATACCGCCGCCAGTATATACGCGCTGGGAGTAGGCATGCCCATCCCCATGATGATCGTCAACATTGCGGCGAGAACCAATGTAGGAAACATTTGTGCATCGGTTATGTTGTAGATCACGTGCCCAAATTTTGCGGACAAACCGGTCATCGTAATGCCCGCGATAACCAGTCCGGCTGCGGCACATGCGCCCGCGACCGGAATCATACGCACGGCGGTTTTAGCCAGAGCCCGATACAGTCCGCCAAACCCAATACGAGTATCTCTCCGAAAAAAAGTCGCCGCTAACACGACTAACGTTCCAAAAACTGCGACCCGGGTAGGCGTGTAGCCATACAATAAAGCCGTCGTAAGCACGATTAATGGAAGCACGAATACCCAGCCTCGCCTGATCGTAATTCCAAGACCGGGAATCTTGTCGGTGTCCAGAGTCTTGACATCAGCGAGGCGCAGAGATGCGAAGTGAACCTGAGAGAATACGCAAACGTAATACAAAATTGCTGGTAATAAAGCGGCAATGACAATTTCGCTGTATTCAATACCTGTGAATTCGGCCATGATAAATGCGGCCGAGCCCATGATCGGCGGCATGATGCTGCCGCCGGTCGACGCGGTGACCTCGACCGCGCCAGCGAGGGACCCCGGATAACCAAGCCGTTTCATTATCGGAATGGTTATAGCGCCAGTCGTAACGACATCGGACGTGGGACTGCCAGAGATCATGCCGTACATGCCGGAGGAGACAACCGCAATTTTGGCCGGGCCCCCCGGGCTCCGACCGCTGATAGCCGCGGCCAGATCGAAGAAGAAATCACCGCCTTTGGCCTGTTGCAGAACCGTACCGAAGAGCACGAAGAGGAAGGCATAGGTTGCCGCTACATGCACGGGCAGGCCCAAGATTCCGTCCGTCGTGTAAACCATGATGTCGAGGAAGTGGTTGTAGTCGATGTAGCTGTGCTGCAGGACTCCGCCGAAATTGTGCCCGAGGAAATTGTACAGGACGAAAATGACGACCATCGTCGTCAGGCCAAGACCGGTAGTACGCCGGGTGATCTCGATGCTAAGCAGGAATAGAGACCAGCCGAACACTATCTCCCAACCTTGAAGCGGGAATAAAAGCGAAATCCGTTCGACCAATGTGCCGGAATTCAAAAAGAAATATGCACCTGTAATCAGGCTTATTGTGGACAGCCCCCAGTCAATGAATCCGGGCTTATCCGTATCTGAATAGGGCGTGGGTCCGACCAAAAGAAAGGCCAACGCAAACATCATTGACAGGAAAACGGAGGTCAATGTCCATGGATCGAGGATCACCGCAACCGCTGAGTAAATCACCCAAATGCTGATTAGGGCTGCGTAGGAGTAGAGTATTGGCTTGAGCAGGCCAGTGGGTTCGCGGCGGACTCCGACAGAGAACCATAGTTCAGATTTAAAGAATTTGGAGCCCGACATGTTTTAGATTACTGATGCATTTTCGGACCGTTAAACATCGCTCTCGGTAAGCTCTCATTCAATCATGCCGGCTTCACGCAATGCGCGTTCTGCACCAGGGTGTCGTGGGGCAACCGAGTCTTCAGCGACGCTGTGAAGTGTAGTGACCTGCGCAAGCTGTTGGTGGGCTGATTTGAAAGACTCCAGGTTTTCAAGCATTGCTTTGGTCAGCATGTAAGCCAGCTCTTCGTCCATCTCCTGGTTGGCGATCAGCACCGCACCGGTGCAAATGGTGGTCACGTCATGGTCCAAGAACTCGTACTCGTCCCTCCTGAATGCGCAGGGCTTTCCGCCCATGCCGGACGCAACCTTCGCAGCCACCGGCTCGGTCAAATCTACCATGATCAGCGGAACCGCATTCGCTAGCTCCCGCACGCTCGCATGATTGTAAGACAAGCCGAAATTGATCAGGTCAAGGCGACGATCGGTCATAAGGTTCGTCTGTTCTCTTGTCGCGGCGCGGAACACCTGCCCACCCCAGTTTCTTATCTCGTCGATTGGGGCGCCAAGAGCGGCAAGGATTGCTATCCCGAGATCTCCATCCATATTGCCAGGACGATTCACCGCCACCCGAATTTCAATCTTGTTCGCAACAATATCTGCAAAGGTTTCGATACCATGTTTGTCGGCAAAATCGCGATTAAGCAAGAGATGAATCGACTGAAAACGCGACTCGGCGGTGAAAAGCCTAAAAAGTACTCGCAGATTTTTTAGCGGGCGGTCTTTGAAAACGCCCGTGCCCTCCCAGGCAGACTGCAATTCAATATCCGATGCTATTCCCAAAGGCACTTTGTTATCCGACACCAATTTCGCATTTGCCAGTCCACCACTGCTGGTTTGATAGGTAATGGTGAAATCGGAATTGGATTTGTTTACAGCTTTATCCAGTCCGAGACCAAGTGCTGACCAAAGGCCACCAGGACTGGCGCCGGCAACAGTGAGGTTATAATTCTTGGAATTGTCTGCTGGCAATCGTGACAGTACCAACGCAATAACTATGCCAATGACGGCTAGAATAGCTATATATAAACTACGTCGTGCTGCGAAATTAGCAATTTTGTTCATTTCCCTTTTATCTGATCGTTCCCGAAAAAAGGATTTGTCTGTTTGCCATCTTGACTAGCGCGTTAACGAGAATAAGGTATTCGACTTTTCAAAGCCAGCTGCCGGCAATGACTTTTTTCCAAGCGGTGGTGACGGGCGACGTCGGCAGCACGGTAGCGGGAGGCACCGAATCGTGCAACGAGGAGTTGGAGATTCTATGGGACTGCGCAGATAGGGATATTCGATACTATGGTTGAAGTGAAAGATGCACTTAGTATCCGGTTCGATATTTGTATATGATCCAGCGGTAGCGAGGGGCGCGCGCAATAGATTTTGGTATTTTCGCTGCGTATGGCTTCAATTATTCAGATTTGAGCGAAACACTTGAGGTCAATATATCGGCTATTTGAGGCGGTCGTCTTCAGCCGCTACGAAAGTCTGGGAGATTTCGATTGAATACAGGGGATGCGAGCGCTATTGGGCCAAAGTTTGTTGAAGTAGGTGGTGTTGCACATCTTCAATTGACGATGGCAATCAACGATTACGATCATCTCAGGGATCTGGCGGCCGGTGTTGTCAAGGCAGACGGGATAATTCTGACACCTCTAACCCTGGCTGTTGAGGAAATCTTTTCGCGCTTTACCTACCACCTTGAATGGGACGTTTCGGAAATGTCTTTCGCGAAATACGTTTCGCTGACTGCTGCGGGAGACGCGCCGATGGTTGCGATCCCGGTGTTTCCTTCGCGAGTGTTCAGGCATTCGGCGTTTTATGTTCGCAAAGATAGCGATATTGACAAGCCGCAGCAGATTGAAGGAAAAACGGTCGGCATACCGGAGTGGGCACAGACCGCGGGCGTATACGTCAGGGGAATGCTGGCCGAACTTTATGATGTTGATTTGCGTTCCATCAAATGGGTGCAGGCCGGTGTGAACCAGGCAGGCCGGAAGGAGAAGGTAAAGCTGAAACTGCCGGATGGGATTCGTTACTCGTCCCGGCAGGACGCCAGTCTGAACGGGATGTTAGTGTCCGGAGAAATCGATGTGGCGATTACTGCGCGCCCGCCGCTTGCCTTCGGCGAGTCTGATTCGCCGATCAAGCGACTGTATGCAGATGCACGTAGCGAGGAGAGAAAATTTTACCTCGAGACGGGAATTTTTCCGATCATGCATGTAATCGCGATACGACGTGACGTATTCGAGGCGAACAGGTGGATCGCCATGAATCTGTATAAGGCATTTGAAGAGGCGAAGGACCGCAGTGTCGAAAGGCTTGCCGACATAACCGCATCCTGTATCCCGGTACCCTGGGTAGCCACGCTGGTTGAAGAGGCTACCGATGATTTTGGTGGCAAGCTCTGGCCTTACGGCATGCAGGATAATCTGCCAACGCTGGAAGCATTTTGTCGTTATGCGTATGACCAGGGGGTAGCGGGCCGGCATCTCGAGGTAGAGGAATTATTCCCGAAAGAAGTGCACGCCGGTGTAAAAGTCTAGCAGCAACTTGTTGTATCGAAACTTTTGTCGTAGCGACATAACCGCGATGGACGGTTCCAACAGGGGGTGATTATTCCGGTGGATTTCGGCGTGCGACGTTCGGCGATAGAGTCAGAGCAAGCCGGCGTTTGACAGGACTTTGTCCAAACGCTTTTCCAGCTCCGGCGTCGCGGGCGCCATGGGCAGGCGGTGCGAGTTGTCCGGGATGATTCCCAGCCTTTTCATCATGTACTTGATGGCGATCGGGTTTGTGTCGTAGAAGACCGATTTGTTCAACTCAAACAGGTCGTAATGTATCTTCTTTGCTCCCTCGAGGTCATTGGCAAAGACTCTTTCGCACATCTCGGCGACGGGTTTCGGTACCACGTTGCTGACTGCGTTCATCAAACCGCAGGCTCCAACGGCCATCATCGGAAAACTCAGTTCTTCGAGGCCGACAAAAACGCGAAAGTCCATCCCGAAACTTTCCAGTAGATCCGAACAGAAACCCAGATCGTTAACGGCGTGTTTCATCCCGATCAGGTTCGGGGCCTGATCGCGAATTTGCGCAACCGTATCCAGGGTGACGTTTATAGCCGTGCGGCCCGGAATGTGATAGATCATTACCGGGAGCTCTGTCCGACTGCAGACTTCGACATAGTAAGCCACAAGCCCTCTTTGTGGCGGGCGTATGTAGTACGGCGTCACCACCAGCAACGCATCCGCGCCTGCTTCATTTGCGTGTTCCGTGAGAACCAGGGTATCCGCCAAACTCTGCGAGCCGGTTTGGGCAACGACAGGTACCCGCTTGCCAGCCACGTCAATTGCGATGTCCACCAGCCGGATACGTTCTTCGAGCGTAAGCGTGCTTGGCTCGGCAGTGGTTCCATTGACCAGCACACCGTGAGACCCTTCACTGACTTGTCTTTCTACGAGCTTTTCGTACGCACCATAATCGACGTCTTCGCCCCGAAAAGGCGTGATTACAGGGGGGATCGAGCCCCTGATACGATCGAGTTCCATTACGCCTTACGATTCGTTTGAAAACCGGAATGCTGCCCGAGAATCACAGCGGGATGACTCAATGATTCCTGCCACAACAGGCTTTCCATAATAATATTCAACGGCTGGTCCTGGACCGTAAGCTCATATACGGACTCATCATTCGACGCATGATTGTGTACTGCCCAGCCCGGGGCGGACAGCATGAGGTCACCGGCCTTCCACTCGTATCGTTTCTTTTCGACGACGGAGTACCCTGAACCTTGAAAATAATAGTTGATCGCCGCCGACACATGTCGGTGAGGTCGGTCGATAATTTTTGGCGGACGAATTGTCATGGTGGCGAAGAAACTCGGAGTCGTACCATTGGTACGTCCGGTCATCGGGTTGTATAACAGGTACAGACGACGGCCGATGTAGTCCTTGCCTAATGCCGTCAGCTTGTCAAGATTCGCCTTGACCAGTTCCCACGGCCAGTGCAGGTTTTTTGACTCGACGCTCGGCGGATTGATCAGGATCTCATAGGGCATCAGCCAGGCACCCTCGTCAGTCAGTTCGAACGACCCGTATGGGCTCTTGCGCCTCGGGTCGTCTTGTTCTTCGTCGGTTTGTACTTTCAGTTCCGCATGTTGCGGATCTTCTTCGACAATATGGACCCGCATCTTTTCCAGCAAGGCGGCGTTGGAGTAGGTGAGCCGCACCTGTAGCTGGTCGGTATCGTTAAAATGGGAATAGGTTGCGAAACTGTTATGGTTCCAGACATCGTATTGCTTGAATTCAATTCGGAGTTTGTTGACAAGCGTGTAGCCGCTTCCGCGGATGCAAAAATTTATTTGCGTGGAATTGTGCCGAATGGGTGCTGTACTTTCACCCGGCAACAGGACATCGAGGCTGACAGTAATTCCCGCGGCCAGACCCAGCCCGGGTGCTTGCGCTGACGGGTGGACAATAAGGGACCGACGCCGGCCATTTTTCGGTTTCGGGAGAGCAGCCAATCGGTCTATTTCCTCGTCGATCTGCTCTTTGCTTACGATATACGGTTCCCAAAATGGCAGTGCTACGTGCTTTTTATCGGTGGCATCGACAAATGGACTCAAAGCACCGCTATCTGCTGAAAGGTCGCTAATGGAAGATGACATAGGTTTCCCTCATTAAAATCTACTGCGTTGGCCTGGCTACACAGTACTTACATACTTGAGTTTAAACGCTCCCGGGTCGTGGATCACTGCCTGCCAGCATGATCTGACAACAAATCTGTGCATAGCCTTTAACAGTATACTGTCAACTAAATCGCAGCGGCTGCTTCTCAGGCTGCGGAATCGCTCTGCCGGCACCATTTGCACGGGCCCGATTGAGGATCTCATGTCCCATCGAGAGATCCGACAGGCCCATACCCATTGCCTTAAACAAGGTGATGTCAGCACCTGATGGCCGGCCGCCACCGTTAGCGACGACCGCCGAAAGGGTTTGTACAACGCGCCAATTCTTATCGTCATCGCCGAACTGTTCGATGAACTCGCTGCTTAGCCGCCTGACAGAATCGAGGGTGTCTACGACAATCGGTCCGCTGCGGTCAAAAACATCCTGAGTAAATTCCCGGCGTTCGGGCGTGATCGCGCCGACTGCGTTTACGTGACTGCCATTGGAAAGCATCGCAGCGGATAGAAACGGTTCCGTGGCCCGCGTGACCAGAGTGACGATCGGGACGCTTTCAACAGCCTCCTCAACACTATCAGTAGCGGTAACCTCAAAGGCAAACTGGTTTCGGACCTTATCGACAAAGGCCTGTCGATTGTCCGGATTCCGACTGTAGACTCGCAATCGTTTTAACGGTCTGACTACATTTACGCCTGCTACCTGGGCAAGGGCTTGTTTTCCGGTTCCGATAATCGCCATTTCATTCGCGGTTTCATCAGTCAAACATTTGGTGGCAACGCCTGATATCCCGGCGGTCCGCATCTGTCCCAGGGCGAACGCCTCGATAACTGCAATCAACCTGCCGGTCTCACTGTTGAACAGAATCAATAATGGGCACGCACCACCCGGGGTATGCGCCCAAGTCTTTGTTCCCGCGATTCCCATCCCGTCAAGAACCGCACCAATCGCGTGAAGCGTGCTGCGTTTCCGGTTCCACGCCACGTGAGTTTTTTTCATATTCACGGCGTTGCCGGCATGTTCCTCTTTCAGGCCTTTTTCCAGAGCAGAGATTGCCTCCGTGAGTGAGACCAAAGCTACGACCTCTGACTCACTGATCCATATTGCCTGGTCGTCATTCACTGTTGGCTTCCTCGAATATCGATGGTTTTGGTGGGCTCAAACCGAGTGTATTAACTGCAACAGCATGGGTCAGATATCGACCAACGAGCATTAATACTCCTACGGCTTCGGGCGTCGTTAACACGTCCAGAACCTGATCGAATTCGGATTCGCAGTTATTGCCCAAGTTTTGAATCGCTGCCAGCGTATAGGATTGAACGATTCGTTCGCTCTTGGACATGAGCTCCTGGGAACCAGGATCCAGCAATTCGACGCTACGAATCCAGTCTTGATCAAAGCCGAGTTTGGCACATAATCTCTCGTGTTGATTGCGTTCATACACATTACCGGACTTAACCGCCACCGTGAGCGCTACGGTTTCAGTGATCCGATCAGGGACGGCTTTTTTAAGAGCTTCTGTCAATTCCATAAAATGTCGCAATACATCCGGACAGTGCCCTGTACATTTGAAGAACTCACCCAAATACCCGAGACGTTCAACTCTGGCTCTTAGAGTTTCTTGGAGACGAGGTTCAAGATCGTGCATTTCCAATCGGGTTATTCTTGCGCTCATTTTGGACTTGCCTCGCGTTAAATTCTTTACTCGATGATATGAATTGCGAAAATGATACGGGTTACTGCTGGCAAAAACGCTCAAATGCCAGGGCAATGAACATCTTACGCAGCCAATTATAGGATTATTTCCTGTATACGATCGGTACAATCACCAGCTCGATTTGATTTCGATCCCAATCCCGATATTGCTATTGTCCGATAATCTGTACTCATTGATACGATATTCCACTACGGCATACACTTTGCGGAACATCCGAAAACCTAACTGGGTTTCGCTGATAATCGTGTTTGTCCTTACGCCGGGCCGCAGCTTTTCATCGATATTATGATCGAGAAAGCCGCCCAAATATAAGCGATCCGAAATGTAGGGAAATCTTATGTCGTAGGTGTGCGATATCTGCCATCCGCTAACATTTCTTTGATCAAATCGCACGGGGAAAAACTGCACACTGTAAGTCATATGCACCGCATCAAAAAATGAACTGAATGAGTCGGTCTCATCCAGCCGCAACCGCACTCCTACATGCACTGTATCGTTATCCGCACCATTTCGAATGATATCCTGGAGTACTAATTCAACAGGATATTTCTCCGATATCTGCCACCTCAGATCTTGCTTGCTGATGAGATATCGAAGTGGCCCGGAGGAAAAGACCCCGCCAATATTCATGAAGCTAAAGTAAGAAAATCTGCCGGGAAGCGGCGCAATTGTCCTCAGGGTAAATTCCGAGTCAGTCTTGACATCCGTCAGGTACGGATAGAAATTAAACGAGAGGATCGCCGGTCTTCTTTCATCCGCATGGATATCGAATGACGAAAGTGACAACACCACAACTATAGCAGGTTGAATCAGCATGCCAATGCGGCGGGGGAAGCAGGTATTCTGTCGATAAATCAATTTGATAGCAGAAAAATCACAGGCGCTGTATTAGTATTGCAAATTTGGCAGGCTCAGACCCGAATATCGACGAAGCTCCGGTCATCGGAAGTATTTCAGTTCATTGATATGCCATTTGGCCTTTGTATGAGGGCCCCGAGGGGCAATCCATGACCGAGATTCGGATGCGGCTGTAAGCGATGCTGCAGATGTGACCATTGTAACCGGATTAAAGAATAATCGGCCTGTTTGTCAACAGGGCCATATCGTTGCAAGTGCTGACAAGTACTGTTTCCAAAATCGACAATTGGCTGTGTGTTAAAGCTCCGGCGCGAAAAGTTCTTTTGATGCAAGAAATGCTTTGGCGGCATTTCTTGCAGGAACGAGCCTGAGGGCATGCCCGCCGATCGGACGGGGAACGGAGCCACGCACTCCGGATAATGACTTGTCACGATTATGGTGATAATAAGAATTACCTTGATTTGGTTGTCGGCGTTCCTGTGCTAAAGTCGATCCGTGAACGACGACGCGGCCAATTTGTACGTGCGACCCACGCCAACGATCGAGGCGGATCATCCTGCGGTCGTGGAATTTTCCCGGCAACACGGTACCGGCGATAATCCCATTGCCAAGGCGGTGGCTTTGTACTATGCGGTTCGTGACGGAATTCGGTACGACCCCTACACCTGTGATCTCAGTGTCGCACGGCTGAAAGCCAGCGCAACGCTCGCCTCGGGACGGGGGTGGTGCGTGTCCAAGGCGATCCTCCTGGCCGCGTGCTGCCGATGCTTGAACATTCCGGCGCGGCTCGGGTTTGCCGACGTCCGCAATCACCTGTCCACGGCCAGATTGCGCGAGCTTATGCAAACGGACGTGTTCCATTGGCATGGGTATGCATCGCTGCTGCTGGGGGGGCAGTGGCTCAAGGCGACGCCGGCATTCAACATCGAGCTGTGCGAGAAGTTTCGGCTGAAACCACTTGAGTTCGACGGCACGGCGGACTCGATCTACCATCCCTTCGATATGCACGGCAATCGGCACATGGAGTACATACGGTTTCGAGATGAATATGCCGACACGCCCATCGCCGAAATTGCCGCAACCTTCGCAAGAGTTTATCCGTACCTGGAATCCGAGCGCGTGCAGTCGGACTTTGATAAGGAAGTCGAAAACGAAACCAAACGCGTCCAACACTGAATCGATTGCCGGTACAATACAGCGTCAATCCGCCGGTTATGCTGAAACGGCGCCGCGGTCCGTGGCGTCTTGTTCAAGTGTGCCGCTCCTGTTCACTGCCTTCTGCCGCGGTCGGTACGGTTCCGATAAAGGTACTGGTGCTGCCGGACGCATGGAATACGATCAATGCTAATTAAGGAAATCCGTCGATGAACGAACCGTCAAGTACGAAACCCAAGGATATGCGGAGCTGGATTGCACAGCTGCAAGAGGCAGGGGAACTGATTCGGGTGGACAAACCGGTCGATCCGCTTACCGAGATGGGCGC
>Ga0224497_10002062_pt1 | contig 12127 bp, 10 predicted proteins | sample SF_Jul11_sed_USG_4_FD_167970 | JGI IMG/M metagenome (GOLD analysis project Ga0224497, IMG submission 167970) | Sediment microbial communities from San Francisco Bay, California, United States - SF_Jul11_sed_USGS_13 | ecosystem: Environmental > Aquatic > Marine > Sediment | place: USA...
GATTGACCCCGCTCACCACCCCGTGAGCACCAGTGAGCGCGAGTGCACTGAGGACCTCGTGCGAGCGACCAGCCAAGCTCATGAGCATTTGCTGCGCGTGCGCCGCGTTCTCCGGCTTACCCATTACCCTCCGGTCGCGCAGGACTATGGTGTCCCCGCCGATGACCAGCGCACCGGGTACGTCGAGCGACGCCAGTTCTGCCTTCGCCCTGGCGAGTCGCTCGACATGCTCGAGAGGCTGTTCCCCCGGTAGAAGGGCCTCGTCGATGCTGGCGACCCTGACCTCGGGATCGAGCGCGAGCTGCCTCAGGATGTCGAGCCTCCTGGGCGAACGCGACGCGAGGAGGAGCTTCACGGGCCTTGCGGTCACCGCTCGAGGAGCAACGTGACAGGTCCATCATTAACGGAATCGACGTCCATCATCGCGCCGAACACACCCGTCTCGACATCGCACTGTGACCGGCCGCGTAGTTCGGCAACGAATCGCTGGTAGAGTGCCTCAGCCTCCTCGGGTGCGGCCGCCGCCACGAAGCTCGGGCGACGCCCCTTCGATGCGTCCCCGTACAGGGTGAACTGGCTGACGACGAGGAGGTCCCCAGCGGCTTCAGCGAGCGATCGGTTCATCTTGCCCTCATCGTCAGCGAAGATGCGCAGGCCGAGCACCTTGTCCGCCATCCATGTGATCTGGTCCATGTCGTCATCGCGGCCGAAGCCCACAAGGAGCAGTAGGCCGCGACCGATGCGGCCAACCGCCTCACCGCCGACCCTGACCTCCGCGCGGGAGACGCGCTGGAGGACGGCCTTCACTCGACTGTGACCGACTTCGCAAGATTTCGCGGCTGGTCCACATTCGTGCCGCGAATCACAGCCATGTGGTAGGCCAAGAGCTGCAGCGGAACCGTGGTCAGGACCGGCAGCAGACACGGAATGGTCTGCGGCACCTTGATCATGTAGTCGACCTTGTCCTGTAGCTCGATCGCGTCGTCGCTGACGACCGCGATGATCCTACCGCTACGCGCTTTCACTTCCTCGATGTTCGACACGACCTTCTTGTACACCGCGTCACGAGGCGCCAGAACGACGACCGGCATGTCGTCGTCGATCAACGCGATCGGACCATGCTTCATCTCGGCGGCGGGATATCCCTCCGCATGGATATAGCTGACTTCCTTGAGCTTCAGAGCCCCCTCGAGGGCAACAGGAAACTGGAACCCGCGTCCCAGATACAGGAAGTTGCGGGCGTCCTTGAATTTCTCGGCCAGGTCGCGGATCTCGTCGTTGAGGTGCAGCACTTCCTCGACGAGCATCGGTAGTTCCTGGAGCGCGCGGACCATCTCGCGGCCCTGGAGCACCGACATGTTCCGACGGCGGCCCATGTAGAGGGTGAAAAGCGTGAGCGCGACCAGCTGGCTCGTGAAGGCCTTGGTCGACGCGACTCCGATCTCGGGACCCGCGTGCAGATAGATCCCGTAGTCGGTGTCACGCGCGATCGTCGACCCCACCGCGTTGACGATGCCCATCGTCTTGGCGCCGTTCCGCTTCGCTTCCTTGAGCGACGCCAGGGTATCCGCAGTCTCACCGGACTGGCTGATCGCGAGCGCTAGGGTTTCGGGCTCGAGAACTGGGTTCCTGTAGCGAAACTCGGACGCGTACTCCACGCTCGTCGGGATGCGCGCGAACTCCTCGAGCATATATTCGCCCACGAGCCCCGCATGCCAGCTCGTGCCGCAGGCGGTGATGACGATCCGCTTCACGCGCGCCAGTTCGTCCCGATGGTCGCTGATCCCGCCGAGCCGCGCGTCGCCTTCCTCCTCCAGGAGACGCCCTCGTATGACGTCGCGCAGGCTGTCCGGCTGCTCGAAGATCTCCTTGAGCATGAAGTGCTCGTATCCGCCCTTCTCGATGGCGTCGAGGTCCCAGGTGACTTCGTGGACGGAGCGCGACACCTCGGTCCCCTCGAGCTGAAACGTGCGATAGCCGTCGGCAGTGAGCACCGCGTAGTCCCCATCGGCCAGGTAGACGACCTCGCGCGTACGACCGATCACGGCGGCGGCGTCCGACCCTGCGAGCATCTCGCCGTCCTTCCCGACGCCAATGAGGAGCGGGCTACCGTTGCGGGCCACCACGATCTTGTCGGGATCGCGGGACGAGATGACTGCGATTCCGTAGGCGCCGTCGACTTGGCGCAGCGCGGCGGCCACGGCGTCTTCGAGGCCGTCGCCGTCGCCCCAGAGGTGATCGATCAAGTGGACGACGACTTCCGTGTCCGTCTCGGACACGAAGGTATAGCCCTCCTTCTGCAACTGGCTCCGTAGGATGTCGGCGTTCTCGATGATCCCGTTATGCACCAGGGCGATGTCGCCGTCGGTGGAGGTGTGGGGGTGGGCGTTCGGCTGGTTGGGGGCGCCGTGCGTGGCCCACCTCGTGTGCGCGATGCCGCAATTGCCCAAGGCCGGTTGCCGGGCGATGGCCTCCTCGAGCACCCGGATCTTGCCGGGGCGCTTGACCACATGCACGTCGCCATTCAGGAGCGCAACGCCGGCGGAGTCGTACCCGCGATACTCGAGGCGCTTCAGTCCTTCCAGGAGGATTGGGGTGGCCTGCTTCGACCCCACGTATCCGACGATGCCGCACATGCGCGATGCTCCCTGTCTCTAACGGTCTTTAAGCGATTCCTTCCAGGACCTCCGCGGCCCTCTTCACCAATTCGCGGGCGCGCGATTCGTCGGGCGCCTCCGCGATGAGTCGAACTACCGGCTCGGTTCCCGAGGGCCGCACGTGAAGCCACGCCTTCCGCTTCGGCCAGGCCAACCGGAGCCCGTCCGATTCGTCCTTCGACTCGGCGCCGAGGTCCTCCTCCAGCGCCGTGTAGCCCGCCCGCAACGCCTCGCGCGGGAACGTCACCTTCTCTTTGACAATCGTGTAGGTAGGCCAACGGCCTGCCGCTTCGGATAGCGTAATGCCCTCGTCTGCAAGGTGTTGCAGGATCAGGGCAACTGCCAGTGGCGCGTCACGGGTGTGCTGCAAGGCGGGAAGAATGACCCCACCGTTCCCCTCTCCTCCGACCACCGCACCCTCGCTTTGCATGCGGCGCGCGACATTCACCTCCCCGACCGGGGCGCGGTGAACCGTGGCCCCGTACGCCGCGGCGACGTCCTCGAGCACCTGGCTGGTCGACAGATTCGTCACGACCGGACCCGGAGTGCGAGACAAAACAGTCGCGGCCGCGAGCGCCAACGTGAGGTCCTCACCCAGCGGACGTCCGTTCTCGTCCACGAGCGAGAGTCGGTCTGCGTCGGGATCGATCGCGAGCCCGGCCACTGCCCCGCTGTCCCGGACGAGCTCGCAGAGGTCCGCCAAGTTGGCGGCCGTTGGCTCCGGATCCCGAGGGAACAGGCCGTCCGGCTCCATGCCGATCCCTACCACCTCGCATCCCAATGCGTCGAGTAATTCCGAAACCACCGGACCCCCCGCGCCGTGCACGCAGTCCACCGCCACCTTGAGGCCACGGGCCCGAATGGCACCGACGTCGACGTGCGGCAGCTCGAGAATGCGGTGCAGATGTCTCGTCCACGCCCCACCGTCCTCGCTGACCGTCCCCAAGGTATCCCAAGAGGCTCGGGGTGGATCCTGCTCCGTGAGATAGGCTCGGAAGGCTGAGGACCGGTCGGCGTCGAGGAAGATTCCCTCCTCGGAGACAAGCTTCAGCGCGTTCCACTCGGCAGGATTGTGGCTGGCCGTAACCCCGATCGCACCGGCCGCGCCGTGATGCCGGACCGCCAGGAGGAGCGTCGGCGTCGGCACGATACCCAGGTCGATTACATCGACGCCGACCGACTGGAGGCCGGCGGTGACGGCACGCGCGAACATCGGTCCGGACGTACGCGAATCCCGTCCGAGGCACACGGGGCCGCGCGACCCTTCCGCCATGAAGGCGCCGAACGCGGAGGCGAACGCGCCGATCAACTCAGGCGTCAAGGGAGCACCGACCCGCCCGCGCACGCCGGAAACGCTCACCATCAAGCCTTCGGGTATCTGAACCGGCAACGCACCTCCTGAACCGTTCTCGCGGGCTCGCGGCGAGACCACCGCGCCGCTGAAGTTTCGCCCGCATCGCCGGCCAAGGTCAACGAGATTCGGTGGCGGCGTCCTCTCGGGCAGACCTACATTAGCAGGCAGCCCGACTGAAACCGAGCGATGCGGCGCCGCGTAGGGGAAGCACCCACGTAAAAGGAACCATGACATGACCGACGACCAGAACCGGGCGGAAGGGGCCAAGGGCGAGGAGGCCAAGGCGCGGCGGGTCCTCACGGACATCGCCTCTCACGCCTGGGAGCACCCCGCCGACAAGGCTGCCCTTCAGGCGCTACGGCGCATTCCGGTCTTCGACGCGGTGCTCCGCAAGCTCTTCGGCTTTTTCGGCGAAAAGCCGATTCGGCTGGCGTTTCAGGCGAACGCCGTCAAAGTCGGCGAGCACCAGTTCCCCGAGGTTTACAAGATCTACAAGCAGGCGCTCAAGACGCTCGACGCGCCCGAGGAGTACCCGCTCTACGTATCGCAGACGCCGATCGTCAATGCGGGCGCCTACGGAATGGACCAGCCGTTCATCATCCTCAACTCCGGGACGGTGCGGCTCACCTCGCCCGACGAGCTCGAGTACATCATCGGGCACGAGATCGGGCATATTCTGAGCGACCACGTGCTCTACCGCACGATGACCGTGTTCCTCATCAACCTCGCGAACATGGGCTTCCCCATCGTGGGGCTCGCGGCCCGAGCGGTCTTGGTCGGTCTACTCGAGTGGTCGCGAAAGTCCGAGCTCTCGTGCGACCGGGCGGGGCTGCTGACCGTTCAGGATCCCGAGGTCGTGATGCGTGCCATGCTGAAGATGGCGGGCGGCGGCGAAGACGACGAAACGAGCCTGCAGGCCTTCATCGTGCAGGCCGAGGAATATCAGGAGGGCGGCGACCTGGCCGATCAGGTCTTCAAGGTGCTCAACCTCATGGCGGCCACTCACCCCTTCTACGTGCTGCGTGTGAGCGAGCTCCGAACGTGGATCGAATCGGGAGACTACGACCGGATTCTCCGGGGCGAGTATTCCCGCAGAGGAGAGCCCGACCCGGCTTACCAGGAGGACCTGCGGGCGGCCGCTTCGGCGTACGCCGAGGGCGCCAAGGACTTCGTGGACAACGTCGCGGAGGCCGCCAAGCGCATGGGCTCGGACTTCCTCAGCGGATTGAAGCGCTGAGTCGACCGGAACGTGGCTGTAGGGGGCGACCGGGCGCATAGCCCCGGTCGCCCCTTTTCTTTCCCGGCCACCCGCCTAGACTCCGCCCATGCGGATTCTGATCATAGGAAACGGCGGCCGGGAGCACGCGCTCCTCTGGAAGCTCCGTAAGGACGCGCCATCGGCCCACTTCTTCGCGACGAAACCGAATGGCGGCATGGCGCCGTTGTGCGAGCCCGTTGAGATCGCGCCCGGCGACGTCGAAGCGCTCTCGGGATGGGCCGCGGCCCACCGCATCGACTTGACGGTGATCGGCCCCGAAGCGCCCCTGGCCGCCGGCATCGTCGACCGATTCGAGGCGAAGGGCCTGCCGGTCTTCGGGCCGTCGAAGGATGCCGCACGCATCGAGTCGAGCAAGGCGTACTCCAAGGAGCTGATGCGCAACGCCGGCGTACCCACGGCGGAGCACCATACGTTCACGAACCTCGACGGCGCCGAGGCATTCGTGCGCGAGCGGGGCGCGCCCATCGTCGTGAAAGCGTCCGGGCTCGCGGCCGGTAAGGGCGCCGTCGTGTGCACGACGGAGGAGGAGGCGCTCGGCGCGGTCCGGTCGATGCTCGGCGACTTGGCCCTCGGCGAGGCCGGCCGCGAGGTCGTCATCGAGGAGTACATGGAGGGCGAGGAAGTCTCGGTCTTTGCCGTCACGGACGGCGAGCATTCCGTGATTCTCGTCCCGGCCCAAGACCACAAGCGCATCGGCGAAGGAGACACCGGGCCGAACACGGGCGGGATGGGTGCCTACGCCCCCGTGACCCTTGCGACGCCTGCCCTGATCGACGAGGCCCGCGCGAAGGTCTTCACGCCCACGTTGGCCGCGATGTCGGCGGACGGCGCCCCCTTTCGTGGCTTGCTCTATGCCGGCCTCATGCTGACCCCGTCCGGGCTTCGGGTCGTCGAGTTCAACTGCCGGTTCGGCGACCCGGAGACGCAGGTCGTCCTGCCGCTCATGGAGTCTTCGCTGCTCGACCTGCTCGTGTCGGTCGCCGAGGGGGGCTCCCTGGCGGGCCGGACAGCGCGCCAACGGAGCACCGCGGCGGTCACGACGGTCGTCGCGTCCGGCGGATACCCAGGGGCCTACGAGAAGGGGAAAGAGATCACCGTCCCGAACGACTTGGAGTCGGAGGACCTCATAGTCTTCCACGCCGGTACCGCATATAGGGACGGCCGGCTGCTGACGGCGGGCGGACGCGTATTGGCGGTGACTGCGGTCGCCGACTCGTTCGCGGCCGCTGCCGAGGCCAGCCGTACTGGCGCGGAGCGAATCGAGTTCGAGGGGGCTTACTTGCGTAAGGATATCGGCTGGCGTGAACGCGCGCGGACGCTCGGCTGAGCCATGCCCGAGCTACCCGAGGCGGAGACGATCGTGCGTGGGCTCCGGCCCGCCGTGGTCGGTCGCACCATCCGCGGAACTCAGGTGCTGCACTCCGACGTGCTTCGAGAGGCTCGAGACCGGTTCACCCGCAGGGTGCGCGGCCGCCGCATCGTCGAGGTCGGACGTCGCGGCAAGAACGTCTTGCTTCAGCTCGACGGGGAGCGCGTGGTCGCGGTCAACCTCGGCATGACCGGACGTCTCCTCCCCACTGCCGGGCGTACGCCGGACAGCTCGCCGGGCGCCCACCCGGCGGTGCGCTTTCGACTCGACGACGGGAAAGCCCTCGTCTTCGACGACACCCGCCGCTTCGGCACCGTCGAGTGCCTGGATCATGACGAGTGGCATCGACGCTCCCGGCGCATGGGTCCGGAACCTCTCGAGGCGGCCTTCACGGGCGGTGTCCTCCACGCCGGGCTGCGAGAGTCTCGCTCGCCGCTTCGTTCCTGGCTGTTGGATCAACGAAAGATTGCAGGCATCGGCAATATATACGCCAATGAGGCCCTGTTCCTTGCGGGCGTGCATCCGCAACGGCTTGCAAAGAGCGTTTCCAGGAACGAGGCCGCCGCCCTGCACCGAGGGATTCGACGCGTGCTACGAAATGCGATCGAATCAGGTGGCACCACACTGAGAGACTACCGGACGGCCAGCGGCGAGGAAGGCCGGTACGCGCGCCGCTTGCTCGTCTACGGTCGCGACGGCGAGTCGTGTTCACGTTGCCGCACCGAGATTCATCGAGTGGTGTTCGGCGGTCGCTCTGCGTTCTACTGCCCCAAATGCCAACCACGCCGAGGCGCGCGAGCATGAACCATGCGGCGGTTGTCATCGCCACCGCGATCGCCGGTGCGGGCGTAGGAGCGACGCCGCTCCTCGCTCAGCAGTCGATGGGAGAACGCCTCCCGGTACGGGAAGTGGTCCTGGAAAACGGCATGACCGTTCTCGTGCTCCCCCGAGAAGGGGCGCCCACGGTTTCGTTCGTGGTCCGTTTCGGCGTAGGCGGCGTACACGAGCACCTCGGAACAACCGGAATCGCCCACCTCCTCGAGCATATGCTCTTCAAGGGCACGAACTCCATCGGGACGCGTGACGTCGCGGCGGAACGACGCCTCTTCGTCCAGATGGACGCGACCCACGACACGCTTCTTCTCGCCCGCGCGGCTGCGGACGCATCGCGTGTGAGCGCACTCGAGGCACGCATCGAGATGCTGGAGGACCGCGCGCGTGCCTTCGTCCTTCCGAACGAGTTGGACCGCATCCTCACGGAGGCGGGGGCGCGGGGGATGAACGCCACCACGTCCTCGGAGGCGACGACCTACTTCGTGGAGCTTCCCGCCAATCGGGCAGAATTGTGGTTCGCGCTCGAATCCGACCGCATGAGCCGCCCCGTCTTCCGCGAGTTCTATACCGAGAGGAACGTCGTCATCGAGGAGCGCCGGATGCGCGTGGAGACCGAGCCGGGCGGCCTTTTGTACGAGGCACATCTCGCGTCGGCGTTTACGATGCACCCCTACGGAGTTCCCGTTGTCGGCTACATGTCGGACCTTCAGACGCTGAGTCGTCGGGACGTGGAGGCGTACTACCGGCGCTTCTACGGTCCTGACAACGCCGTGGTCGCGGTCGTCGGCGACGTCGATCCCGATCAGGTCGAGGGCTGGGCCCGCCAGTACTTCGCGGACATTCCGAGAGGCGAAGCCCCTCCTCCAGTCCTGGCTGTGGAACCACCCCAGCGAGGCGAGCGGAGGGTGACGGTGGAGTGGGACGCCGAGCCTCGCCTCCGCATCGGGTGGCATGTGCCCTCGGGACTCGACGACGACGCGGCGGCAATCGCGATGCTGGGCTCGGTCCTGACCGGCGGTCGCACGTCGCGACTCCATCGGCGCCTGGTGATGGACGAACAGCTCGTGACCGGGGTCTACGCCTCCACGGGACCGGGCACGCTATTTCCACAACTCTTCCAGATCGATGCGATTCCTCGGAGCGGACGGTCGATAGAGCTCGTCGAGGCGGCGATCTACGAGGAGATCGAGAGACTCGTCGCCACCGGCCCAGAGGAGCGCGAACTCGAGCAGGTGCGCAACCAGGTCGAGGCCGGAAACGTCCGCCGCATGACTTCCAACCTAGGGCTGGCGTTCCAGATCGCGGACTCGCAATCGCTTCTGGCGATTGGAGGGAGACGTTCCGATGGTCAGAACTCCTGGACAGCGTCGCCGCCGAGGACGTGCGACGGATCGCCGCTCGGTATCTCGTGGAGAGCAATCGCACAGTCGCGGTGCTGAGGAGGCCGGGCAGCTGATGGTTCGGTCCACGTATCTGTTCGGATTCACGCTAGGCGCCGCGGTCTTGGCCTGGGCGCCACTCGTTGTGTCCGGCCAGACGCCGAACGTTCGAGAGGCGATCGAGGCACTCGTCTACGACCCCCTCGAGTGGTCGCCGCCGGCTCCGGAGCGCCATGAGGTATCCGGCGTGACCGCGCTACTCCTGGAGGATCGGACACTCCCTCTCGTGACTGTCCTTGCGAGCTTCCGCGGAGGGTATGGGCTCTTCGGGCGCGACCAGTACGCGGCAACCATGGGCCTCCCTGCACTACTCCGGTACGGGGGCACCGCAACTGCTTCGCCGGACTCGGTCGAGCTGCTGCTCGAGTTCTACGCCATGCAGACCTCGTTCCAGTCGGGGGGAGTCAGCATGGGATCCACGCTGAACACGCTCACCGGCCAACTCGATGAGTCCCTCGGCCTGTGGTGGGAGCTCATCTCGGACCCGGGCTTCGACGAAGATCAGATCGAAATCTGGCGGGGACGAGAGCTCGAGCGCGTCCTGCGCCGCGCCGACGATCCGGGTGGACTCGCGTACTCGGCGTTCAATCGCCTTCTCTATGGGGACCATTCCATCGGCTGGGAGCTCGACGCCGAGGACCTCGCGCCGGACCGCACGACGCCGGAGCAATTCAGACAGATCCACGCACGCATCTTCTGCAGGGAGAACCTCACGCTCGGAGTGGCCGGCGACATCGCCTGGGACGACGCGCGGCCGCGGCTCGAGCGTTTGGTACGTGCCCTAGCCCCCTGCCCCGAAGCGCTTACAGCGTCAGCCATCCCGGAAATCCGCCGCGGTGGCGGGGTCTACCTGATGGAGCGCGATCTCGAGCAGGCCGTGATCATCATGGCCCACCCGACCTCGGTCCGTTTGGCGGATGAAACCCAGTTCTTCGCGGCCACCATGGGCAACGCGATCCTCGGCGGTGGCGGCTTCTCCAGCCGCATCCTGCAACGCGTGAGGAGTGACGAGGGCTATGCGTACTCCGCCTCGTCCCTGTGGACGACGCCCAGGCGGTACGACGGGCTCATCGGCGCCATCACACGCACGAGCCCCGAGAATGCCGTGCCCGCAATCGATGTGATTCTCGGCACCATGGACCAGATGCGCACGTCGACGCCCAGCGCAGGCGAACTGAAGACGGCGGTCGACCGCATCGTGAACGGATACGTCTTCAACTTTCAGGCCCCCGAACAGATCGTCCAGCGCATGATGCTGTACGTCTCGGGCGAGTTGCCCGATGACTGGTTGGAGCGCTACGCCGAGGGGGTCCAGGAGGTCACGACGGACGACATCCGCCAGGTCTTCGCCGACCACTTGAGGCCGGAGGAGATGACCATCCTCGTCGTCGGCGATCCGGACCGCATCGGGAGGGATGCGTTGGCCCGGCTCGGGCCCGTTACGGTACTAGAGCCGCAAACGCCAAACTGATACCGAGCAGGACGAGCAACCCGCCGACGAGCTGGCGGTAGAGCTGCGGGGGCACGCGGCCGAGCAGCGGCACGCCCAGGAACGTTCCGACCACCACGCCGACCGTTCCGGCGGCCCAAATCGGAACCGTCGCCGCGATGACCGAGCCGCGTGCGACCAAGTAGATCGGTACGCGGGCCGCATCCACCAGTAGAGCCGACGCGGTGGCCGTGGCCACGAGCGCCCGGGTCTGCAACTGGAAGCCCAACAGGGCGGCGGCCCGGAGTCCACCCTGGTTCCCCACCAGGCCGCCGAAGACGCCCGAAAGCGTCCCCCCCAGGAGGCGCCAGAATGGCGTAGGCGGCAGCGGTACCGGACGGCGAAGGAGCTCACTGCCACCTGCGGCGAGCAGCAACACAGCCAGTACCACCGTTAGCGCTTCGCTTCCCAGGGCCGGCTGCAGGGACGCGCCCGCCAGCCCACCCACCGCGCTGGCGATCCCGAATTGCCGGAACGTCGGCATGTCGATGTCGGCCCGGAGTCTCCAGAAGCGCACCGTGGTCGCAACCGCATGCGGGACCGCGACGATCGCAACCGCTTCTGCCGCCGGAAACGACAGTAGCAGAAAAGGCGTGAGTAAGCTGCCGATGCCAAACCCAGACACCGCCGCCACCGCCCCCGCGAAGACCGAGAGCAATCCGAACGCCAAAGGCTCCATCATGGGTGAGTCAGACTCCGAGTTGTTCTATGATCGTGCGACCGATCGCTACATGCCGCGGTTCCTCGCTGTCGAGCATCGCCGACCCAAAGTTCACGGCCCACCCAACGGCGCGCGCGAGCTCTGCCGGAGACGGATCGTAAGCCGCAATGAACGCGTCGCGCCCTTCAGAATCGAAGAGCATCCACCCGCACGCGAGATCGGTAGCGGCATCACCCGCGGCGATGTCACCCCAGTCGATGAGCCCGATCACCGCTCTCTCTCGAACGATGACGTTTCGGGGGTGCAGGTCACCGTGGAGCCACACCACCTCCTCTGAGGGCGGGGCCTCGAGAGCCCGCCGAAAGGGGACGACGAGCTCTGGCAGCGCCAGGCGCTCGATGCGTTCCTGGACGACGTCCCGGCGGGCCTGAAGTCGGACGCCTCGGAACAGATTGGCAGGCGCGTCCAGGGGGGCCAGTCGATGCAACGCCCTGAGGGACGTCGCTACGACCTCCGCCTGGTCGGGTGAAAACACTGTGCATTCGGCGGTCGTCCCAGGGATCCACTGCACGACGCTCCAGGGCCAGGGGAACAGATCACCTCCTTCGCCGATCGCGACGGGGGCCGGCACGGCGAGGTCCAGCCAAGAATCAACCAGGGGAAGCCACCGCTGCTCGTTGAGGATGAGTGGGACCGCAGCGCTGTGGCGTGGGAGCCTGACGGCGTGCTCCGATCCGACCCGGAACGTGAAGTTGTCCCAACCCTCATCGACCAAGACCACGTCCTCACCCGCGTAGCCTGGGTGCTGCGAGTCGAGCAACCGCCGGACCAGCTCGGCGTCGACGCGCACCTCGGCCGAGGGCTGTCGGGTGTCTATGACCTACCCGCGCGCTAGGCGACGCCCCAATGGAGCGCCGCGATGCCGCCAGACAGCAGTTTCCAGCCGACATCCTTGAACCCGGAAGCTTCGAAGATCTCGCCGAGCTCCTTGGGCCCGGGGAACTCCTTCACGGACTCAGGCAGATAGGTGTACGCCCATGGATGG
>Ga0224497_10002065_pt1 | contig 12115 bp, 8 predicted proteins | sample SF_Jul11_sed_USG_4_FD_167970 | JGI IMG/M metagenome (GOLD analysis project Ga0224497, IMG submission 167970) | Sediment microbial communities from San Francisco Bay, California, United States - SF_Jul11_sed_USGS_13 | ecosystem: Environmental > Aquatic > Marine > Sediment | place: USA: California...
GTTACTCTGGATGTATCTACAGGTGATGTTGTAGATCCACTGAATTCAAATGATGTTGTTGCTATACGATTTGTGGTTCCATGTGTTACTTCAACTGTATACATTCCGGATGTTCTCATAGTTCCACCAGCAGTAATTTCTGCACTGAATTTTTTATCAGCACCTACCGTTAATTGAGCAAGAGCAACAATCGCTTTGTCGTTCTTAACCATCAAACTTACTGGGGTTCCAGAAAACAGATCTCTTACTTCTCCTGTTATTAGAATTACTTCACCTTCTGAATAGGAAGATTTGTCTGTACTAACAACAATCGAACTTTGTATTTGTCCAAATGCTGGTGCTATACCAATACTTACAACCAAAATTGCAGTTAAGGCAAACACCGATAGATGAGCTTTCATCATTTTTAGGCCCAAATTTGGACTATTTAAGGTTGTGAAAAAATTTGTTGACAAAATAGAAAAAAGACTGAATTTTAACCCATTTCAGATTAGATATATATTAACCAGAGCGTGAATTTTTGACAGTTTGTGTGTATTATTTTCTCTACATTTAATGTTGAACATGGAGGATCCGTAAATGGCAACTAAGAAAAATCAAGTTCTGGTCCCTGATCACATCTATGTTCCAAAGCATGAGATTATCACTAAACAAGAAGCTGAAGATATTTTAAAAAAATATAATTGTAAACCAACTGAATTACCATTAATCTTTGTTAATGATCCTGCAATTTTGGGACTTGGTGTAAAACCTGGAGATGTGATTAAGATCACCAGAAAAAGCCCAACTGCCGGGGAAAGTCTCTATTATAGATATGTGGTGGAAGTCTAAATGGTAGATCCTTCGACCAAGCGTTGGCCAGTAATTCAAGATATTCTAAAGCGAGAAGGTATTGCACGTCAGCATCTTAACTCTTTTGATGAATTTTTAGAAAGAGGACTTCAAAGCATCATTAATGAAGTTGGCCAAATTGATATTGAAAATGCCGAATATCCTTACAAAATTCAATTAGGTAAAGTCAAACTTCAACAACCAAGAATGATGGAGCTAGATGGCTCTATTACTCATATAACTCCAGCTGAAGCAAGATTGAGAAATGTTTCTTATTCAGCACCTGTTATGATGGAGGCCAGTGTTATAGAAGATGGGAAAATTTTAGAATCAAGATTTGTACATATTGGAGATGTTCCGGTTATGGCAAAATCTAATGCGTGTATATTACATAATTTCTCTACTCAAAAATTAATTGAACATGGAGAAGATCCAAGTGATCCTGGTGGTTATTTTATCATTAATGGTTCAGAACGAGTAATTGTAGGATTAGAAGATCTTTCTTACAATAAAATAATTGTTGATAGAGAAACTGTAGGTGGAAATATTGTTTTCAAAGCCAAAGTATATTCTTCAATTGTTGGTTATCGTGCAAAATTAGAACTTGTCATGAAGAATGATGGACTAATTGTCGCTAGAATTCCAGGTTCTCCTGTAGACATTCCTGCTGTCACATTAATGAGAGCACTTGGATTAGAATCTGATAGAGAGATTGCTTCTGTAGTTTCATTAGTTGATGATATTCAAGATGAATTAGAAGGTTCATTTGAAAAAGCAGGTGATGTACCAACATCAAAAGATGCTATTGTATATATCAGCAAAAGAATTGCACCTGGAATGTTAGAAGAGTTTCAGATTAAACGTGCTGAAACTTTACTTGATTGGGGATTATTACCTCATTTAGGTAAACACCCTGAAAATAGAAAAGAAAAAGCGCAATTCTTAGGTGAAGCAGCTTGTAAATTATTGGAATTAAAACTTGCTTGGATTACTCCTGACGATAAAGATCATTATGGAAATAAAGTAATCAAATTTGCAGGACAAATGTTAGCAGATCTATTTAGAACTGCATTTAGAAATTTGGTTAGAGATATGAAATACCAGTTAGAAAGATCAGGCCAAAAACGTGGAATCAATGCAGTTGCTGCAGCAATTCGCCCTGGAATTATCACTGACAAACTAAATAATGCCATTGCCACTGGAAATTGGGGGAGAGGACGTGTAGGTGTCACTCAATTACTTGATAGGACAAATTATCTTTCAACAATAAGCCATCTTAGAAGAATTCAATCACCCCTTAGTAGAACCCAACCAAACTTTGAGGCAAGAGATTTACATGCAACTCACTTTGGAAGAATTTGTCCAAGTGAAACTCCAGAGGGCTCAAACTGTGGTTTAGTAAAAAATTTGGCACTATCTGGAATTATTTCAGTAAATGTAGCATCTGAAGAAATTATAGAAAAACTCTATGATCTTGGAACCGTTCATTTCTTTGATGCAAAAGAAGATTTGAAAAAAGATGGAACTAGAATATTTGTAGACGGTCGTCTTATTGGTTATTACAAGGATGGTGCAGAATTAGCTGAATCTGTTAGAGAACTCAGAAGAAACTCAAAAATTCACCCTCATGTTGGAATTTCATTTCATAAATCTGATATTGAAGGTTCAACAAGACGATTATATGTAAATTGTAATGCTGGTAGAGTTTTACGTCCATTAATTATAATCAAAGATAACAAATCATTGCTGACTTCAGAATTATTAGATAAAATTTCCAAAAAATTACTTTCTTGGACTGATCTTTTGAGGATGGGTATCTTGGAAGTGATTGATGCAAATGAAGAAGAAAATTGCTATGTTACTTTAGATGAAAAAGATACCAAGAAACACACTCACTTGGAAGTATTTCCACCTGCAATTTTAGGTGCAGGAGCTTCTATAATTCCATATCCTGAACATAATCAATCTCCAAGAAATACATACGAGTCTGCAATGGCAAAACAAAGTTTAGGATTTTCAACACCGATGATGAATACTAGTACCTATGTTAGACAACATCTTATGCTATATCCTCAAGTTCCAATTGTTAATACAAAAGCAATGAATCTTTTGGGATTGGAAGATAGACCTGCGGGTCAGAACTGTGTTGTTGCAGTATTACCATTTGATGGTTATAATATTGAAGATGCCATTGTACTTAGCAAGTCATCTGTTGACAGGGGATTGGGTAGAACTTTCTTCTTTAGGATTTATGATGCTGAAGCAAAACAATATCCAGGTGGAATGCGTGATAGTTTTGAAATTCCTAACGCTGAAGATAACATAAGAGGTTACAAGGGAGAACGTGCATACAGATTACTCGAAGATGACGGAGTTGTTGCATCTGAATCCCCAGTTAAAGGTGGTGATATTTTAATTGGAAAAACTAGTCCGCCACGATTTATGGAAGAATATAGAGAATTTGAATCATCTGGCCCTTATAGAAGAGATACTTCTATTGGTGTAAGGCCCTCTGAAGCTGGAGTTATTGATACTATAGTGATGACTCAATCAAATGAAGGTGGAAAGATGTATAAAATTAGAGCAAGAGATATGAGGGTCCCTGAAATTGGTGATAAATTTGCCTCAAGACATGGACAAAAAGGTGTACTTGGAATGTTAGCTAAAGCAGAAGATCTTCCTTACACTGCAGAAGGAATGTCTCCTGATGTTTTGATTAATCCTCATGCATTCCCTTCAAGAATGACGGTTGGAATGATGATGGAATCCATTTGTGGTAAAGCTGCGGCTTTTCGTGGGAAACGATTTGATGGTTCTGCATTTGTTGGAGAAAAAATGGATGAAGTTAAAGAAGTAATGGATGCACATAATTTCAAATATTCTGGTAAAGAAATAATGTATGACGGAAGAACTGGAAAACCATTTCCAGTTGAAGTTTTCATTGGAGTTGTATATTACCAAAAACTTCATCACATGGTTGCAGATAAGATTCACGCAAGAGCACGTGGACAAGTTCAGATGTTAACCAAGCAACCAACTGAAGGAAGAGCTAGAGGTGGTGGATTAAGATTTGGTGAAATGGAAAGAGATTGTTTAATCGCTTATGGTGCTTCAATGATATTGAAAGACAGGTTGTTAGACGAATCTGACAAGTCTGACATCTTTGTATGTGAAAGATGTGGATTAGTAGCATATCATGATGTTAAACAAAGAAAATATGTCTGTAGAGTTTGTGGTGATAAAGCCAAAGTATCATCGGTATCAGTAGCATATGCATTCAAATTACTCTTGCAAGAAATGCAGAGTCTTAATGTTGCACCTCGTTTATTGATCAAGGAGAAAATCTGATGTCTATTCAGGCAATTAAAGCAATTGATGGAATTCAATTTTCTATATGGTCTCCAACTGAAATTAGAAAATATTCTGTAGCTGAAATTACTGCCCCTGAAACATATGATGAAGATGGAATGCCAGTTCAAGGAGGTCTTATGGATGGTAGATTGGGTACGCTTGAGCCTGGACAAAAATGTCTAACTTGTGGAAATACTGCAGCAAGATGTCCTGGACACTTTGGACACATTGAACTTGCTGAACCAATATTACACATTGCATTTATTGATAATATCTACAAATTATTGCAATCAACATGTCGTTCTTGTGCAAGACTCAAAGTTCCTCAAGATGATCTAAATGCATTTCAAAAAATTAAAGATAAACATGCTGCTTATACTGTAATTTCACAAAAACGTATTCCAGAACAAATCATAGAGAAAGCTAAAAAGGCAAAAGAATGTCCTCATTGTGGAAAAACACAATATGAGTTAGTTTTTACAAAACCTACTATCTTTGTAGAAAAAACTGAAATTGGTGAACACCGGTTATTACCAATCACAATAAGAGAACGATTTTCACAAATTCTTGATGATGATTTAAAATTACTATCATATGATCCTGCTACTGCTAGACCTGAATGGTTCATTCTTCAAGCATTACCTGTTCCGCCTGTTACTGTAAGACCTTCAATTATTCTTGAAACTGGAATAAGATCTGAAGATGATTTAACCCATAAAATGGTTGATATCATTAGAGTCAATCAAAGACTAAAAGAAAGTAAGGAAGCAGGAACTCCACCATTAATTGTTCAAGATTTAGTTGACCTGCTACAGTATCACTCTACAACATATTTCGATAATGAAGTTTCTGGAATTCCACAAGCACATCATCGTTCTGGACGTCCTCTCAAAACATTAACTCAAAGACTCAAAGGAAAGGAAGGTAGATTCAGAGGTTCATTATCTGGTAAAAGAGTTGACTTTTCAAGTCGAACTGTCATCTCTCCAGATCCTAACTTGGATTTGTCTGAAGTGGGAGTTCCTGAACAAATTGCTATGAAACTAACTATTCCTGAAATTGTTACCGAATGGAATATTGAACGAATGAGAAAACTTGTAATTAATGGACCTGAAAAATTTCCAGGTGTAAACTATATTGTTAGACCTGATGGTGTAAAGATCAGATTGGATTTTGTAGAAGATCGTTCTATAATTGCCGAATCTCTTGAGATTGGGTATCTAATTGAAAGACATCTTTCAAATGGTGACATTGTGATGTTTAACAGACAACCATCGCTTCACCAAATGTCAATTATGGCTCATTATGTAAGAGTGCTTCCGGGTAAAACTTTCAGATTACATCCTTCTGTATGTCCACCCTACAACGCAGACTTTGATGGTGATGAGATGAATCTTCATGTTCCTCAAAGTGAAGAAGCAAGGGCAGAAGCAATTCTTTTGATGAGAGTTCAAGATCAATTAATCTCTCCAAGATATGGAGGTCCAATAATTGGAGCACTAAGAGACTTTGTAACTGGTGCATATCTTTTAACCAAAGATGATACTGTTCTATCTGTTCAAGAGTTTTCAAATTATGCAATGCTTGGTGGTTATTCAGAGACCCTTCCAAAACCTGGTACTAAAACAAAGGATGGTCCTGCATATACTGGAAAACAATTATTCTCATTATTCCTTCCAAAAGATTTCAATTATGTACTTACATCAAAATGGTCCAAGGGAACAAACGGTCCACAAAAAGATGTTGTAATTAAAAATGGTGAACTAATTAGTGGTGTAATTGATAAAACATCTATTGGTGCAGAAGAACCTGAAAGTGTTTTACATCGAATCACAAAAGATTATGGTAATGCTGTTGGCAAGAATTTCTTAAATTCTATTCTTATTATGGTGAAACAATTCATTACACACTATGGTTTCAGTTATGGCTATGGTGATCTTGAAGTACCTGAAAAAAGTGTACAACAGATTTTAGATGACATTCAAGAAACGTATGATATTGTATCTGATTTAACTGATCAATACGAAAAGGGAACTCTCAAACTTACAAGAGGCATGAAGGCTGAAGAAGCTTTAGAAGCTTATATCGTTAATGAATTGGGTAAAGCAAGAGAAAAGGCAGGAGCTACTGCAAATGAATCTCTTGATGATAGCAATGCTGGAAAAATCATGGCTACTACCGGTGCCAGAGGTTCAGCACTTAACGTAGGACAAATGGCTGGCGCATTAGGTCAGCAGTCAAGAAGAGGAAATAGAATGAATGACGGTTACAGTAATCGTGCATTAACACATTATAAAGAACATGATAGTAATCCTGATGCACATGGATTTGTAAAATCTAACTATAGAACAGGTCTTACTACACTAGAATTTTTCTTCCATGCAATGGGAGGTCGTGAAGGACTTGTAGATACTGCAGTTAGAACACAACAGAGCGGTTACATGCAACGTAGATTGATTAATGCGTTAGAACACATTAGATTAGAATATGACGGAACAGTAAGAGATCCCCATGGTCACATTGTCCAATTTCTTTACGGTGAAGACGGAATAGATGTGCAAAAAAGTGATCATGGTGAGGCATTTAATCCAAGTAGACTATCTGAATCTCAAACCATTATTGACTCTGGAAAGAAAGCAACAAAAGATGAGATTGATATTCTTACCAAAAAATATACTAAGACATTTAATCCACGACTAACGTCACTTGTAATTGAAGCTTTACAGAAATCCAATCTTAGTAAAGATGGTGTAGAATCTGTATGTAAGAAAGGACTTTCACTTTACAACAAAGCCAAAGTAGAACCTGGACAAGCAGTTGGAATCATTACTGCTCAATCAATTGGTGAACCTGGAACTCAGATGACTTTGAGAACATTCCATTTTGCAGGTATTAAAGAAAGAAACGTCACGTTAGGTCTTCCAAGATTGATTGAATTAGTTGATGCAAGAAAGAAACCTGTAACTCCAACTATGGATATCTACCTTGATGAAGAATCAAAAAAATCCAGAGAAAAAGCAATTGAAGTTGCAAGAAATGTGTTGCAAACTAAAGTGAGTGCATTAGTTTCTGATACTGAAACAGACTATTCTACAAATATTAAATTAATTTTGAGTCCAAATAGACTCAAAGAAAGAGGATGTTCTATCTCAGAAGTAGAAGCAGCACTTTCATCGAATAAAAAATTCAAAATGGAAGTAACTGGTGAATTAATTACCCTAAATTTGGTTGAAGAATGTGATACTGCAACTGCAATTGCAATTCGAAACAAAGTTCTCAATACTACAGTTAAAGGAGTTCCAGATATTGAACGTGTTACATTAGTTCAGAAAGATGATGAATGGGTTATCCAGACAACTGGTTCTAATATTGCTAAATTACTTGAAGTAAAAGGTATTGACAAAAGAAATGTCCGAACAAATAATGTCTTTGAAATTGCAGGAACTTTAGGTATAGAGGCTGCAAGAAATTCATTAATCAATGAACTTAATCACACTTTGGGAGATCAAGGATTAGAAGTTGATAATAGATACATTATGTTAGTATCTGATTTAATGTGTTCAAGAGGTTACATGCAACAAATTGGGCGACATGGAATTGCTGGTACTAAAGATAGTGTTCTTGCAAGAGCTGCATTTGAAATTACAGTACCTACAATTGCACATGCTGCACTTGCTGGAGATATTGAACAACTCAAAGGTATTACTGAAAATGTAATTGTTGGAAGCAACATTCCAATTGGAAGTGGCACGGTTGACTTATACATGCAAGTAAGTAAGAAGAAAAAGGAGTAAATTAGAATTAGGTGATTGTTATGGCAGATGAAATTTCTACATTGATGAATAATAGTAAAGATAAGGTTGTTTTACTTAGATTAAGAAATACTAAAACTATTGAAGGCACACTTAAAGATTTTGACATTCATATGAATTTGACATTGGAGAATGCAGAAGATATTTCTGATGAAAAACATGAGAAACTTGGAAAAATCTTACTACGTGGAGATAATATTTTAGCAGTTTCTTTACCTGATGAAGAATCTTAGAACTCTATTTGTCAAACATTAAATCCAATACGTCTTAATTTTTAACATGCTCCAGTTTTTACTACTTTCTTTATTACTACTGCCAGTATTTGGACAAACTCTGCCTGACTACAATGATCCATATTCTCCAATTTTTACAGATAAGCCTGTTTATTCTTGGACGGATAAAATGAAAATTACTATCATATCGCCTAGCTGGAATTCCGATAAACATCTAATTAATTCAATTGGAGAAACTAATGAACATCCAATCAAAATTGCTACATCCGAGAATTCTCTAGAACCCTATAGATTTACCGAAACCGATGTAAATTCTGGGATTTTTTCCGCCGAGGTGATTCTTACAGGTTTTACTCATGATGCTGATGGTGATGGGGATTTTGATACTACTCCTAGAACTGGTGGAAATGGTCCCACAAGTGGATTTTTAGAAGTTGATAGAGATTCTGCAATAACTATTTCATTTGAATTTGCAGATGGAGTTGTATTAGTTGAATCTGTTCCAGTTAGTTGGAATGTTGGTACTATTAATTTTATTGAAGATCTTTTCTACTTGGAAAATTCTGCAGTAGTTCGTGTAGTTGATGTTGATATGAATTTGAATCCTGAAGCAATAGATAATCTGCCAATACAAATTTTTTCTGATTCTGATGTTGCAGGAATTGAGGTAAATGCTATAGAAACATCTGAAAGTTCGGGATCTTTTATTGCAACCATTTCATTATCTCAGAATTCACCTTCTAGTGGAAATAGACTCTATTCTCTTCCTGGAGATGAAATATTTGCCAAATATGATGACCACACTATTCCAAAACCTTACTCCAAATCTGATAATTTAGTAATTGAAACTATTGCAAGAGTTGATTCATCTATATCTCCAATTGAACGAATTAAAAATTCACCAATTACTTTCTCTGATGGACTTGGAAATACTTTACAATCATTTTCACCAAATTCGCAAATACAAATAGTTGGAACTATCTTAAATGAGCATGATTTTAAACAAAAATTTGTTTACCTGTTCCAAGTAAAAAATGGTGAAAATATTATCGAATCTCTATCTTGGATTCAAGGAGAAATTTCTTCTCAGCAAAGTCTAGATGTTTCTCAATCATGGATTCCTAAAAAATCTGGAGTGTATAAAATTGAAACATTTGTTTGGAATTCCATTAATGATCCTATCTCACTGTCCCCTTCAATATCCGCTTTGATCGATGTTGAATGAAAAGTATAATTTCTACGTGATTATTAAATAGAAAATTAGGTTTTTCTCTGTGTGTTAGGATATGTTTTAGGGATTACCTTAGTGTTAACTGCACTGTCTCCTTTAGTTTTCACAGATGCTTTTGCAGATTCATTTATTGTAAACTTTGATAAGCAATTTTATGATGTTGATGACTCTCTTACTATTTCAGGAGAAGTTACAGAAATTGGAATGCCTATAATTGCAATGAGTATCTATGATCCAGATGGAAAAATCTTATCTGCAAATAATTTAGAAATTTCACCTGAAAAAACATTTACTAAAACTATTCTTCTCAATCCTCCATTTTATGAAAAAATTGGAGAATATCTCATTAAATTAGATTATGGCAAAGTTTCTGAAAAACAGTATTTTGTTATTGAGGGCGAATCTTCTGACTCTGAAATTTTAATTGAATCTTCTGACGATCCTGAAATAATTTTACTTTATACTGAGCAAAAACAATACACTGACAAAGATGTAATCAAGATCACTGGTCTAGTTTCAGTATTGGATTCACCATCGGTGTTAATAGGAATTTATGATCCATTTGGAATGCCTACTGGATTTTATTTTGGCACTGTTGATTCTAATTTAGAATTCACTACAAGCTTCCTCGCAAAAGATGGGGTGAATTTTAGAGTTGATGGAACATATTCAATAAAAGCTCATTATGCTGAAACTGAAACAATTTCTTTCTTTGAATATTCTAAAGATTCACAAATCGTAATTGAAGAACCTGTTGTAAAAGAACCTGTTGTAAAAGAACCTGTTGTAAAAGAACCTGTTGTAAAAGAACCTGTTGTAAAAGAACCTGTTGTAAAAGAACCTTACAATGAAATCAAAAAACAAAACAATCTTACTGTGGAAGACGTGGAATTGGGAAAATTATTAAACCAAATTAATTTAAAATGCGATTCAAGTATTTTTATTGATACCCTTTCATATTATGATGGAATGGGTCCTGCTTTGTATCGATTATGTCAATTTAATAATGCATTAAATTTTTTTAATGAATCATTAATCAATAATCCTGACGATGTTGAGATTCTTGTTAACAAAGGTTCAACTTTAGGCAAATTAGGCTATTTTTCTGAGGCAATAGTTTACTATGATCATGCACTTGACATTGATCCGAATTTTCTAGCTGCTAAAAATAACAAGGCAAATGCCTTTGCAAATATGGGAAATCTTAATTCAGCTATTCAATTATATGATGAAATTTTGGCACAAAATCCTGATAATCTAACTGCCCACAAGAATCTTAAAATTGCATTATCCATAACTTCTAATGTATCTGAGAATTCTTCAGAATCCTCTTTTCAAAATACTTCTATTCAAAAATCATCTTTATCTGAAAAAATCAATACAATAAATCCTGAAAAACAAAAACCAGATAATTTTTTTGATGAAGTTAATACTGCATTTTCGACTTTGGGTTCTTTATTTAATTTCCTAAACTAGTTTTTCATTATTACCTGTAATTTTTCCATAAACCTATAAAGCCCTGTCAAGACGATTGTCATAAGGTAAACACATGAGTAAGATACTTGAAAAATCATTAAGAGATGCCCGCAAGGAAGATAAACTAATCATGGGTACTAAACAAGTTTTAAACTCTGTAAAGAATTCAAAGCTGATCATCTTGTCTCAATCAATTAAAAAAGAAATGTTTGAGAAAATTGAATCCGATGCAAAAAAAGAAAAAATACCATTGGTAAACTTTCAAGGAACATCAGTCGCATTAGGTAGACTATGTGGCTTACAATTCAGAATTTCAACAATTTCATTCACATCTATAGATGATGCAAACATCAAATCAATTTTAAAAGATACTGAAGCTGAGGAAAAAAATGATTAGTTGTTATTTATCTAATGTAAGTTTAAATGAGACATTTTTTGTTCGGAGTTAAATAGGAATTCTAATGACACAATCAATAAAACTTTCAACTGATCAAATGCGAATGATGTCTCTGTTTCAAAACGTAACAGGTGCAACAGCTCGTGATTATGTAGAAGATGAAAAACAGGATAGAGTCATTTTTGTGGTTAATACTGGCAAAATGGGACTTGCCATTGGCAAAGGTGGTGTTCATATCAAATCTTTACAGAATATTGTTAAGAGAAATGTGGAACTGGTGGAATTTGATGAAGATCCAGCAAAATTCTTGTCTAATTTACTTAATTCCAAATTAATTTCTGAAGTAAAAATAAATACACGAGCAGATGGGTCGAAACAGGCAATTGTTATGGTAGATCCAAGAAAAAAAGGAATTGTTGTTGGAAGGGAGGGTCGAAATGCTGAGAAAGCAAGACTGCTTGCAAAACGATATTTTGATATTAGCAGTGTACTGATTAATAGTCCTGAACGTGCAACTTTGGAGATGTAAGATATGAGAAAATCACCTCTTGGATTATTTGCTGGTAGGGTTCTTACAAATAAAAAGAAGAAACAAAGATGGGCAATCTCTACCTATAAGAGACGAAAATTGGGTATTGATAAGAAGTCTGATCCTCTTGGTGGTGCACCTCAAGCTCGTGGCATTGTTTTAGAGAAAGTTGGTATTGCAGCAAAACAACCAAACTCTGCTATTCGAAAATGTGTTCGAGTACAATTAATTAAAAATGGAAAAACTGTTACAGCA
>Ga0224497_10002068_pt1 | contig 12107 bp, 11 predicted proteins | sample SF_Jul11_sed_USG_4_FD_167970 | JGI IMG/M metagenome (GOLD analysis project Ga0224497, IMG submission 167970) | Sediment microbial communities from San Francisco Bay, California, United States - SF_Jul11_sed_USGS_13 | ecosystem: Environmental > Aquatic > Marine > Sediment | place: USA...
CAAGTAAAGCATGGCAATGTCTGTACCGGCGCCCACCGAGATAACCTACCATCGCGAGTCGCGGATTCTCGAGGTTGCGTTCGCTACGGGTGATCGCTTTGAGTACTCTGCGGAATTCCTTCGGGTCCATTCCCCTTCGGCAGAAGTGCGCGGGCACGGTCCCGGGCAGGAGGTTCTGCAGATCGGTAAAGAAAATGTTTCCATCGATCGCATCGAGCCGGTGGGCAACTATGCGGTTCGGTTGTGCTTTGATGACGGGCACCACACCGGGCTGTATTCCTGGGAGGAGCTTTGGAAACTCGGTTGCAACAAGGATGTGCTCTGGAGGGTGTACCTGGAGCGGCTTGATGCCGCGGGCCATAAGCGAGCCGTGGAGTCAGATCAACCTTCCTGATCCGTCGTGTAGTTTAGAAAAAATGTCAGATCGTTTCACAGATTTCGGATACGAACGCGTCGACGAAAGCGAGAAGGGAAAGCGGGTGCGCTCGGTGTTCGATTCCGTGGCCGATCGCTACGATTTGATGAACGACCTCATGTCTTTAGGTCTGCACCGCGTATGGAAGCGTTTCGCCGTGGAAGCGGCAGGTGTTCGTCCCAGGGAGCATGTGCTCGACCTTGCCGGAGGCACCGGCGATTTGACCCTGCTTCTCGCGCCCAAAGTGAAGCCCTCGGGGCGGGTCGTGCTTGCCGACGTCAACCCGTCGATGCTGGCGCGCGGCCGGGATCGATTAATAGACAAAGGCGTAGTGGATTCGGTCGACTATGTCATTGCAGACGCCGAGCAGCTGCCCTTTGCCGGCGGTAGCTTCGACTGCATCTGTATAGCGTTCGGTCTCAGAAACGTCACGCGTAAATCGCAGGCGCTGAAATCCATGTACGACTGTCTTCGACCGGGTGGCAGATTGGTGGTGTTGGAATTTTCTCAGGTGACGGTTCCTGGGCTGAAGGCCCTCTACGACGCGTACAGCTTCAGCGTCATTCCGCGTCTCGGGCGTCTGGTTACAAAAGATGCTGAGAGTTACCGTTACCTTGCCGAATCGATTCGCATGCATCCGGACCAGGAATCATTGAAAGATATGATGGAATTAGCGGGATTTGAGCGCTTGAGCTATTTCAATCTGACGGCCGGCGTGGTCGCGGTGCATCGGGGCTACAAGCTGTGAGCGTTGACTGGGACCCCTATGCCCGCTTCGGGGTGCGCGTTGCCGCCGGCGTCATGGATCTTGTGTTGCTTGCCTGTGCCGCCGCGGTGCTGACCTGGCTGGGGCTCGAATTCCAGGCAGCGGCGCTGGAAAATCGCAGCGAGTTGTTCGAGGCCATCGTGCAGCTCTGGCGGAAGGCGCTGCTCTTCCCGGTTCTGGTACTCGTGGTCGCGGTCATGGCGCTGTGCTGGGCGCGTGTCTGCGCGACCCCTGGCCAGTTATTGCTGGGTTCCGCGTGTTGCGGCGTAGGGGCGCGGCGTCGCTCAACGTGTTCCTCGCACTGTGGCGCGCCCTGGCGATGCTTGCCTTGGCCGGTCCGGCCGCGGTCCCGCTGCTCAGCATGTTTTTCGATCCGCGCCGCCGGGCCGCGCACGACTGGCTTTCCGATTCTGTTGTGGTGGTCGAGGATGAGTCTCGAATTTCGCTGGATGAATGGCTGAGCAGGCTCGAGTGATCGATTCGGCGTCGCCCCTGAACCTCGCCGAGTCGCTCATCAACCGGGCGCTCAAGCTTGATCCCGAATTTCTCGAGTCGCTGAAGCCCTTGAGCGGCAAGGTCGTGGCGGTCGAGCTTAGCGGCGTCGATCTGACTATTTTCTTTTCCCTTGGCGTCGAAGGCGTGACTTTTTTGGAGCACAGCGAAGCAGAAGAGATTCTTTGCGGGCACTCACCTGATATCGGCTTCCGCGGCAGTCCGGCGGTGCTGCTGCGCATGGTCGGCGCAATGCGCCGCGGAGCCGCGGCATTTGGAGACGAAGTTCGCTTGAGCGGTGATTTGGCGGCGCTGGAATCGCTGCGGGACGCGTTTCGCAAGTTGGATGTGGACCTTGAAGAACTGCTCTCACGCCTGGTCGGCGATATTGCCGCCCACGAGATAGGACGGGCGGCGCGGGCGTTCTTTTCCTGGGGAAAAAACACGCGGGAGACATTGATCAGCGATGCCGGCGAATACCTGGTGGAGGAACTCAGGGTTTCGCCGCCGCGTCACCAACTCGAAGACTTTGTCGCCGAGGTCGATCGTCTGCGCGACGATGTAGAGCGCATCGAGAAGCGCATCGGCCGGCTACGCAACGTAAAGGAGCCGTCGCCTTGATGCGCGTTCGACAGGCATTAAGGCTGGTGCACATCAATGCGGTGCTGATCAAGCATCGTCTTGACCAGATTGCATTTGCCACTCACTTGCTCCGCCCGGTGAGCTTCATGCTCTACCTGCTGCCGTGGAATTGGTTTCGCGGCCGACCGCCGCCAAGGGCCATGCGGATCCGGCGGGCGCTGGAAGACCTCGGGCCTATATTCGTCAAATTCGGCCAGATTATTTCCACCCGGCCGGACCTTCTTCCCGAAGACATCGCCGAAGAGCTTGCCAGCCTGCAAGACCGGGTGCCTCCGTTTCCGGGAAAGGAAGCACGCCGGATCGTCGAACGAGAGCTCAAGTGCAAACTGGATGAGCTTTTCAGCGAGTTCAGCGAAGAGCCGATCGCCTCGGCTTCGATCGCCCAGGTTCACGCGGCGCGGCTCAAGGACGGCACCGAGGTCGTGGTCAAGGTCGTGCGCCCCGGCATTGAGGATCTGATCCGGCGGGACGTGGGACTTCTCTATGTGGTCGCCGGTCTAGCCGAACGGTACTGGCGTCACGGCCGCCGGCTGAGACCGAGAGAAGTCGTCGCCGAGTACGAAAAGACCATCCTCGACGAGCTGGACCTCCTTCGCGAGGGGGCTTCGGCCTCGCAGCTGAGACGAAACTTCGAGAACTCGGATTTGCTGTACGTGCCGGAGGTTTTCTGGCCGTACACCCGCCGCAGCGTCATGGTCATGGAGCGCGTTTCCGGAATTCCAATCAGCGATACCGAGGCGCTCGTGGCGCGGGGAGTAAATCTCAAGGCCCTCGCCGAACGCGGCGTTGAAATCTTCTTTACTCAGGTGATGAAGCACAACTTCTTTCACGCAGACATGCATCCCGGCAATATTTTCGTGTCCAGAGACAATCCCGATCGCCCCACTTACATCGCCGTGGATTTCGGCATCATGGGGAGCCTGACACCGGAAGATCGACGTTACCTGGCGGAAAATTTTCTCGCCTTCTTCAACCGAGATTATTATCGAGTTGCCGAACTACACGTGCTTTCCGAATGGGTTCCGCCGGACACGCGAATCAACGAGTTCGAAGCCGCGATTCGCAGCGTATGCGAGCCGATATTCGAACGGCCTTTGAAAGAGATCTCCTTCGGCAACCTGCTGATGCGGCTTTTCCAGACGGCGCGCCGCTTCAACATGGAAGTGCAGCCTCAGCTCGTGTTGTTGCAGAAAACCCTGCTGAATATCGAGGGACTCGGGCGCGAGCTCTATCCGGAGCTGGATTTGTGGGAAACCGCCAAGCCATTCTTGGAAGAATGGATGCGGGATCAGCTCGGCGCGCGGGCGCTGATCCGAGAGCTCAAAAAGCACGCGCCACGCTGGGGCGAAACGCTGCCCGCGCTGCCGGGGGTCGCTTTCGACGTTTTACGTCAAGCGCGTGACGGGAAGCTGCGAGTGGAGATGAGTTCAAAAGAAATCGAAAGCGTTCGACGCGAAATCAGGCGAGCCAATCAGCGCACTGTGCTGGCGGTGGTAGGAGCCGCGCTCATCTTGAGCGCCACGGCGCTGCTCGGCCTGGACGGGTACTCACCGCGAATCATCGCCGGAGCGCCGCTGTTGACCTGGGTGCTTGGGGCTCTCGGCGTCTATCTGGTGCTCGCGGCCCTTCCAAACGACCACGACTGATTGCGGTCGCCGGGGAAATGCACCCGACGATAGTCCGTTCTGTCTTCAATATCACTGGAAGCACGAAAGCGCGTGGCTGCGGGAAACGGCGGACGATCCCATCTGCGGGTGCGAATCAGCGCCGCCACCGGAACCAGACGAACGCCGTAAGCATCAAGGCGCGGAATCATGGAGGCGAGCACTGCGAGGGTTTGCTCGTTAGGGTGGCCAATTGCCAGCGCGGTGCCGCGGCGTCGGGCGATGCGCAACAAACGCTCAAAGGCACGCGTGATTTTGGCTTCATTGACGTCGTTGTCCAGGAAGACGTCTCGCCAAGTGCTCGGCACGCGGCGCTGCTGGGCCACCTCCAGCGCCGTGCTCATCGGGGTGGTGCGGCTGTCAACGAAAAACAGGTTCCCGCGCACCCGCAATAAGTCCATGAGCCATCCCATGGCTTCCCGCCGCGGCGTGAGCAGGCTTCCCATGTGATTGCTGACGCCGGAGACGTGGGGGATCGAGCGAAGGTCGGCGCTCACTACGCGCATGAGGTCGACCCGACCCATGACTGCGGTCACCGCGCCGGGGCCGAGCCGGTCTCCGGAGTGGGATTGCATGGGTAGGTGCAACAGCACCTCTTTGTTGTTTTCGTGGGCCAGTTCGGCGAGCTCGATCGCGTATGGCGTATGCGGCAGAAAGGCGTAAGCCACCGGGCCGGGCAGGGCCACGGCCTCGAGACCTGATTTTCGCCCGTATCCCATGTCGTCGATGATGACGCTGATTTGCGGCTGCTGCGCCGCGCCTGCGGACAGTCCCGGGGCGCCGATCGCCATGCAAAGCAGCAACACGCTGAGTGCGAGCCGGAGGCGTGATAAGGAGCAAGCGTCAATCGCAGCGCTCATGGGGGGCCGGAACGGGAGAGCTGGGTTTGCGCAAGCTTTCGCGCCGCCCAATAGGGCGGCGCGGTAGGATTATGCTTTAGCCTCAGAGCTGCGCGGCACGCAGGATGCTCAAGCCCTTGAGCAGATTAATGGCTTCGTAGAGGCCGAAATCGCGCTGAGCCAGCGGCGCTTTTTCCGCATCGTCACTGGCCGGTGGCTGCGCCGAGCTCTTCTCCATTTGCTCGTCGCCGCCGTCGCCATTTTCGAGGTGTCGCGCGAGGTTGGCCTCCTTCACCCGAATCGAATCCGACGATGCATCCGCCATGGAAATCTTTACCCTGTCGAGCTTGATGTCGGGCTCGATTCCCTTGGCCTGAATTGACTTGCCGGCCGGGGTGAAGTAGCGCGCCGTGGTCAGCTTGAGGGCCGAACCATTTTCCATCGGCAAAATTGTCTGCACGGATCCCTTGCCGAAGGTCTTGGTGCCCATGATGATGGCACGCTTGTGATCCTGCAGCGCGCCGGCAACGATCTCCGATGCGGACGCCGATCCGCCGTCCACAAGAACCACGATCGGAGAGCCGTCGAGAATATCGGTGGGCTTGGCGTTGAACTTGAGCTTGGCGTCGTCGAGCCGGCCCTCCGTGTAGACGATGATGCCTTTCTTCAAAAAGGCATCGCTCACGGAGACCGCGGCGCTGAGAACGCCACCCGGATTGCTTCTCAAGTCGAGCACCAGACCATTCAGCCTGCCGCCGCTGGAGCGTTTGAGCTTCGCCACTTGGTCGCGCACGCTTTCCCCGGTGCGGGACTGAAACTGAGTGATTCTGAGATAGCCGTACCCGGGCTCGACCATTTCACTTTTCACGCTGGTGATTTTGATCACGTCCCGCGTGATGGTGATTTTTAGCGGTTTGTCTTCGCCTTCCCGAACGATGGTGAGCGAAATATCGCTGCCCGGCTTGCCGCGCATAATCTTGACCGCTTCCGCCAGGGTCATGCCCTTCACCGGTGTCTCATCGAGACGGATGATAAGGTCACCGGCTTCGACGCCCGCGCGCTTGGCGGGAGTGTCGTCAATGGGTGCGATCACCTTGACGAAGCCGTCTTCCATGCCGACCTCAATGCCTAAGCCACCGAATTCACCGCTGGTACCCGCCTGGAGCTCCCGGTAGTCCTCGGGAATCAGGTAGGCGGAATGCGGATCCAGTCCAGAAAGCATGCCACGAATAGCGTTTTCCAGCAGCGTCTTGTCCTCGACGGGTTCGACATAGTCGTTCTTGATCTTGGCAAAAATCTCGGTGAAGGTACGCAGGTCGTCGAGCGGCAGGGCCGAAGACTCCGCGTGTCGATCGGCGAGCACGCCGTGACCCACAGTGAGAAGCGTACCGAGCACGAACCCGACTGCGAGAACAAAAAGACTGCGGTAGATTGACCTCATTTAAATGATCTCCCGGTGGCCGTTGCGATAAATTCGGAGGCCAACGAATAGAAATTTAGCATACCCGCGGCCTTCAAGGGCTTACAAGCGCCGCCGTAGCGGCTCGGGTGCACCATCCCGCGGGGTTAAAAGGCACGCCATTGTGGCGAATTTCGAAGTAAAGTGCGGTTTCTGCCTGTCCGCCACTGTCGCCGACCGAAGCGATGATTTCACCGACCTGGACCCAGTCTCCGACTTCTCGGCTGAGCGTTTGGGCATATCCGTAGAGGCTCATGTAGCCGTCGCCGTGGTCGAGAATGACGAGAAATCCGAAGCCCCGCAACCAGTCCGCAAATGCCACACGGCCGTAGGAAATCGCCCGTACCGGTTCTCCGCGCTTTCCCGAGATGACGACGCCCTGCCAGCTTAGGTCGCTGACTTGACGTGGAGTTCCAAAGCGATTGCGAATCGATCCCGGTATCGGCCAGGGGAGCTTTCCCTTGAGCTTTGGAAACGGAGTTTGCTGGAACTCCAGCGGGATACTGAGATCGGCCAGCTCTTCCTCCAGCTTCTTGATTAGGGCCGTCAGCCTGCGCTCGTCCTCTTCAAGGCGCGCCATCTGGGAGCCCGCCTGCTCGATCCGGGCGTTGAGCATGGCAACCGCCTGGCGGCGCCGGCCGAATTCGGTCTCAAGGGATGCCTTAGCTTCGGCGTTACGTCTTTTTAGACCCTCGAGCTCGCTGGTTTCCTCGCGAATACCGGTCTCAATCTGCTGCAGCGCCGAGATTTCCTGCCGCAGCGCCTGAATGCGCCGCGCTCGGGCGCGGTTGAAGTACTCATAGTATGTAAAGGCGCGGGACGCTGCGGTCGTGTCCCCCTGGTTCAGCAAGAGCTTGAGTCGGTCCTGCGTTCCCAGCATATAGGCGGCGCGAATATGCCTTTTGAGCTCCCGGCTTTGCGCTGCCACGGAAGCCCGCCGCTCGCCCCGGTTACGTTCCAGGCTTTTCAAGTGGGTTCGCTTGGTGGCTAAATGCCCCTCGATTTCGCCAAGCTCACGGGAGAGATCCGAAATCCTGCGCTCTGCCCGATGCAGCGCGCTGGCCAGTGCGTCACGATCGCGCGTATCGGCGGCCAGGCGCCGGCTCATAGACTTGATGCGGGTGCGAACTTCGTCGAGTCGGGCTTCGGCTTCCTTGGGGTCGCTGGGAAGCTCGGCGGCGTTCGCAATTCCCGTCAACAACGCCGGCAGCAGTAAAAAGCACCCGAGGCGCCCCAGGGTAAATCGGGGCCGCCGGCGGGTCCCGGCGTTCGACTTTGCCCACTTGGCTGGGAACCTCATGCCACGGAATTCAGCAAGCGGCAGTCCGGGGGACGTGTCTCGGCCGTGGCGCAAAGGCTTGAGCGATAAAACCCTTTTAAACGTAGCGTCATTAGACTGGGCATTGTCTGGCAGTAGCTCGGATGTGGCAACGTTAGCGCTCACCGCCCGCCAGAGCGGCACAGGGAACGCGCATTGCCTGATAGGTCACTTCCAGCTAACCTCGCCAGCGTTTGAATCGACGACGACGCGCAAAAGTATGATCACGCCAGAAATGCTGATGGAATTCTTCCGTAACCATCCGGGGCTTTCCATGGCTTTTTTCGTTATTCTTGCTGCACTGGTGTGGACGCTCTTCCAGGGGCGAAGCCACGGGGTACGTAAGGTCGGTCCAAGCGACGCCACCCGCCTCATCAACAGCGAAGATGCCGTGGTGCTGGATGTGCGTAGTGATATCGAATTCAAGCAGGGCCACATACTGAACTCGGTGCACATTCCCCAGAATTATCTGAACGACCAGCTTCAGAAGCTTGAGAAGCACCGTGATCAACCCATCATTACGGCCTGCAAAACGGGTAATGACTCCGCCCGGGTCGGCTCCGTGCTTCTTCGGCGCGGCTTTCCGAAGATTTACAGCTTGAACGGCGGAATCGCCGCCTGGGAAGCGGCCAATTTGCCGCTGGTGAAAAATTGAGATTTCGACTACTCGAAGCAGACTGTTCTTAACGAGAAGGCGAATATGTCCGAAACGCCCATCAACGTTGGTGGGAATACTCGGCCGGCACCGCCGGACGGAAATTTCACGATCAAGAAGATCTATTGCAAGGACATTTCCTTCGAGACCCCAAACTCTCCGGCTGTCTTCCAGTCCGCCTGGAAGCCTCAAGCGGACGTCGACCTGATTACGGAGGCGAAGTCCATCTCGCCGGATGAGTACGAGGTGGTCCTAATGGTGTCGGTGACCCTGAACGTGGGTGGCAAAACGGCCTTTCTTGCCGAAGTAAAGCACGCGGGGATTTTTGCAATCACCGGACTTACTTCCGAGGAGCTGGGGCCGACGCTCGGAAGCGCCTGCCCGAGCATTCTTTTTCCTTATATCCGCGAGGTGGTTTCCGATCTGGTTATTCGCGGGGGGTTTCCCCCATTCATACTTGCCCCGGTCAACTTCGAAGCGCTTTACCAGAAACATCTTGCCGAGCAGCACCAAGAGCAGCTCGCGGCGCGAACGTCGCAAACCTGAGGCGAGCCCGCATTATTCACCAAGCCGCAGCTGCAGACGTGGTCGTGCTCGCATCTGCGGCGTTGCGCCAGTAAAAAGGCCCTCGACATACCCACTCGGATGCCTTCTCACTTTTTCTATCGCCCGCATTTCAGCTACGAGCATTTCCGCGCCCTCGCGAATGATGCGGGCTAACACCTCGCGATACGTGTTTACGCGGGCACGCCGTCCTTCAGCGGGGCGGATATCGTGAGCGCAAGGGCCGCGCGCGTCGCGGTGCTCGGCGCCGGCTCCTGGGGAACCGCGCTTGCCATTCTATTGGGCAGAAACGGTCACCGGGTGGCGCTGTGGGGCCGGGACGCAGCGGCGATGAAGGCAATGTCGGAGAGCCGGCGCAACACCCGCTACCTTCCCGAAGCAGAAATTCCCCAAGGCGTTACTAGCACCGCCGACCTTAAATCCGCCCTCGATCACGCGGGGATCGTTCTGGTTGTGGTTCCGAGTCGCGCCTTCCGGGGCATCCTCGAGCAGCTTGCACGAGAGTGTCCGTCGCCCCTCGAACTCGTCTGGGCGACAAAGGGTTTTGACCCCGCCTCCGGCAGTTTGCTGCACCAGGTTGCGGAAGAGATCCTGCCGGCGGGATCCAAGCTGGCGGTGCTTTCGGGTCCGACATTTGCCGCCGAAATTGCCGCAGCGCTCCCCGCCGCGGTCACGATCGCGTCGACCGACGACGAATTCGCCGCCAGGATGGCAAGGCTGTTTCACAATCCCCGATTCCGCGCATACACCAGCGACGATATCGTCGGCGTGCAGACCGCCGGCGCGGTGAAAAATGTGCTCGCGGTTGCCGCGGGTATCGCCGACGGTCTCGGGTTCGGCGCCAACACGCGGGCGGCGCTCATCACCCGCGGTCTTGCGGAAATCGTGCGGCTGGGGGTTGCTCTGGGGGGACGCCAGGAAACGTTCATGGGGCTCGCCGGCTTAGGCGATTTGGTGCTGACCTGCACCGATAACCAGTCACGTAATCGGCGCTTCGGTCTCGCGCTGGCGACGGGTCTCAGCGTCGAGGACGCGGTGGCGTCGGTGGGTCAGGTCGTGGAAGGCGCGGAGACCACCCGTCAGGCGATGCGCGCAGGAGAGCGTCTTGGCGTGGAGCTTCCCATCGTCGAGCAGGTGTATCGGGTCATCTATGATAATTGCCCGCCACTGGAAGCCGTCGGCGCCTTGCTCACGCGGCCGCGTTCCCAGGAAGGCGCGTGAGCGTCGCCGCCCAAGGGGCCGCTTGTGCCGTCGTTGCCGCTGCGCCCGCGTGAAAAGGGGGCTGAAAAGAGATCAACCTGAGGTGACTTGGCGAAGAGTCGGTGAGGGCAGCGAACTGCGAGCTGTGAGTCCGCCCTAGGTAGTTAAAGGCGTCACGCCGCTGGTATTCATACGTTTCGGATCACGACCTTTAAGGATTCCCTTCGCATCATCCTGCGCATGGCGTCTTCCAAATCCGGCCGGGCAACGTTTCCACCGTCGCAGGCCCGGATAAATGCTGTTCAGCCCTTGTCGACAACTCGATGGATTCTCGCTGCCGGCCCGGCATTTCGGCAGGCGTTCCGAGTTGAAACTCAATTGTGAGTTCCTCAGCGTATCCGCGCTACATATACTGGGGCCATGTGCCCCACACTTACGCGAAATAATTGGCGGAATAACGGCTTAGCCAGCGCGGTTTCCGCTAATCCAACATGAGCGCGCCCCACCGGGACGTCAGATCAAGCGATCGCTTGCCGGACGCAGCCGAGCTTTGCGCCTCCATCGAGACGCTTGTCGCCTCGCTCTACCCGAATCTCAGAAATCGCGGGCGTGTCGGTATGGACACGACCCTCGAGCGCGATCTGGGCCTGGACAGTTTGAGCCGGGTGGAGCTCATGACCCGCATCGAGCGCGAGTTTGGCGCCTCCATGTCAGAACGCGAAATGGCCGAGGCAGAGACACCCAGGGACATTCTGCGCGCGCTGCGATCGAGCGCGGATAGGAAAAAAGGCGCACAGCCAGCGGCGCTGGCGCCCGCAGCCGAGTCGGCGGAAGCCGAATTAGACGTCTCAGGTGAAGCACCCGGTGACGCCACCAACCTGGTCGACGCGTTGCTTTGGCATATCCGCGCCCACCCGCAGCGTACCCATGTTCACCTGCTTGACGAAGACGCGGGTCCCCGGCGCCTGAGCTACGCTGAGCTGCTCAGCAAAAGTCAGGCGTTCGCGGCGGGGCTCCAGGCCCACGGCCACGAGCCGGGCGAAGCGGTGGCCATCATGCTGCCCACTGGCTTCGATTATTTAGCCAGCTTTGTTGCGATTCTTCTGGTCGGCGGCATCCCGGTACCCATTTATCCGCCGGCCCGCATCGCCCAGATTGAAGATCACTTCCGCCGTCAGGCCGGTATCCTTAACAACGCGCGGGTCACAACCCTAGTTACGTTCGACCAGGCCAAGCAGGTCACGCGCCTGCTCGCTTCGCTGGTGGAAAGCCTGAAAACCGTTGTCACCGCCGACGAGCTCGGCGGACACGGTACGCTTTTGAATATTTCCCCCGTGAGCCCCGACCGCATCGCGTTTCTGCAATACACCTCGGGCAGCACCGGCAACCCCAAAGGCGTGGTCCTCACCCACGGCAATCTGATGTCGAGCCTCGACTCCATGCGTCAGGCGCTCGCGGTGAGCGCGTCCGACGTGTTCGTGAGCTGGCTTCCGCTTTACCACGACATGGGGCTCATCGGCGCATGGCTCGGCAGCGTGGTTTACGGCTTTCCGCTGATTCTGATGTCGCCGCTGTCTTTTTTAAGACGTCCGGAAAGTTGGCTGAAGGCGATTCAGGACTACGGCGGAACCATTTCGGGCGGGCCCAATTTCGCCTTTGAGCTTTGTGTTCGCCGGATCCGGGAAGAGGATATCGAGGGACTGGATTTGAGCGCCTGGCGACTTGCCTTTAACGGCGCGGAGCCGGTCAGTCCATCTACGCTTGCGGCCTTTGCCGAGCGCTTCAAGCCATTCGGATTCGAGCCGCGAGCACTGACCCCGGTTTACGGGCTCGCTGAGGCTACACTCGGGGTCGCCTTTACGCCGGTTAATCGGGGGCCCCGCGTCGATCGAATCAAGCGCGACGTCCTGGCGCGCGCAGGAAAGGCGGAGCCGGCGGATGCAGACGATTCCGACGTTGCCGAATACGTTTCCAACGGCGTGCCCATCCCAGAGTTCGAGGTTCGCATCGTCGACGATACCGGTCATGAGGCCGGGGAGCGGGAGGAGGGTGCGCTGGAGTTCAAAGGCCCGGCCACCACCAGCGGTTACTTC
>Ga0224497_10002069_pt1 | contig 12102 bp, 13 predicted proteins | sample SF_Jul11_sed_USG_4_FD_167970 | JGI IMG/M metagenome (GOLD analysis project Ga0224497, IMG submission 167970) | Sediment microbial communities from San Francisco Bay, California, United States - SF_Jul11_sed_USGS_13 | ecosystem: Environmental > Aquatic > Marine > Sediment | place: USA...
GGACCATGCTAGCTTGGGCCAAATCTTCAGACTCGTTCCGCACATCATGCTTCTCAACCTGGCGTATGCCGCAGCAGTCGAGGCATTTATCGCGTTCTTTCCTCTTTTTGGTATTCACATCGGGATCGGAGAGGCACGAAGCCTGTCGTTACTAACAATGTTCGCATTGGGTGGCGTTGTCCTGCAGTTGCCACTTGGCTGGTTTGCAGACCACATGCATCGATACACACTGCTGCTACTATGCCTGCTCGTGACGATGACTGGTTTTCTGATTTTGCCAGAGCTCGTGTCGCACAACATGGGCGGGCCGATGTTCGTGTTCGCATTGGGAGGCGTCGAAGGCATGATTTACGCGCTTGGCGTGATCCTGCTTGGGCAGAGGTTTCGTGGTGCGAAACTGGCGGCAGCGAGTGTCTTATACACGGGCATGTGGGGCGCTGGAACGATGATTGGCCCAGCCATTGTCGGCGCGGGTATGGACGTTTTCGGTAACAATTCCATGCCGTATCTGATTGCCGCGATTTACGCGGTCTACCTGCCGGTGTTTTTCTTGGCCAGGCGATAAGAATGCGTCAGGCCCTTGCGGATTACCGCCGCAACTCTGCCGTGTAGACAATGCTCCTGCAACTCACTTTCTCCATAACGATATCGTTAGAAGACGAGCGCTTGCCGATGTTTCTTAATAGCCGTAATCCCCGAATCTTGGAATGCTGGCGGCTATTTCCAGGCCTCCGTCGCGCGTGCGGGGAGAGACTCGGGAGGAAGCTCGAGAAGCTCTATTCGTATGCCGTTTGGGTCGTATACGTTGGATAGGATAGCGTTCGTGTTGCCAATTCTCGTTTCCGCAATATTTGCTCCCCGTTCCCTGAATGTCGCGGTCATCGCAGCCATGTCTTCCACGTGCACACCGAAGTGATTTATCCCGGGTGGCCGTTGCGCGTTAGCAGGTTGTAGCTCGACGAAGGTAGTTGCGCTGACCTGGACGTAAATCAGGGTTGTCTCGCCTGCCTCGTCGACGATTCTGAACGCTTCCGGAAAACCCATAGTCTCGGTGTAATACGTGACTGCCTTGTCAAGGTCGGGTACGCTAATCGCTACGTGATTCAGGCCAACTACTCCACGGTTTAGATTTTGGGCGATAGCCATTTGGACGGCCAATCCGAACAAAATCCCTGCGACGAAGATACAGAGAGCGCGCATATATAGCTCCTATCAGATTTCGAGAATTATAGTTCAATGCCCAGGCAGTTCGTACGTTCTTGTTGACTAACGCCGCCGTGCTTGCCGGAGAAAGCTGCGCCAGTATCAAGCGAGGTGTATGACAAAACGGCACTGATCGGGCCGACGCAAGAATTGGGTTCAGCTCTGGCTTTTGTTGGTTAGCAAGCGACCAGAAGCGGGCCGCCAGATATGTGTTTTTACTGCGCCACGGCGCTTTTCATCGCTTTCACCTTAGTCTCCGCAAGTTAGGCGGCGAGCTTCCTGCCATTTCGATGAGCTCTGATTCCGTCTCCAGCTCGACGTCATGAACGGTAAACGTCCCCGAGCGTTCGCACGACCAACTGCAGATCAACCATGGCCATCATTGAGTGGATTTGCCGCCCGCCGGCAGAAACTGAACGATGGATGACACCAGAATTCTTCCGTGTAATTGCACGATCGCGTCCGCGGTAACGCGCAGCACGTAGTTATGCTTGCCGGTCACCACGTTGGGACCGTTTTGTTCCAGAGCACGAGTTGCCTCGATTGCCGAAGTGATTCCGTTTCGCAATGCGACAGGTATTTCTCCGGACGTAAGATCCTCCAGAAACACCGTATCCACACCACTCACCGTCTCGTCCCAGATGGTCTCCGGGTCCTCGGCTGCTACGGTGCGTGTCCACAGGTCGCTGGTAAGCAGCACGAATAGCATGCTTGCAATCAATTTCAATTTTACTCCCCGGGGAAGCCGTGGTATGAGTCAAGCATAATTGATGCTTTCAGCCCACGCAGCGTTTGATTTCCGCGTCAGGTCATCTCGGGTCTGTCGCTATCTTGTCAGCTCGTAACCGCTATCGCAGCCTATCCTGACGCTAATCGGCAATCTGTTGAAATCCCGTCAGCGACCGGCGCCTTTTATCCAAAGCAGTCAGTCAGACGCCTGGAAAATCTGTACTCCGACAGACACAAAACGACCGGGGCCGGAAATCTTTACGCTTCGACCCATACTGGCGATTTCACGTAAATTGCCTATATTCAGTACATATGATATTTCGAAATATCGTGTTTATTGCAAGAAACTGCCTGCACACGATATAGCAACTTTGGTTTTCGGTTTGAAAGTAGGAGGTCACCGTGAGTATTGGTTCAGTTGCCACAGAAATTCTCATTGCACTCGGTCTTGTGTTCTCTATTGCTCCATTTGCGTTGGCCCAGCAGGCGGCTGATCAGTTGAATTTTGATTACTTCAAGAATGAAGTACAGCCTATATTCATAGCCAAACGAAACAATAACGTTCGCTGCATACAATGTCATATACGCAGCAGTGGCTTTCGATTACAGCCATTGGAAGACGGTGCCTTGTTTTGGAACGATGAACAATCTCGCCTGAATTATGCTTCGGCAAGAGCATATGTAGTTCCTGGAACCGATCCACTCGAGAGTCGGTTATTGTCTCATCCTCTTGCAAAGAGCGCCGGGGGCGATCCATTTCATGGTGGAGGCAAGCATTTTGCAAGTCAGGAGGATCCGGAGTGGCGCATAATTGCGGATTGGGTTGCGGGCGCCAGTAGACGCAGGGCACCCTCCGCACTGGTTGTACGCATTATTCAGACGAACGCAGCAGGAGACGATTCCTATGTCATCGATCCAGAAACCAATGAGGTGGTTGGAATCATTGATGATGTTGAAATACCTCACGGCGTCACATCAGCCCCCGATGGCAGCCAGCTGTACCTTTCCAACGAAGCCCTCCACAGCCTTGATATTGTCGATTCCAGAACCCTCCGGGTAAAACGACGAATACCTTTAAGCGGTAGACCGAATAATGTGGCAATCAGCAAAGATGGACGCAAAGTTTATGTCGGCATAAGGGAGATGCCTGGCGCCGTGGACATCATCGATACGCTGGCGATGACGCTCCTTAGGACTGTGCCGACAGAAGGATCCATTCACAACGTCTACGTCACGCCGGACGGAAATTATGCGGTCGCTGGCTCAATTGACTCAAGAACGATCAGTGTCATGGGCACCGCAACCGATGAGCTCGTTTGGACACTGAAAATGAGTGCCGGCATTAGACCCATGGCCTTTGATACCAATCCCGACGGCTCGACCAAAAATATATACGTGCAGCTATCTGGTTTTCACGGTTTTGCGGTAGTTGATTTTGACAAACGTGAGGAAGTTGCTCGTTTTGAACATCCGCCGGTGCCCGGAGAACGTGCGCATACGGATGGCTTGCAGGGCGCTCCGGCACATGGCCTGGGTGTATCCCCGGACGGAAGAACCCTGTGGTCTACGAGTAAGGTTTACAGTCACGCCTATGTTTACTCGCTGCCTGAGTTCAAGGAAATTGGCCGCGTATTTGTAGGCCAGCATCCGGAATGGGTAACGTTCACCCCCGACGGAAAGTATGTGTATATTGGTGCGGCTGGTGACAACGAAACCCACGCGATTGATGTTGCCACGATGAAAAGAGTTGCCAAAATTTCGGTGGGACAGGTGCCGAAAAGAGTCGGCACCGCGCTAATGGCGATCGATTAGTAGCGACGTCAAAATACGAACGTTTGATCCGGAAGCTCACTCGCTGTAGTCATTCGATACGTCGTTGAAAAATGCTCGTAAATGTGTTTGCTTTGTATCTGGCCTCACCCTGTTGGGCAAACGGAGTCAAGGCTTCGGCGTCAGGACCCATACGTTTGTTGGGCTTTTTGATTGATCGGGTCTTTTTGCGTCGACTAAAACACTACGAATTTAACGACAGCCATCGAGTACAGAGGCGTCGTTAAATCAATTAGAGAACCTTCGAACTGACGGGCGAAGTGCGGCCAGAAAATGCCTGTACTTGCGCATGAAACGCTTCCCGACGAGTGGAGAAATCAACCGCAAGTTCATCGACCAGCAGGGCGCGATCGCGGCGGTCAAGTCGCGCCACCTGATAAACGCGATCCGCGCTGACAACGCCGATGCGCTGTCGGTCGAATACTCCGAGTGGCGCATCAATCTGCGCTCTTCCAACACCGGGCTGCTGTTGCAGCTCTACGGTCAGTCATCCGGCGATCAGGCGCTTATGCAGGACAAGACGGCCGAGATCCCGACCGTGCAGGAGACGTTCGCGTAGCGCGGGTCCGGGGTCTGACCCCTCCGGGCTGCGTGAATCCATGTTGCGTCGCACCGTCTCCCGACCCCTCCCCGGCGACATCCGAGGTCTGCGGGCGTATGATTATTCGGACCCGCCGCGAGAGGGCGGGTTTCGACGGGAGAAGAAATGAACAAAACTTCTATCGGCCCCGCGTCGCGCATCATCTTGGGCGCGGCGCTGGCCTGCCTTACCGCCGCCGCCATGGCGCAGTCCGACCCTACGGAGGGCAAGCGCCCGTTCACGCTCGGCGCGCATCAGTGGGAGAGCCAACAGGCGTTCATCGACAGCGGCGCACGTTGTGGGACACTGCCGCTCAGCGCGGCGGACGCTGCACGGGTCGAGCGCGAGATCGGGCCATTCCTGCGCGCCCGCATGCTGGGCCGTGATCGCAGTAACGCCAAGAAGCCGCCCGGCACGCCCGGCGGTGGCGGTGAACCCACTACGGCCGATCCCGGCGGCACCACGACGGACGTTCCCGGCGTGGTCAGTGTCTACTTCCACGTGATCGCCGACGCACCGGGTACCGAGGGCGACATTTCAGACGTCATGATCGAAAAGCAGATCTCGGTCCTGAACGCCGCATTCGCCAGCACCGGATGGAGCTTCACGCTGGAAGAGACTTCGCGAACCTACGACTCACGCTGGTTCAACATGCGTTACGGTTCGCGCCAGGAGCGTGTCGCTAAAAAGGCGTTGAGGCGGGGCACTGCGGACGACCTAAATATCTACTCGGCGAATCCCGGTGGTGGGCTGCTCGGCTGGGCCACGTTCCCGTCCAGCTACGCCGACAACCCGTCGGATGACGGCATCGTCGTACTGTACAGCTCGCTGCCGGACGGCGACGCGGACCCATACAACCTTGGCGACACCGCCACGCACGAGGTCGGCCACTGGATGGGCCTGTATCACACCTTCCAGGGCGGATGCAGTACGCCAGGCGACTACGTCGCGGACACGCCATTCGAAAAGTCCGCCGCCTTCGGTTGTCCGCACAACCGCGACACCTGCGCGAGCCTCGGCCTCGATCCCATCTACAACTTCATGGATTACACCGACGACGCATGCATGAACGAATATACGTTCGATCAGGCGGATCGCATGGAAGCGCAATTCGGCACGTATCGCCTCGACAAGTAGTATTGGCGCAGCGAGAACTCGGGCACTTCCGGTCGTTGACCCACGTGATAGGGAGCTGACAGTCTCCTGCGGCGCAGTGCTTGAGTATATGGAAATCGCAGCTGGAGTGCATGACGGACCAGTGGCGATAGACATATGTCCAAATGTCGATGATGACACCTTGGCAAGAGTGCACTTTGGCGACGAGGGTCCTCAACACGTGCGAGATCTGTTTGCCGCTATTCCGATGCGTCGCACTTCCAGGACGAAGTTCGAGGAGAATCTTCTGCCGAATGAATTGGCTGGACAATACCAAGATATCGCAGGACAGTACGGCGTGGAGTTTACGCTGATCAGCGATATCGATAGTCGCTCGGCCATTGCAGATCTTGTCGCAGAAGGCTACTGAATCGAATGTGCCAACCCTAGTTTTCAACGAGAGCTTGCCGCTTGGGTGTACTCCCGTCGCCCAGCCAGCCAAGACGCCGTATCTGATTTGCGGTTCGGCAGGCCGGGCATTCTTTCGCCGGTTGGCGCTCTGGTTTTCAGGACGTTTGAACCCGGGAATGGAATATCAGCAGGCAATATTGACAAGATCCTCGACGGCTCTCCGACCCTTGCTGTGTTGTCCTCCCCAGAAGACACTCCCGAAAGCTGGATGCAAACAGGACGTGCGCTCTCGCGCGTATTGCTGGCCGTTGTTGCCAACGGCGCATCCGCATCATATCTCAACCCGCCTGTCGAACTTGCTCAGCTTCGACCAAAGCTTCGGAGCACGGTCGGAAGAATTGGTATTCCAAAGCTCTTAATGCGGTCTGGATACGGCCCGATCCTTAAGCCCAGGGTTTGCAGATGAGCCGATCGGTTCATTGGACTAACTTGGCATCTTGGCCGCCTGTATCGATTTGGCGATCTGACCGACTGCTTGGCTCCGCAGCCGACATTAGATAGTCTGCCAGCCGAATGTCGGCTTTTCTCGGGAGCAGAACGTCAACCGGCGTGCAAACCTAGCAATTCCGGCGTCGAGAACGGGCAGAATCCGACGATAAGCAGAATGTTAGTCCGTGTACTTGCCGAACATCTTTTCGGACAGAAAGGTAAGCATGACCAGTGCGAATGTGCCCCATGTGATGTACATCAGGCCGCCCGAACCCAGATCGACATAGTCAAACCCAACGAGAAGCGTGAGGATCGCGCCAATCAGCAGAATCGGGCTCGCGTAGTAACAGTGCCTTCGATGACAGCGCCTCGCGTTAATCACACAGCCCACTCCCATCCAGGCAAAGCCGATTGCCAGTATTCCTGTCGACCATTCGATAGGCGGTCTCATGAGATTCAACGAAAGAATAATCGCTATTGGCCCACCCCAAAGAACCCAGAATGGGATAAATTTTTCTACCAGATCGTTGTTCGAATCCATGTTGCTCACCTGTTCGTTCCCCGCCTAGCAACACTGGCAGTCCAACTGTTTTGGTGGGCACTGCACATCGCCAAAAGAGCAATAAACGCAACAGTCGCCGGACTTTGGCCTCATTAGCTTTCCGCAGCCCTTGCAATCATAGAAGAACTGGCATGCATTGACCGGCATCAGTTCTGTGGAGGAATGCCCACACTCGGGGCACGTAAGCGTCGAATACGCTACGACAATTTCTGGCTCACTTTTCACCTGACCCTCGTCTATCGCCAACGGTCTGTACAGTCGAAATTATAACCAACAAGGGCTGTCGGCTTTGCGTCATTGGCCATCTTTCGTCATTAAGCACTTAGCACTTGATCCTAGCCCATCCAACCCTTGCTCTCGGCCCATTTCGAATACCAAATCAAAAACGCGGCCACAATCACCGGCATCAGAATCATTAACAAGATCTCGAAAGCGTTCAAGTCAATTATCGAACCGGCAATGCCAACTGTATGGATCATTGTCACAATCACTCCAAGTAGTGACGCGACAAATAAATAGTATGCAGCCGATCTTCTGATCAGAAGTAGAAGGCATCCAAGTGTGCCGCCGAAAACGGCTAGCGCAAAACCTCCGGTGGCCCATGCGGGCCGCCCTTCGACGATCGCGCGATGCGACTCGGGAAATGACGCGAGCGCGTCTGCATTCATCTGCACAAAGAAGTTTATAACGCCCATGACATTCCAGATCAGCATGACAACGCCAATTAACCAGAAACTCCAGTGAACACCATTACTGATCTTATCGTTCATTACATTCCCCTACGCCGATACAGAAGCTACCGCGAATTGCGCAAAGCCAGCACCAGCGGGTCATACTCGTAATGGACGAACCCACGCTACGAAGCGCGACGTAACGGAATCTGTCGCAAAAGTATTGGTACATCAAATCAGTTTCTGTAAAGGGCTGTTTTTTGCTCACGGCACTACCCAGTAATGGACCCTGTGCCCATTGATATTGAGGCTCTGTTCTGGTTCCCAGTCGCCCAAAGCAAATTCGTGCGAGACGATACGCGTGCCGGGTTTCAAATCATCGAGCAGTTTTGGAAGCAGTCTGAGATTCAGTTGATCAGACAAATACAGGGTAATCACCGTGGCGTCCGTAAACTCGATTTCGAAGAGATCCGCCTGGATAAAAGTCACCTTGTCGGTGACGTTATTTGCCGCTGCATTCAACCGTGCCATGTCGATGTACTTTGGATCTATCTCGACCCCGATACCGGTTGCACCGTAGTCACGTGCGGCGGATATAACTATGCGTCCGTCGCCTGAACCCAGGTCATACACCACGTCTGTCGGTTCGATATCGGCTGCTTCGAGCATTGCCTCGACTACGACGTACGGTGTCGGTACGTAAAAAATGTCCGGTTCAACGTCGCCACTGCCGAGCCGTTGTGCGATAAGCGGTTGCGACGAAATAAGCAGCAATAACATCGCAGGGCACGGGAGTCCCGTTTTCATTTTCATACCTCTGGTTGCAAGTGAAGTAGTCAACCGACAAGTCAATTTCAGGCCCAACTCCTTCGCTAACATCCGCGGAGAGGAGTGTCGCATAACGTTCTCATATTTGCCCAGCTGTGACCGGCTACATTGTGCCAACTTGTGCCTGTCGTTGCGCTGTCAACTGACTGACGTGCAACCCGACCAGGGCGAGGGGGGAGCGATGAGGCTTTTACAGCGGCTCATCGTAATCACGAACAGGATTTAGAGATCGAGCGTACTGTCCGCACTCTTAAATTAGTGCTGTCAAACGCGCTCTAATCCGCCGTCTTTGCCACGGTCATCGACTGGAGTCGGAGACGAGCTGTCGCTCGTCTACACTGCGTTAGATCGCGCATACTGGCGATGTTTTGACACTAGAAATACGCGAGGAATTTGCGCGGGAAAGCTGGTTCAAGTTACAGATTTCTTCCGGGCCTCTGTGATCGCCGATTATCGTACCCTTCTAGGCGAAATCGCGCGGCGTCAGAGTCTGCTTCGAGGGCCGTTCCGCCGTTTCCAGGTCCGGAATATTATGCTCCTGCATATCAAGGCAGAACTCTTTCACGAGCGAGGCGCGACGAGAATATTGCGAGACACAGTATTCGTTTTCCGCGCAGGTTTCGTTGTTCTTATTCTGGCTCGCTTTGAAACGCATGACAGCTCCTCCCGGCTGAATCTGATTTCCCTTACTAATAAAGACGGCAATTGGAGGTACTTGGTTCCGCGCTGAACAGACAGCGAAGCGAATTATGTTCAATTAGGTGGGGGCGAGAAGCTGTACGCTCGACAATTGGGGTTCTTGTTCACCGGTAACCGAGCGTTAAGTGCAATTAGCCTGCGTTATTCCTGGCTACAACAAATATTCATCATGGCCAGTAGTCCATGAAGCCTTCTTTGAAATGAAAGTATTCATATCCTAAGGACGAATTCAGGCGCTGCACCGTTTCGCCGATCTCCGCCGACGGTCTCTTAAACATGATCCACATTTTGGAATGTTCATTGTAAACGCTGCAGGTATACTTCCATTGATTCATCAGCATCTGCATGCTCTTGTTGGTATGGAAGGAACAGTGAACTGGCAGCAGATACATCCACTCCGGATCAGACGGAATCTGTCCTCGAACCAGCGTATGAACTGCAAGATGTCCATCCTGTGAGACATAAGACTCAATCTCATCGAGAGTCTTACGATCGCGCACATGTTCAAATACGGCAGTATTAACAACGAGCGAGTAGCCCCGTTTCTTAAGATTTGCGGACACGACAGAATTTATTGTCGGACGAACGAATGCGTCGAAGTTCAGCAGCTGGAGCGAAAACCATTGCTGAAGCTGAATCGAAACATTACCTACCCCACTGCCCCAATCGAGCCACTCGGACCTTTTAAGCAGCTCGCCGCGCTCCATCAAGTGGAGCATCAGTGCTTGATTGAAGTATCTCTGATTTCGGTTATAAGGATTGTCTTCTCTGGCATTGCTGTCGCTGTGGAAGGCGAGATTCAGTGCTTCCCATTGGGCATCGGTCATATCGTAGTGCGTCTTGGAAGCCACAAAGCCGCAGCTGCTGCAGCGCCAGTAGTCAACGGCCCCGAGACCATAGACGGAGAATTGCTTAGTGAAATAATAAGCCATCCCGTCGAAGCATATGATGCATTTCATTTTATCGGCGACCAATGAACTCTGTTGCCCGGAGTATCTGTTGCGATCGGCGCCTGTGCAAGCGTCGTAAGTTCTAACCATGGGCCGTTAGCGAGCTGCTGTTTTCGTATTTGAGGCGGACCCTCAAAGTCGCTTAACTTCATGCGCTCATCCCAATATACTGCGGCGAAGTGCCATAAATGAGAACACCACTATGCCATTTACCAATCGCCGCCATTTTCTGGGAGGCAGCGCCGGCCTCGTCCTCGCACCCTATGTATCCGCTTTTGCCGAGTATGCCGAGGATGTGCCGCACAGCCGCTTCGGTGCTGACGCCACCGCAGAGCAGGTCACGGCAGGCATCGATCTTTCAGGCAAGACCGCGCTCGTGACCGGCTGCAACTCGGGGATCGGCTACGAAACCATGCGGGTGCTCGCGTTGCGCGGAGCGCACGTGCTCGGCACCGCGCGGTCTATGGAAAAAGGCCGCTACGCGTGTGAGAGCGTCAAGGGCCACTGTACTCCGCTGGTACTCGAACTGACAGACCTCGACTCCGTCGTTGCCTGCGCGAATGAGGTGCAGTCCATGGACGTGCCGCTGGACATTCTTGTCTGCAATGCTGGAATCCTTTTCCGCGACCGAAGAGAGGTGCGCGGCCTGGAAATGCATTTCGTGGTCAACCATCTTGGGCACTTCATTCTCGTAAACCGGCTTCTGGACACGGTCATCGCTGCACCGCAGGGGCGCGTGGTAGTGGTCAGCAGCAGAGCCCACCGAAGTGCCCCGGCCGACGGCATCCGTTTCGACGACCTCTCCGGCCGCAGCTGGACGTTCTCGGCCTACGGACATTCCAAGCTTGCCAACGGCCTCTTCTCGCTGGAACTGGCGCGGCGACTCGAGGGCACTAACACGACGTCTAACTCACTTCATCCGGGCGTTGTCGACACCAACATCTTCCGTCACGATGAGAGTCGGCGGTCCCGACCAGGATTAAAGTCCCTTGGGGAAGGGGCGGCGACGACCTGCTACGTCGCAACAAATTCCGCGCTGGTTGGCGTTAGTGGATATTACTTCGTCGACTGCAATCCTGAGGAGCCGAGCGCGTTAATGCAGAACGTCGACATGGCGAGAAAACTCTGGGACGTCTCTGAAGATCTGGTGAGCGATTTTTTGGTAACCAGACAGGCAGCTTGATAAAGATGGCCGATCGGAGAAGTGGACATCCGGCATAATTTTTTGTGTGCAAGCGAGGTACGACCTAAATAGTATCATTCGGAATTATTGTTGCATTGGGCGGTTCTTCCATGTTTATTTTTCCGATGAATCTCGCACCCTCGTCAATCAAAAGACCGGCACAGAAAATATTGCCTTTCACATCGGCGCCCTTGGCCAACGAGACAATACCGTCACTGTAGATATCGCCAATAAGCTGCCCCAAAACAGTGACCGTGCCGGCCTGGACGTCGGCCTTTACCCGGGCGTGTTTTCCCACCGTTAGATGCTTTTTGTGATGGGCAATCGCGCACTCGAGGTGCCCTTCAATGATCAGGCCATCGGCTGGAGAGTGCTCACTCTCGAGTAGCAGCGTTGATGCGATAATGGATATGTTTTTGAATCTTGCCGGTCGCGCCTGCACGGATCTTTGCGAGGCCATTGCGTCCGACCTATCCTCATCATCCGACTTTTTGAATATCGCCAATTCTTCCTCTGCGCCCGTGATCGAACCAACCAAACCGGCATGGCTATAAAGAATACCCGAGAATTTCGCCGCAGACACGTATTTCGTGCGGATTCGCATTGTCGCTATCGCTGGCGGCCTCGTTTGGCCGTTGGACCGCTGATCAGTTCCGGGTCGCCGATTTCCGCAAATGGGTCCTTCGCCGGCCGCCAGAGCCGAGCGCAGGGTTTCGCCGGGCCGCGGAATATGATTTCGTTGCGCTGCGGCGTTCACGAAATGTCGTAACCAACACGGCCAGAGCCGCCAAAAGAAGAATGGGCGATGAGATAACGCCCGGAGCGAGTTTCCCCCAATACATGGATGCACCGATATGCCCAAGCGCGTTTCC
>Ga0224497_10002070_pt1 | contig 12102 bp, 14 predicted proteins | sample SF_Jul11_sed_USG_4_FD_167970 | JGI IMG/M metagenome (GOLD analysis project Ga0224497, IMG submission 167970) | Sediment microbial communities from San Francisco Bay, California, United States - SF_Jul11_sed_USGS_13 | ecosystem: Environmental > Aquatic > Marine > Sediment | place: USA...
AGGTTATTTACGATATGTTCCAAGACGGTCACAATACATCGGGCGTCGGCCCGTTGCACACCCACCGGGATAGTTCATGACGGCATCGGATCTGTGGGGGAATCGGGCTGGGTAGTCGGTACGATCGCTTGTCCGATGCATAACCGTCGCCATGGATTAAGGGGGATCGCGCCGAGTACCGCGGCTGACCGTTCTTAAATCCGAACAGGGCAAACCGTAGGCGGGCCCCGCAGTCTAATACCTGACGTAACGGCGTCAACTTTTGGGAAAATTTATGATACATCGTCCACCTTGATGACATTTCCGGTCAAGCATGGCATGCCACTGTAACGTCTCGTTGGCTCGAATCCGACCAACCGTTAGCCGCACGTGATCCACCGCGACGAACAACGATAGCAGGCGACAACCGTGAAGAATTTGTTGCTATACGCGGCAACGATCGTGCTCTGGGGTACGTCCTGGTACGCGATCCGCTTGCAACTCACGACCGTGGCTCCCGAGGCATCGATTTTCTATCGCTTTGCGATCGCGGCGGCCGCGTTGTTTGCGTATTGCCTGCTGCGAAATAAACCGATGCGGTTTTCTTTGGGAGTACACGCACGGTTTGTTTTGCTCGGGCTATTCTTATTTAACTTGAACTTTCTTCTCATATATCTTGCCACACAATCGATTGCCACGGGCCTCATTTCCGTTGTATTCAGCATCGTACAGATATTCAATATGTTAAACGGCGCTGTGTTCTTGAGAGAGCGAATAACGCTTGGCATGGTGACCGGTGCGCTCATGGGTATCGGTGGCATCGCCTTAGTGTTCATGCCGGAACTCACGTCGTTCGCGATCGACGACGTGGGCTTTGCCGCATTGCTGCTTGCACTCGCGGGTACCCTATCGGCGTCGTTTGGAATGATTGGCTCGGCCGCGATACAGCGCCAGTCGGTGCCAGTATTACAATCGAACGCATGGGGCATGCTTTACGGATCGATATTGATGTTGATCTATATCGGTCTGCGCGGCATACCATTGGACTTCGATTCGTCGATTTCCTACGTGGGGTCGCTATTGTACCTGGCGATTTTCGCATCGGTGATCGCGTTCGGATGTTTTCTGACCTTGGTGGGCCGAATCGGCGCCGCCAAAGCGTCCTATGCCACGGTACTGTTTCCGATAATCGCCCTCGCGCTTTCGACCTGGGGCGAAGGCTATCAATGGTCCACATTGGCCGCGGCCGGCGTTGTGCTGACTCTCGCCGGCAATGCAGTAATTCTTCTGGATAAGTCGAAAATTCGATCGTGATCTACAATGCAGTGTTCCCGAGCCGCAACTCGAGAAATTTCAAATCAGCGAGCGCCCACAAATCGGATACTTTGTTATCTATAAACGTAACCAAAGCGTAACCACTCCAACTTAACCGCTTTTTACTCGGCGCGTAATCCATGAAATGGCCATTACGGACTCCCGTAAATGTCATTCTCGCGAATACTTTGTCGCCTGCCGCAACGAGTTCGTCTATGATGCATCGATATTCGCCTAAGGCCGCATGCACCATATCGACGTAGCCAATAAACCCCCCACGGCCTTTGTTTTCGTGGCCTAATGATCCTCTAAATGTGAAGTCAGGATGCAAAACATTATTGACTTCGCTGGCGTCGTGCAAATTCCAGATGGTCTCATAGAAATTATGTACTTGTTGCTTGTGGGCGTTCATTTCTCGTGCTCGGTGGCACTCGAAATATGATCCTCAATTGTTGCAGATGGCTAAGTATTGTGGAACAACTGATTTCATCCCCTGCTCTATGCATTCGACCGTAAGTGCATGGCCAATCGACACCTCAAGTATGCCTCCTATCTGCAAAAATTTAGGGAGATTGTTAAGGTCCAAATCATGGCCGGCGTTTACCCCAAGTCCAAGCTTTTGCGCCTCGATCGCGGCCGTTTCAAATTGCCGAAACACCGCTTTGTGCCGCGCCGTGTAAAACGACGATGCATAAGCCTCGGTATGAAGCTCAATGCGGTCGGCACCGGCTTGGGACGCGCGAATAACCTGCTCGATATCGGGATCGAGAAATACCGCTGCTCTGATATCGGCGCCCTTAATGCGAGAGATAACCTCGTTAAGAAAACCGCCGTGCAGCGTGAAATCCCAACCGTGGTCAGAGGTAAGTTGATCCACGCTATCCGGCACCAACGTGCACTGGTCGGGTTTACTGTTTTCAACTAACTTCAGAAAATCTTCGGACGGGTATCCCTCGACGTTGAATTCGACATCCTGATTCGTCGCTAGCAGTGCGGCCAGGTCAACCGCATCCTTGGCGGCGATGTGGCGCTCATCCGGGCGCGGATGTACAGTTATCCCGTTTACTCCTAAGTCAATAAATTTGTTCGCGAATTCGACGACATTAGGAAAATCCCTACCGCGTGAATTTCTCAATAGCGCGATCTTGTTGAGATTTACACTGAGCTTCGTCATTCGCTAGTACCCATGATTCATGTGGCGGTCGCAGTCGGCGGCGTGTCAACCAGCGCCGAACAACTGGCGTAAAACCCACCAGAAGACTAGTCCCGATACGCAGCACAGGCCAATCATCAACAGCGCGGTTGCTTGCACAAGGCGTCCACGCCGTACCGCTGCGTCCCCTGACAACACGAGCGTATCACGTACAACCGATAGCTTGGGCGGTGGGAAACGTTCGCAGCGCACCGTGTCGGCGCCAATGCGCCACAGATACAGCGCGAATACGATCATTGGCAGCGACCCGGCAAATACGATCAACGCAGTCATGCCAGGATGTGCAATAATCCAATCCGCCCTGTTCCGCACCCAAGCTTCGTACTCGGGCCGGTAGGTATCGAATACCAGCAAAAGCACGCCGCCTAGAAAAGCGGCCGCCAATAGTGCCACGATTGCACGGCGCCTGGCTTGAGGATCGGCTTTCTGGATCGTCGGCACTTGCGGCTTCTATTGATCGTCTGCAATACCGTTGATACGGAAGATGCCTGAATCCGTATCGGTGTGACTAGTGGCTAGAACCACAGCTTAAATCCTTCATGCGAGGCCTGAAACCCGAGCTCCTCGTAGAATCGAATGGTGTCTCCGCGGGATTTATCGGTGGTCAGTTGCACACATTTACACGCTTTTTCATGCGCCTTGTTTATTGCCCATTCGATCATGGCTTTACCGATACCCCGACCGCGACATTTTCGATGCACGCGCACGCCTTCGATGAGTGCACGCCAGGCACCCTTATGGGTCAAATACGGTATGTAGGTAATCTGAAATACGCCAACGACATCGTCGCCGCAAACTGCAACGATGAGTTCGTTGTTAGGATCGGTGTCGATCGCCTGAAACGCATTAATATATGGCTGGGAGAATGCGCTTGCGGCATCCTCGCGTTGCGCGCCCAAGGGGTCGTCAGCGAACATTTGCACAATTGCTGTGACGTCGCTGAGCGTCGCTGGCCGATAGTCGATACCCAACGATATATTCGCATCTTGATTTTTCATACCGTCTCTTACGGGATATTTTTTGACATCGGCGCGGCGTTCGACGAGATTCTTAGGCGAATCTACATATATGCACTGCGTAGCCGCACGGATGTAGAGCTAATAACAGCCAGCGCCAATGCCATTCCGACGACGCGCAATTTATGGTTTTCAGAAACTTGGTCCACACCATAGGCGTGCACTACACGACCGGTGACCAACGCGCCGCACAACAAGTGAATCGAGAGTTGTGCATAGCGGATACTTTCTAGAAAGCAAATGCGGATCAATGCAATCGGAACATATTCAGAGAAATTGGCATGTGCACGCGTCGCGCGAATCAGTACAACATCGTTAGCATCGCCGATCGCAACACGTAGTCGTCGCCTCAGCAGCAAATTGTGATTACTAAGCGTCACAAATATCAAACCTAACAACCCTTCGTAAATCGCTGTTTTTGCCATACTCCTGGCCGAGATGCCTTGTCACGGACTCCAGATGGTAGTTACAAGAATAATCTAAAAGCAGGCCGGTGACGCCTTAGGCAAACGGGGTGCGCTGTAGGAATGAAGTCTGCCATACCGTCGGCGCGGCCACCCACGGCCTTGGGTCTTCGAGTCGGTGCCGGCCAAAATTTCGATGGGGATCAGACGAAAAAGGGCTGACAAATTGCCGCCCCCCACATCGACTACGGGTCGACTCGTGCGCGCCGGACGCGTTAATGCAGTGCCTGCATGTATAAGGCAAGCTGTTTGATTTGTTGTTCCGACAGCCGAAATGCGATCGGGCTCATAATCTCATGCTCTCTCGCGCCGGTTTTAAACGCCAGCAGTTGCGACTCTAGATATTCGGAGTGCTGACCCGCGACCCGCGGAAACTGTACCGGTATCCCGGCGCCGCTCGGCCCGTGGCATGACATACAGGCCGGTACCTGTAACTCGCGGACACCGCCACGGTAGATTGTTTCGGCCGCCAGCGCCACTGCAGCTTGCTCTTCCGTAACCGCACCCGGTGCGATCGTCTGCCCGGAATAGTACGCATCGAGATCTTGCATGTCCTCGTCGCTTAAGCCTTGTGCAATGCCCACCATGATCGGGTTATTGCGCTTACCCTTATTAAATGCAGCGAGTTGCGACGCGATATAGCCCGGGACCTGACCCGCGAGCTTGGGATTGATGGCCAGTTCACTGTTACCGTTGACGCCATGACACGCGATGCAGAGCTCCGCCTTGGATTTACCGGTTTCGACGTTGCCACCCGCCGCCTGCGCTGCGCTGAACAGGCCCAGCACGAGCCCGGCCGGGGCAACCAATGACAACCATTTATTCATTTACTGCTCCTACGTCTTATCGTAATGTTAGCATGAGGAATACGCGCCGGGTGGACGTTTTCGCGGACGCATCCGTATATACGATTTCGCCTGAAGGGTCAAATTCCGGTCCAGTATTCGACGCTTGCCGCGACGCGCAGATTTATTCAGATTGCGAAACCAATCGTGACTAAAACATCCGCAATTTGACGCAATGCCGTTCGACTTGAGTCAGGCGCAGTACCTCATCAGCGCCCACCACCCCAAACAGTGGCCCAGCGACGTTGGGATCGAAGTCGCGTTCGCGGGCCGCTCTAATGTGGGTAAATCCAGCGCCATTAATGTGATCGCCAACCGCCGCGGGCTGGCACGTACCAGCAAGACCCCCGGTCGCACACAGCAATTGGTGTTTTTCGAGTTGGACGGCTATCGCCGGCTCGTCGACCTGCCGGGCTACGGATACGCCAAGGTTCCGACTGAACTGAAGCGGCACTGGGAGGTCACGGTCGAGCAGTACTTGAGCAGTCGCCAATGCCTGCGCGGTCTGGTGATTCCGATGGACGCCCGCAGGCCGTTGATGCCGCTGGACCGGCAACTGCTAGCCTGGTGCGTTCAAGCAGCGATGGCTGCGCATATCTTATTGACTAAGGCCGACAAATTATCGAAGGGCGCCCGCGCTAACGCGCTGCGTGATGTGCGCAATCGCATCGGCGACGCGGGTACGGTACAGTTGTTTTCCGCGACAACACGCGATGGCCTCGACGAGGCGCGCGACGTGCTGTACGAATGGCTAAAAGCGAGCTGATTTATCAGGCCTAAAAAATGGCCCCGGGAGAAGGGGAGAAAGTCCTCGGGGCCGTTAAAATTCGGCTCCGGTTGATCCGGAACCACCCGCTCAGGGAGGAGGAGCGGGAGACAGCCAGCCTTGGCTGCCATACTACAAATAGACCATTTGTCAGCGCTTTAGTTCCGTTGAATCCGGTATGTGCTCGCCGGCACGAAGCGGATGTTTCATTCGGCGACCTCCGATCTGATTAAGGTTGGCCCTATTTAACGAAGGGCCGATTAACGATGGGCTTCGGCCCAATTTGCGCCGATACCTGAATCCACCTCTAGCGGTACGGCTAATTCGGCCACACCGGACATCAATTCGGCCAAGTTTGCCGCTACATCGGCCGCAATATCTTCAACCACTTCGACTACTAACTCATCATGCACCTGTAGGATGACGCGCACATCCACTTTGCTATCGGTGATCCATCGATCGACCGCGAGCATTGCGAGTTTAATCAAATCCGCAGCCGTACCTTGCATCGGAGCGTTAATGGCCGTGCGCTCAGCGTATTGGCGGCGGTTGTAATTGCGCGAGTCGATTTCGGGCAGGTACAAACGGCGGCCATACACGGTTTCCACATAGCCACGTTCGTGAGCTACGGCACGGGTGTTATCCATGAACGCCTTAACACCGGGATAACGAGCAAAATACAAATCAATATAATCTTGCGCCTGGGCGCGATCAATTCGTAGCTGCTGTGCGAGACCGAACGCCGACATCCCGTATATGAGCCCAAAGTTGATGGCTTTGGCGTGCCGGCGCTGATCGTCGCTGACCGCATCTGCGGCCACTGCGAACACCTCGGCCGCAGTGGCGCGGTGTACGTCGGCGCCTTGCGCAAACGCTGCCAACAACCCCTTGTCGCCGGACAAATGCGCCATAATGCGCAATTCGATCTGCGAGTAATCAGCCGATACCAACCGATAACCAGGCTCGGGTATAAACGCCTCGCGAATGCGTCGACCTTCGGCGCTACGCACCGGAATATTCTGCAAGTTCGGGTCCGCCGATGACAATCGCCCGGTCGCGGCCACGGCTTGATGATAGGAGGTGTGGATACGCCCGGTGCGCGGATTGATTAGATCCGGTAATTTATCAGTGTAGGTGGACTTGAGTTTGGCGAGACCGCGGTGTTCGAGAATTAGGCGTGGCAGATCGAAGTCCACGGCCAACTCCTGCAATACATTTTCCGCCGTTGACGGCTGACCTTTCGGCGTCTTTCGCAATACCGGCAGACCTAGTTTATCGTATAAGATTTCCTGAATCTGCTTGGGGGAGGCGATGTTGAATTCGCAGCCTGCGGCGGTGTGTGCTTCGGCTTCAAGCTCGGCGGCACGCTTTGCCAATTCCGCGCTTTGACGGCCCAGCATTTCGGCATCCACCTTGACTCCGTTGCGTTCTATCCTCCCCAACACCGGCACCAACGGCATTTCAACGGTTTCGAAGAGCCGTTGCAGCGTCGGCTCGTCTTCGAGCTTTGGCCACAACGTCTGGTGCAGCCTCAAGGTGACATCGGCATCTTCGGCCGCGTAGTTTGAAGCAACATCCAGTGCTACCTGATCGAACGTGACCTGCGCTTTGCCTTTACCGGCCACTTCTTCGAACTTGATCGTCTTGTAACCAAGATACTTGATCGCGAGGCTGTCCATATCGTGCCGGGACGCCGTGCTGTCCAACACATACGATTCCAGCATCGTGTCGTAGCGGATTCCTTGCAGGGTGACATCGTAATTGGCCAGCACCGCCGCGTCGTATTTAAGATTTTGGCCGATCTTCGGGACCGCCGGATCTTCCAGCAAGGGCTTCAGTGCAGCGAGTACCGCCGCACGCTCCAACTGCGGTGGCGCTCCGTCGTAGCAGTGCGCCACAGGGACGTAGGCGGCACGGCCCACAGCATCGGCGAACGACACACCGACAAGTTCAGCCGACAACGGATCGAGTGACGTGGTTTCGGTATCAAACGCGAAACACTCGGCTTTCCCCAGGCGCTCGATCCAACCCTCCAGCGCATCTGCATCGGTCACCATGTCGTACTCGACGGAGAAATCGGTGGCATCGGCTGCGCTGGCGCCTTGTGCACTGTCGAGACCCCCAAGTTCCGCCAACCAGGCCCGGAATTCGAGCCGCGCGTATAACTCGCGCAAACACGCTTCATCGGGCTCCCGCATCATCAACGTTACGGGGCTGGACTCTAGTTCGACGTCGCGTTTAATGGTGACGAGCCGCTTAGATACCGGTAGTTGGTCAACGCTTGCGCGCAGGTTCTCGCCCACCTTGCCGCCGATCTCATCGACATGGGCCACGATCGCGTCCAGCGAACCATACTTTTGAATCCATTTTGCGGCGGTTTTGGGTCCGACCTTCGGCACGCCGGGAATATTGTCGCTGGCATCACCCGTTAACGTGAGGTAGTCGACAATCGATGCCGGCGGCACGCCGAACTTGTTTTGCACGCCGTCGGTATCGTAGATCACATCCTTCATCGTATCCACTATCTGTACGTGGTCGTCTACCAACTGTGCCATATCCTTATCGCCGGTCGAAATTATGGTATCGAATCCTTGTTCAGTAGCGCGCGTTGCGAGGGTACCTATCACGTCGTCGGCCTCGACTCCCGAGACCACCAGCTTTGGAAATCCCATCGCCTCAACTATTTCATGCACGGCGTCGATTTGCGTGCGCAGCTCATCGGGCATCGGCGGCCGGTTCGCTTTGTAATCCGGATACAGATCGTTACGAAACGTTTTGCCTTTGGCATCGAAGACCACGGCTATATATGGGGTCGCGTAATCTGACAATAAACGCCGCAACATATTGGTGATACCGTACACTGCGCCGGTCGCCGCACCCGAGGAATTAGTAAGATTCGGCATGGCATGATATGCCCGGTACAGATACGATGAACCGTCCACAAGAACGAGTAGTTTGCGTTGCGCCATCGCCTACACCGGAGTCGGTTTGATTAAAAGCGGCCTATTGCATACCGATACAGGGCAATGACAATTCACATTGATTCGGTATTCGGGCCGATTCGATATTCGGGTTAGTATAACTGGCTTCGACCGTAGGACGATGATCAGCAGTGCAAATAAGAGCCACCCAATAGGATAAGCATATGAACGATTATCCCGCTAAATCCGACGACCTACTGTCGACGTCTTCGGTATTCCTATCTCGAGAGTCATGGAAGATCTTTCAAATAATGGCGGAGTTTGTCGAGGGCTTCGAAAAACTCGCCCGCATCCATCCTTCGGTCAGTATATTTGGGTCGGCGCGCGTGGATCGTGAACACCCGCACTACAAACTGACCGAACAGATCGCGTGGCTGCTATCGGAAGCTGGTTTCGCAATTGTGAGCGGCGGCGGTCCCGGTATCATGGAGGCCGCCAACAAAGGGGCGTACCGCGGAAAATCGCCAAGTGTCGGCCTAAACATCGTGCTGCCGGCCGAGGAACAAACCAATCGCTTCCAGAACATCAGTCTGTCGTTTCGGCATTTCTTCGCCCGCAAAGTCATGTTTGTAAAATACGCAACCGCGTATGTGGTTATGCCCGGTGGATTCGGCACGCTTGACGAACTGGCGGAAATTCTCACCCTTGTGCAAACCGGAAAAAGCCTGCGTATACCGATTATCCTGGTGCACGGTGCATTTTGGCAGGGTCTGCTTGATTGGTTCAAAAATACCCTTGTAGAACAGGGAACTATCAGTGCATCGGATCTCGACCTCGTTCAGGTGCTCGACGAGCCGTCAGATATCGTCGATGCGATTTTCGACTATTATGAAACCAAGGGGTTTGAGCGCACTCCGGAGGAAGAAGAGATTCAGTTGAATCTTTGATTCCACTGCGAGGACTGCCAGCAGGGCCTGTTCGCCGCCAATGGATTGAAATAAAATGACAATTATGCAGAAGATAATTGGATTAGTACTGGTGCTTTGCAGCGGCGGCGTATGGGCTCAGCAAGACAATGTGCCCGCGCCACCCCCAATTCAGGAGAATTCCGATGCGCCGCAAGTGCTACAAATTGAAATCCCCCCCGACCCGGTAGACGTGCCGGAAGACGCTGACTTGCTGGTACGCCGCGAGGGCTCGAATCTGATCCACGAATACCGAATCCGCGACCGGTTAGTTTTAATGAAAGTCAAACCCGATAACGGTCCAGCGTATTATATTTCCGATCCCTCCGGCGACGGCAGCCTGCGCGACCGACCCAATGAATTCGAGGCCGATCATAATATGCGTAAGTGGAAGCTCGGTGAGTGGTGAGACAGCTTGTGCACGGTACCGAGGCGGGTCGACCGCCGTAGCGTTTGCGGAACCGGAGGCCAGAAAAAATCGATCTGTGTAGTTTAGTTTACGCGCATAATCATCAAAAGAGGAGCAACATAATGCCGATAAACACCGTCGATGCGGGACAAGGTTTGGCGTGGTTCACCGAGGGTTGGAAATTGTTTGTCAAAAGCCCCGGTATGTGGATTGTTTCCACTATCGTATTTTTTGCGATCGCCGTCGTACTTAGTTTAATTCCACTGCTCGGTCAACTGATTTTAGGACTCATTGTAGTCGCACTCATAGCCGGTTTTTTGAATGGCGCTAAGACTGTGGACGAGGGCGGAGAGATGACCGTCGGCGCTCTATTTTCGGGGCTCAGCGACAGCACTAAGCGAGGTCGCTTGCTGATACTGGGCGTTTTGTTGTTGGTCGCCGAAATTATTTTCGCGGTAGTCGTGGGTGCCAGCATGATGTCGGGCCCAATGTCGGCCGGAATGGGTGGTGCAATGGGCGGTGAGATGCCGGCCATCCAGTTTGGTATGGGTATGTTCGTCGGCTTGTTGCTGGGCTTGGTGCTGCTCGCCGTCCTGTTGATGGCGTTTATGTACGCGACACCGCTCGTAATGTTTACCGACGTCGATCCGATTGCAGCGATTAAATCCAGCTTTGACGCGAGTCTAAAAAACTTTCTGCCGCTCCTCATCTTCGGAATTATTTATGTCATTCTTGCAGTTGTCGCGGCCATTCCTTTTGGGCTTGGCTTCCTTGTGCTTTTCCCGGTGACCGCCTGTGCTTGGTATTGCAGTTACAAAACGATATTCCAGTAATGCTGAGCGGGGTTTAGCGCGACAGCGCTGCGCCTGGATTGCAGGGTTCGTGTTGCTATTGATAGCGACCTCGGCATTCGCCGATATCCGCTTTTACCGTATCAACAAACAAGGCCAGCAATACCGAATCGAGTTGGTCCGCAACAGCGCCAAGCCCGGTTGTCATTCGTTCACAAAGGCGCGGAAAGTGTTTCGGGTGGCGCAAGTTCGATTTGCCTATTGTGAGGTCTATAGCTCCCGGCAATGCGAGCTCGACAGCATTTTGAGCGCGCGCTGGACTGGGAAGCGGGGCAACCGAGTCGAACATGAAGGGTCCGTAACTCAACTCACGCCGGGTGCGATGTGGGTGCTGGCGGACCAGGCCAATGTCAAAGTACGATCTTGGCGTTGTGAGAACTAGCTCGTCGGCGCTCAGAGACGTCATTCCTGGTTGTCGGCAGGGCGCCCGAGATACCGAGGCGGAGCTTACATGCCGGTAAACCAGTATCGGAAGTCGCAGGGTAGTGCTGCCGGACGCCGGAAAGGGGCATTTTAGCGCCGATGAAAGCGGACCTCTTACCGAACTGGCCATCCAGGATTCGACGGCTGTTTCCGACAAATCTTCGTGACCCGGGTTAGTAAAGCCGATTCGCCGGTTGCTCTGTATTTTGGCGAAGCGCTCGCTCGCTACGGCTTCGGCGATAACCATCCTTTCGGTCCCGATCGTATATACGCGTTTTGGCAAGAAACCTGTAAACGCGGTCTCGACCAACGCGTAGACGTAGCGTCGCCGGTATGCTGCAGCGAGTCCGATCTGCTTGCCTTTCACGACGCTGGATATCTCGAACGAGTCAAACGCCAATCGGCCAACGGCGAGGGGTTTCTCGATTGCGGCGACACGCCCGCGTTTAGAGGCGTTTTTGACGCCGGGTCCTATGTCGTGGGAACGTGCCTGGATGCGTTAGAGCGGATCCTACGGGGATCGTCGCCGCGTGTGTTCGTACCGATCGCCGGACTGCATCACGCGCGCCGGGACACGGCCGGTGGGTTCTGCGTCTTCAATGATATCGGTGTGCTTATCGAAATCCTTCGCAGCCGCTATGGCATACAGCGCGTCGCCTATGTCGATATCGATGCCCACCACGGCGACGGTGTATATTACTCGTTTGAGGACGACCCCGATGTCATCGTCGCCGATATCCATGAGGACGGGCGATATCTGTACCCGGGCACCGGATTCGCGGATGAAGTTGGTAGCGGCGAGGCCAGCGGCAGCAAACTCAATGTGCCGATGCTCCCAAACAGCGACGACCGGGATTTCCACCGCGTGTGGGGAACGGTCGAGGCGTTCGTGCGGGCCGCTCGGCCGGAAATCATCCTGCTGCAAGCCGGTGCCGA
>Ga0224497_10002072_pt1 | contig 12095 bp, 8 predicted proteins | sample SF_Jul11_sed_USG_4_FD_167970 | JGI IMG/M metagenome (GOLD analysis project Ga0224497, IMG submission 167970) | Sediment microbial communities from San Francisco Bay, California, United States - SF_Jul11_sed_USGS_13 | ecosystem: Environmental > Aquatic > Marine > Sediment | place: USA: California...
CAATTTCAATAGCTTTAGTGTAATAATCCTCTGCCTTTTCAAATTGATTTGTTTTGAGATAGAAATTTCCCAGACCGTTGTAAGTCAGATATGATCTATTATTGATTTCTAAGCATTTTTCATAAAACTTGATACATTCAGGAGAGTTTTGTTCATTCATCATTGTACCCAATAGATGTAAAGCAGTTGAGTTGTTTGGATCAAGTTCAATGGCTTGCTTTAATGATGCAAGTGTTTCAGAGTAATTCTTTAGAATATTTAATCGCTCAGATACAAAACACAGTCGATTTGATTTGTTACTAGAATCATTTTCAAGTTTTACAGAAGACAAAATATCTGATGGGGCCAGTATTATCAGCAATCTTCCTTCCTCTAACCATTCCTTGTCAAATATATCCTGAGGTATGGCTCCTTCTTGTTGTTCTCCTTCTTGATTACCTTTTTGAATATAATGAAGGATTGTCTTTTCTTCATTATTATAGCCTGTAATGACAGATGCATGTTGTGTAATTTCGGGAATTCCTGGAAGAATAACAATGGGAGGTATTCCAGAATCAATTATTTTTTTTAATTCAGATAAAGACGAATGAACTATTTTGCATGTTAGACCATGTCTTTCTGCAGATTCTATTCCTTCAATTAGGATACTACCATTGAATCCTGAATATTTTTTTGCAATTTCTATGGCTTCAGACATGGGTAATTCAATATTCCAATATTTTGACACTACGTTAATGGGTAATGGAAGACAGATGTTTTCTTCATCAACAAGAGGCAATAATAATTCATGATCTTCTTGTCCCATGAACTAAAGAAATTTTGAGAGTTATTAAAATCAATCAGAGTAAACAGAATTTTTCAATCAAATTGTGACCATCTTGACTCATTTCTGGATGAAATTGAGTTCCAAAAATTGGCTTTTTTTCATATCTAATTATTTCATATTTGCAATTCTTTGATTCTGCAAGTGGAACTAATACACTAGGTAATTTAGATATCTCAAACACATGACTCTCAAAGACATCTAAAGAGTCATTTGAGATTGGATTTTCTTTGAAAATTTTGATCGTTTCATTTCCTTTTTGAATTGATGAGGTTTTTCTAATTGTACCTCCTAAAGTAAGAGCTAAGATTTCTGCACCATAACAAATTCCAAGTAATTTTATGTTGTTTTTAATTGAATAAATAACAATTTTGGAATTGATTTCATTAATCTTTTTTTCATTTTTTCTTCTTCCAGAAAGAATAAAAGAATCATAATTTTCAAGTAAGTTTATGTCTAAAAATTGAGGAGTTTGTTTGTTAAACAAAATATTTTTTTCATTTAGAAAATCAGTTAAATTTTTTGTATAGATAGAACCATTATCAACAACAAGGAGCAATTAGCTGCCTACCTCAATTGAGACATAATGTATCTCAGGTATTCCATCTTTAACAAATACTGTTCCAATATTGAGATTATTATCTTCTTGCCACATGAATACTCTATCACTACGTGGTTTTACAAAGTCATCAATGAATTTGGATAGAAATTCTTCAGCATCTGCACGATCATTTTCAGTAAAGAAGAATATTTGTCCTTCATTAAATGATAGGGGAATCTGAATAGATGTTGGTTCAGCAATTGTAATCCCATTTTCTTCAAAAACTGATTTCATGATATTAATTCTATCACTTCTAACTAATTCAATATAATCTTCATCTGCAGTTGTTACAGATGGTGCTACGCCAGAAACTTTCTTCAAGTATGCTTCAAATGCTTTTTCTTGGGTATCTCCTAATCCAACGAAATATTCTCCATTAAATGCTGCACCTACTGCTGCAATAGTACCTAGCTGGGCAACTACTCCACCAGCACCTGCAGTATATACTGGAATAAAGTAGACGTCATGATCACCTACACGATACAAGATATTATCACCAATTCTTGGATTTCTTAAGAGTGTCTTTAGTTGAGCAAATTCTGGATCTCTATCAAGTGCTTCTCTGACGGCAGTGGGACCAATCAATTTAGTTGTAGAGTTTAGTGGAACTTCATAGAACTGTATGTTTCCTAGATTTGAGAGATCATTTTCAACTATCATGTATCCTGCAAGGTTTCTGCCTTGAGAACCTCGTAATTCCAATGAGAGTAGGCCTAAGAATTCAGTTTGTTTGAAACCAGGTGGTTTTGCTTCAACATAATAAGTATCAAGACCACGTGGAATTTCATAAAATTCATTGGCTTGAATAAATGTCTCAACATTAGTTACATGGTAAATATTGTACATCTCTGTTTTCCAATTAAACAATTCAACAGGATATCTGATTTGTTCTTCTAGCCAAGCTGGCATTGGTTGGAAATGTTCAGAATATTGATCAGCAAACATTTCTGAAAAGAAATCATCGCCAGTATTAAGTAGCTGAATATCACCGTTGTATGAATCTACAAGTGCATAACCTACCAAACGTAAGTAAGGATTGCCAACAGACCAAGGAACATCACTTGTATCAAATCCAATAATTAATGGGATCAACCAGTAAGAATTTTTTCCATCAGTAACAGGAAGTGAATCTAATTCTTTTCCAAACAAATCGTAAAGAAAGTAAGGATAAAGAATCTCCATTCTGTCTTTTACATCTTTGTATCTCATAATATGGACTGATTCAGCCGGAAATGAAAGCAAAAAGTTTGGCTCAAATATCCAACTGAGTGGCGGTGAAACATCCAATCCACCTAAACCTGAATAAGACACTCCTCCAAGCTCAGCACTGTTTGAACCTCTTGAATTAGGATAACCAGACCAAGTTTGCTCAAATAGTCCACCCTCACCATAGTAAATCTCTCTTTGTTTGAAAAATTCACTACTATCAATAATCTGACCATCAGTTGCTTCAAGAGTAAGAAATGCATTTGGAACATGAGTGTATACAAGATGTTCGTTATACCACCTATTTTCGAGGCTAACAGATGTTGGTAGAATTGGTTTCATAGAAGCTGTCCAATACAAAGTATTGTTAAAGCGAAGAATATCATTATCTTCAAAGTCTACGTATGGAATAAGTCCTATCTCAGGCTTTAATTTAGCAAAAGCTGCCTCCCAATCCCAAACTCGGATTACATCAAGAACATCATTATTTTGTTGAATGTAATTATTGATGTTGTTTGGAGAAACTGATGTTAACTTTACATTATGAATATTTTCTTGTACGTTGTTTAATTCACCAAGATGACGATTTACTCCAATTTGTTGAGCTGTATATGGTCCTAAAAATTCAATCTTCTTTGCATCAGCAATACTGTTGTTAACACTCACTACACTAACAACAATTAAGGCAATTACAAAAATTGTTGCAAATCTAATTATCACATCTCGTTTGAACATATGAGTTAGGACACGTGCTCGAATTCTATCAGCTACTGAAAATGCAATTAATGCAAAACCTATGATAAGTATACCACCAATCACATACCTTGTATTGTAATCAATTTGATCTGTAAAGAAAAGATTGAATGCAATCCAGATTATACCGATACCAGCTATTCCTTCAATAGTTGAAACATAGTTTAGATATCGAGGTTTTCCATCATTAGAGTCATGTAAAAATGAGGTTATAACACTAATAATTCTATGAATTCCAACATACAAAACTAAACGTAGTCCAATTGCTGCAAGTATTGGTGGAATCAATATCACCAAAGCAGGAATCATTGGAACAACATTTTCCGCTGCATAATTTGGATCAGTTTCAGGAGTCACAAAGGGAAGTGAAAATAATTTTGGTAGATTTTCAATTCCCAGAGTATTTCCATCAAGAAATGACATTGCTGCAAATCCAAACATAATATTTGCAAAGAATGCGCCAAAAAGCAAAATCTTGGTAATCTGCCAGATGACAAATTGTGGGGAAGTTAGTTTGTAATCTCTAAAACTTTGGATATCACTTGTGATAGATGGTTGTCCTCCTTTACCAATAAATCCAATTGCAGTACTAATAGCATACCAGAAAATTGAAGATCTTCCAGCAATATTTACACGTACAAGAGCAATTGCAGACAGAATCAATGTAGAGACAAGAGTGTAATAGAGAGGTTTGGTGAATTGATCACCAAATTCGGTGAAATTCATTGATAAAATTACTGCCTGATTTCCAACTAGAACAAGAATTACAATTCCTATAATTACAACAATGCCTAACCTGATGAATTTTCCAGCATCAGGTGGTGGAGCTTGTTTATCAGTAGAGGCGCTATACAAAATCAAATTTTGTTGTGATTTGGTAAATTAATGTCTTACCAGCAAAATCAGGCTATTGTAGCTAGTTTTTTGCAAATCAGATAGACTGCTGCAAATGTCGGAATTGTAACTTTTTTGTTGGTATATGGTCCAAATTTTTTGTTTTTAAGAGAAAATTCTATTGGACAGTTTGCAAGGATTTCTACAGAATCATCGCTAAGAAAAGATGCTTCAATATATGGATCAAACTTTGTCAAATCTTTACAAAAAATTTTTGCAAGACCACTTTTACTATTAATAGAGCCTGGTAATCTAAAGATTCTATGAATGTCCATAGTTACATTAGGATCAATCTTTACTCCAATTTTTTCTGACACAGTTTGGAGTATGTTTTGAAATGAAGAATATCCTTCGATCGGATTTTTCACAAGTGTAGTAATAATTTTAGAACGGTTTGATTTTGAACCAAAAAATTCTTTTGCAAATCTTCCTTTCCATCCCTTTTCATCTAAATTTGGAAATGAATTTTTATCTGGTTTGAATTTCTTCATTCCAAAAGTTTCAGGAATTATTCCATTAAACATAATATAGTTAGCCAGTTCCGATCTTTCTCTTGAACCAATTTGTTGAAATTGTGAATCATACACATAAACATGAAATCCTTCATTACCAGAAAAATATACATAAATATTTTCTTGAGGTATTCCAAGATCCTCAGTTAAAACTTGAGTAAGTTTTGACACTTCAATTTTTGAGGAATCAATACAATTTTTACATGGTAATGATTTTTTTTCAATTTTTGTAGAATTACATTTTAAACATTGTTCAGAGTTTTTTGAAGTTTCATTGCATTCATTACATATTGATACTGTATGATTTTCTCTGCAGGATAAATTGAGATCTTTTGCGTCAATATCAAAAATTAAATCTGCTTCTTTCCAATCTTTTTCATTCATAGGTAGATTAGGAAATGAATAGTATGCATTTGAACAATAAACATCTGATGGGACATTTTGCATAAATAATAAATGTAATTCTTTGTCATCTTTTATTGAGATATGACGAATCATTCCAGAATTGAATTTTTGATAACCAAATTCTCTTTCAGAAGTACGCTCAGGTACTCTAATTAGATCAAAATGATCAAAATAGTATTTTTTGAACGAGTCTTCTAAGAATTTAATGTCTGTATCTTTCATTACTTTCTTTTCTTTCCAAATTGTAGTGGGTTAATGATATTATCACAATCTGACGTTGCAAAACAGAGATTTTGTGTTTTTAGTTTTTCACAAGAAGGGCAAGAGTATTGAGTGCCGCTTCCAGAAGTTCCAGCCAGATGATTTAGTTGATAAAGTGTAACTCGTTCATTATAATCAGGGGCATTTTTGAACAATGGTGCAATTTGTTCTACTGATTGACCCTTTGACAACAGAAAAGTAGCCAACATGAATCTTCCAGAATGTGGAAGGTTTTCACCTTTTTCAAGAATTTCAATTGCGTGTTTAACACATGGTGGATGTTCTCCAGTAGTCACAGTAAAAGTTACAAATTTTTTTGATAGTGAAACAAGTTTGTTTACAGAATTCTCAAAACCAGGAATCATTACAGGAGTTTTTGCATTAATGATTTTTGAATTGATGTATGTTCCCAATTCTTTTCTTATCAATCTGACTGTTTCATGTGGAGTAAGAAAGACTTTACCGCTTTCTACATGCCTGTTAATTAATTTCCATTCTCTTTCATGAAAATTGATTGAATGTTTTAGATAATCTGATACTGAAATGACAAAGTAATCATTAAATTTCTTAACTTGAACTGAAAAGAGATCATCAATTACTCTAATTGCTAGTTCTTTTTTTGACTCGTCTGAAATGTTTGCTAGATCTTTTTCAAGATATTTTTCTGCACGTCTTGCTTCTGCAAGTGCAAATCTCTTGATTAGAGTGTGCATGCCACTTAGTTTCAATAGTACTATGGCTAAAAGAAATGAAAAAACCTCCCTAGGAAGTGCTGCCTCTTTTGAGACCTGGTCTCCAATTAGATCAGATTTGTATATCTTTCCATCTGCTGCAATCTGAATTCGATTAAATGCCTTGTCAACTAGTTGTTTTAGATCAGGATCTGTTCCAAACTGTTCCAGTGTAAATCCCTTATCTTTGAGGTATTGACCAGCATCTGCTAAGAAAGGATACTTTGCAATTTCGTCTTGTCCAAGTGCAAGCATGATAGTAATTTACCTAATTTACTTAAAAATTTGGTTTCTAAATTTGGACGCTGGTTTAAATTATGTTTTAAGAAAATGGTCAAATATGCAGATCGGTTGTCATGTTTCAATATCAGGATCAATTGATAAGGCAGTGGATAATGCTGTTGAAAGAGAATGCTCTGCTTTTCAGATATTTACTAGAAATCCAAGAGGCTGGCATGCAAAAGATCTCATTAAAGATGACATTACTAACTTTAAATCAAAACTAAAAGAAAGTAAAATTGACAGATTTGCAACTTGTGCACATATGCCATATTTACCAAATCTTTCTACTCCAAAAGAAGAAGGACTTGAAAAATCAGTGAAAACGTTAGTAAGTGAGGTTGAGAGATGTACACAGTTAGGAATTCCATACCTTGTAACACATCTTGGAAGTCATTTGGGAACAGGTGAAGATGCTGGAATTAAGAGATTGGTAGAAAGCTTGACAAAAGCTGGACAAACAAAAAATGATGTAATGATTCTGTTGGAGAATACTGCTGGCCAGAAAAATTCTGTAGGTTCTGATTTTAAACAGTTGGGGGAAATTTTCAATCAATTAAAACCTACGAAAAAATTTGGTGTTTGTTTTGATTCTTGTCATGCATTTGTTGCAGGATATGATTTGAGAACTGAAGAAAAGGTTAAGGAAACATTTGATGAATTTGACAAATATGTAGGAATAGAGAATTTGAAAATTCTTCATCTAAATGATGCTAAAGGCGATATTGGTTGCAATCTTGATAGACATTATCATTTAGGATTAGGAGGAATTGGTGAGAAAGGTATTGCTGCTGTTGTAAAGTTTGCAAACAAGAGAAAAATTCCTATAATTTTAGAGACTCCAATTGATGATGACAGAGATGATTTTGAGAACATTAGAAAGGCAAAGGAATTTGCGTAGAAATTTATTCAATGGTTGATGAAATCTAACTATGAACTATGAGGCAGTTATGAAATTAGCACTAGAGCGTGGGTTTTACTTTCCTAGCTGTGAGATTTATGGAGACGCACATGCTGGATTTTGGGAATATGGACCATCTGGAGTTGGTTTGAAAAATAAATTTCTTGAATTATGGAGAAGAGAGTTAATCAGAAGAGATGGGATGCTTGAGATTGATGGTTCGCAGATAATGTCAAAATCAGTTTTTGAAGCATCAGGACATCTGGAAAATTTTGCTGATCCAATAATAAAATGTACTAAATGTAATTCAACGTTTAGAGCAGATAAAACAATTTCAGAAATTACACAAATTGAGATTCCTGAAAGTGCAGATTTGGAAGAATTTGATGATGCAATTTCACAAAATAACATAAAATGTCCAAAGTGCAAGGGAAACTTTGAAAAGACAAAGAATTTCAATATGATGTTTAGAATCGGTATCGGTCCTGAAGAAGAAGAGGCATATCTTAGACCTGAGACATGTCAATCAATCTTTGTAGATTTTCCTAGACTCTTTAAAATTATGCGAGGAAAACTTCCTTTGGGAATAGCCCAAATAGGAAAGAGCTTTAGAAATGAGATTGCACCAAGACAGAGTCTTCTTCGTTTAAGAGAATTTTATCAGGCAGAAATTGAAGTTTTTTGTAATCCATCAAAGTTAGATGAAATGGATAGATTCTCAGAAATTCAAGATACAGTAATCAGAGTTCAAACAGATGCAGAGCCTGTTTCTATGTCATGCAAAGAAGCAGTAGAATCCAGTACTGTTCCAAACAAATTTGTTGCATATTATTTGGGAATATTAACTGAATTTTACGAAAAAACAGGAATTGACATTACAAAAAGCAGATTCAGAAAACTTGGTGACAAAGAAAAGGCATTCTATGCTGAAGTTGCATTTGATTTTGAGGTAGAAACGACAATAGGATGGCTGGAACTTGTCGCATGTAACTATAGATCTGATTATGATTTGTCTAGCCATGCAAAAAAAAGCAAGGAGAAATTTGAGGTAATGGATAATGATGAGAAAGTGCTTCCTCATGTCTTTGAGATTTCAATGGGAATTGATAGGAGTCTTTATACAATCTTAGAGCACAGTTTGAAAGATGATAAGGAACATGAGCGGATAGTTTTATCTCTAAAACCATATCTTTCTCCAGTTCATGTTGGAGTGTTATCTCTTGTTAAAAAGGATGGCCTCAAAGAAAAAACAGATGAGATTTATCTTCAAATTAAAAGAAAATGTGATGCATTTTTGGATCATTCAGGTGCAATTGGTAGAAGATATAGAAGATTAGATGAGATTGGTTCACCTTTTGCTATTACTGTTGATCATCAGACACTAGAGGATCAAACAGTAACAATACGAATGAGAGACAACATGGAACAAAAAAGGATTAACATTACAGATCTTGACTATGTAGTTACTCAATCAATTGCATTTCCATAAATCAATCATTCAAGTTTTAGAAATTACTTTGAAAATCTCTACATCTTGTAAAAAAATATTTTATAATTAAAAAAAGAATTTCAAACAAAAAGTTACGTTTGGTTAAATTACATATTTGTTAGTATATAAAATATGAATTTGCTTGGTACTATAAAGAATATTTATGAGAATCTCCATAGGCAATTTCCTTGATTTGACTTTTTCCAGCTGGAAGAACACGGACAAAATCATCAATGTTTATATTTTTTGTAATTTCTTCTTCTAACTTTGAAAATTCAATTCTAATTTTTTTGGCAGTATCTACCATTTCTGATCCATGTGGTTCAATAATTGCATAACAAATAGAATTTTTTTTAATTGGTTTGGTAGGACCGCATGTTAAAACATAGTTATCATCTTGTGGAATAATTCCTACAGCTAATCTAAGAGTTTCTGCTTTGATAAAATTTCTCTGCCCTTCAATTGTAAAGGATCCTTTGGGAAGAAATTGTCCGCTAGGTGCCGATTTCTTCACTTGTTCAGGATTCACCCAATATGCACTTAGTCCATACATTCCTTCCCGCCACGCTCTACTAAAACAAACAGTTGCACATGCAACTTCATTCATACTTACTGGCGGTGCATTATCTGCATTTTTTAGAATAAAGAATGGTGAGCCGAAAATATCTGCATGGAAAATTTTATCATTTTTTGCAAGATGTTTTCGTACAACTGCAGAGTTTGATGCAGCATCACGTCCTCCAATTGTAAGAAATCCATCAGATGTAAAAAACCATCTATAGCGTTCATACCAGTTTTTTTTTCGTATTTCTGAAACTACAATTGAATTCCTTTCAGTCTCTGTCTGGCTTTTTAATTTTTCAAGTTTCTTTTCTGTTTTACTTTTAATTTCCTTAATTGATTTTATTGCATTAGACTGACGTTTAGCTTCATTGAATAGTATTGATGCAATTGATTGTAGTGGGGAGGTGGGATTTATCTTAATTTTTTCATCTTGAATTACTAATAATGAAATTCCTTTTTCTGTAGTAAGTTTAGTATTATAATTAGCAAGAAGTTTTTGTGCATTAGGATCTTCAATAGAAATAATTCCTTGAGAAACCATTTCAAAAAGAGACTTTGCTACTTTGGTAATATAATTAGATTTTTCTTTAACTATTTGAATTGCTTTTTCTTGTTCACCTAATTGACTTTCTAGTTGTTGAATCTTTTTGTTTGAACTACTGGATTGAATTAATTTACCTTGCTCAACAATGCTTTCTGTAAATACTTTATCGAGTCCCTCCATAAAGCTAGGAACAGAAATGTATGTATCGTCATTTTCTACTAACCTAATTGGCAAGATCTCAACTTTATCACCATAGATGATAACAGAATCATGTTTTCCAGTTGTTACATTTGTAACAATTTCTTTTGTTGTTTCATAAATTTTTTTAACTTGTTCGTGACTTAGGTTACTTCCTATCTCTTTAGAATCAAGTTCAGCGATTTTAAAGATTCCTTCAACATATTTTTTTGGTAAACCTAGAGTTCTTCCTAGCCATTTTCCAGAAGTAAGATTTGATATTTTTAATTGATCAAAATCAGATTCGGAAATATCAAAAATATCAAGACCCTTTTGTGGAGGAGTTACATATTCAAGTCCTACACCTAATTTTCGATGTCTAACATCGATTGAATGCTGTAAAGCAAGAATTTTCATATCTTTGTTACAGATGAGGATGTTTCCATCTCCAAAAAATTCCGCTACAATTACAAATTCTTTCCCAAATCCTTCAAATGTAAAGTAAGCAATTCTTTCTGAACCAATTTGTTCTATCTTTTTTAATTTCAGTCTAAGCATATCATTTCTTAATCTCTTAAGTAATCTGTTTGGTTCCATTTGATCTATTTTGACTGAAGTCAACCAAACACCAGATGTTGAAATCATCATAAACAGATCGGGTTTTTCAGTATGATGAAGTTTGAAAAGAATACTATTTTTATTAATTCCATAAATATTGCTAACATAGTAATCTTGAACCTTTTCTGAAATTTGATCTACAAGATAATGAAGTTCAATTCCTGCTAGTGTCATAAACTTGTATTAGTTGTCTGAAATTATACTCTTGCTATCATCTACGCTTACAAATTACCAAAGATTTTAAACAAGGTCTGGTGGAGACACGCTAGAAATTTACTTGGCCAAATTCAAAAAGAAAAAATCTCAACCAACACCTGATTCCGATAATTCTAAAGAGGAATCACCTAAAGAAGAAGAGAACAATATTCCAGAAACTGAAAACTCTGAAACTATATCACCTCCAACCGATCCTCCAATTATTGAATCTGAAAAAAGTGAGAAAGATAAAAAATTAAATAACTTATTTTGGTTACGAGTTAGTTTAGCTGTTATTGCGGGAACTGCTGCCACGTTTATCTTTGAAGATATTGAAGGTGAAGAGAGAAGATGGGCGTCAATTGCCTTTATGATCATAGTGTTTTTTGGAACAATTATAGTTGCAAAAGGAATGAAAATGCAATTACCATCTTCAGACAGGAAAAAAATTGTTACACAAGCTATTGGTAGTTATATTTTCTTGTACTTGTTTACTTGGATTGTGACTTATACATTAGTTCATGTGGGAAGTGTTTCCAGTGGAATTAATCTCTAATTTAATAATTAAATCAAAAGGAAGATAATAGATGTGGAATTTTAAAACTCCTGGAATTCCTGATGAATTTTTTGAACGTATAGAAAAAGTTCCCATTACAAAAGAAGAAATAAGAACAATTCAAATCAGTAAAGCACGATTGCGTCCAGGACAAATAGTTTATGATGTAGGCTGTGGAAGTGGCTCAATATCAGTAGAAGCAGCTATACAAGTTGAATCATCTGGAAAAGTTTTAGCGATAGATTATGATGAAAATGCTATTAAATTAACAAAAAAGAATATTGAAAAATTTGAGCTTTCAAATGTCTCATTAATTTTTGGAAATGCAAAAGAAAAAATTACGGAGTTAGAACCAGCTGATGCAATATTTGTTGGGGGTACAGGAAAAGATACTGTTAAAATTGTTGAGTTGTGTCAGGACAAGTTGAAATCTGGAGGAAGAATTGTAATTGGAATAATATTGATTGAAACACTCTATACGGTTTTGCAAATACTTGATAAATTACAATTTAATTCTGTGGATATTACTCAAGTTACAATCTCAAAGAGTAAAAAGACAAGTACAGGAACTATGATGCTTGCAAGA
>Ga0224497_10002075_pt1 | contig 12081 bp, 15 predicted proteins | sample SF_Jul11_sed_USG_4_FD_167970 | JGI IMG/M metagenome (GOLD analysis project Ga0224497, IMG submission 167970) | Sediment microbial communities from San Francisco Bay, California, United States - SF_Jul11_sed_USGS_13 | ecosystem: Environmental > Aquatic > Marine > Sediment | place: USA...
CCGGTTGATATTCGTGTTCAGATGCACGTTGACCGCCGCCAACCTGTCCGCGTTAAAAGGATGGATCCGGTTGAAATAGTCCTCGAAATGTTCCTTGCTGAACGTCGCGAAGTTGATGACCGCCTTGTCCGCCTCGGTCAAAAGCAAGTCTTCCACCGCCAAGTCGAAGAAGTCCCGCGAGGTGTTGTCGATGGCGCCCTTGGTCCACTCGTCGAGATCGCCCTGCAAATCGAGATAAAGGCCGATCAGGTCGCGCAGGAGGCCATCGCGGATCCGCCGGGCTGTACCATAGCGTTTGTTGCGCGCCGCCTTCAGGATCCGATCTTGGACCTTGTCCCGCGCCAACAACAACGTGCGGATCATCTCCGCGCGGTTCTGCGATGTCTTGTGCGCCAGGAGTCTCAGCCGATCGGCATTTGACTTCGGATCTGGCACACGTCACGCCTCGCGGATGTAGAACTGAAAATCTACCGCCGCGGTGTCCGCCAGCATGTAAATCGTGGCCGTAGTAGGCAGGAGCGGGAATAGGGCATGCTGGCCGGCGAGTAGACGTACCTGGTAGACCCCGGTCCCCGTGAACCCCACGTCGATGAAGTTCGTGGCGTCGCGGTTCATCATCCAGATGTAGGAAGCATTGCCCACTTCGGTCAAGATGCTGTGCGTCGTCTCGCCGCCGGAGGAAATATCCATACGGTACTGACTATCGAATCCCTTTTGCAGGATCATCACTTCCCCGCTCTCACTGCGCGCGATGCCGCTGTCAGCATCACTGAACCCAAGCGAAAAACTAAACGTAGTAGGCATTAAGCTTCCCTCGCGTAGATCTCAACCGGCGTCGTGCTTAAATTGCCTTTGAGATATAAAGCAGATGTCGCCGGCGCAATAGGCAGAATTGCCGATTGGCCAGGAAAAAGACGTATAAAATAAACCGTCGTGGCAACCGCAACGTCAACGTAATCCTCGGGCGAATCGCTGATCGCATGATTCTTGAGGAAGATGTAGCCTACCGAACCAATCCCGGTTGGCAACGTGTACGTGTACTCCCCGCTCGTGATATCCGCCATGACATGCGTCGAATCATTGCCGGTAAGCGTGAACGTGTCCGAACGGGAAAGCCCCAGCCCGGTGACGCTATCCGTGAATGATGTGGTAACTGTAAAGTCCGCCATCTATGCCCCTCTCGCTATCTGAACCCCGGCGCCGGCGCTCGCATTCAACCACCGCTGCGCTTCCCGGCAAATCGTGAAAACATCCTGGCGTTCGCGTGGTTGCCCGGTCCCATCGTCGGCGACAAACTTCGGCCCAGTCTGCGTACCGTCAACGATCGCCGTCGAATTCACAAGCATGAAGTACGCTTGCTCGTATACCGCGTAGTCGGGTCGGTAGCTCGACGGCGTATCGGTCGTCTCGCTGGTGACTTCCGAGCCGATGGCCCGTGTGATCAACCGGGTAGCGTGCGCGACGGCCGCGTCCTGTTGCTCATCGGAAAACCCGAACCACGTCCCGTAATTGAGGTGACTCGACTCGCCAAAGTAAGTCGCCGCCAGTGCCCGGCTAAGTGTGATTGCCATGTGATAAGTACCAACACCGAATCACGCAAGCGGCCCGAAAGGGAAAGCAAACTGGCCGCTTACGGATCCGGTGTGGAGGTAGGCTTTATCTTGTTTGACGAATCTCTAAGTAGTCAACGAATAACGAATCAGCGCCCGTATCCGCTGTCCGAATCGCGAAGACCGGCGAAAGCGCCTCGTCGTTGGGAAGCGTGGTGGAGCTTGCGGCACTTGCCACTTGCACCCCATCTACATACGCCCATACATCGCCATCGCTGCCATCAACCTTGAACGCCAACACCTTTGCATTGCCGCCAACCGTGGCGCCGCTGTCCGTCCACGATGTGGTCAACGTGTTCGTCGTGATCGTGCCGTTCTTCGCATGGATAAACACATTCGCCGCGTTCGTCGTAAACCTGAACCCTATGAAGTCATTACCAAAAGAGCCGAGCACGTCAGTGTCAGCAACCGTCAACCCGACGAAAACAAGATCCTGATCAACGTCATCAATGGCAATCTTGGTCTCAAACCAAAGATCCTTCGATGTCGTAAACGCGAACGATTCGCCGTTCTTCTGGATCTCAACATCGTCGGCCGCTTTGTTGTTGGTCTTGATCTCCAGCCAACCCGACCCGCCATTATCTGCAATGGTAATCGTTTCCAATCCGTCGCCGTCGCCATCCGTTACGCTGACAAGCCACTCGGAATGGTCCGCCACTTCCGAGAACTTGCCGCCCTTCAAGACCGCCAACCCGCCAACATTCGTAACCGCCGCATTGGCAATGTACCCAGCAACGTAGAAGTCATCCACATAGCTGGAGAAATCCGAGGACAACTTGCCCACGGATTCCGCGCTTCCCGGCGTCCACTGCGCATTGACAAACATCGAGCCGATGACGCCAAACGCGACAACGACACCCACTGCAATAATTACATTGTACTTATTCATTCTGGTCCTTCTTCTGATTTTTCAACTGGTTCATTTTTCGGCGGTGTGTAGTTCGGCGGCGCCGACGATGGCGCAATCTTCACGCCAAACGTCGGTGTATAGCCCGCCGTATCCTTCGGTGTGTACGTAGGATCGTCCGCCATCTTAGGTGCCTGTCATCGTCGTGTTGACCATCACATCGTACACTGCAACCGTCCGCGTCACCTTATGCCCAGCCGCAACGCGACCACGTACAAGATCATGGAACCGACCTTGCCCGCGCAACGTCTCAACACCATTTGGCAGGACATAAATGCCCATCGCGTTGCCATAGCTTTCGATCCCGCCCATACAATGCAACGTAGTCGAAACCGTTGTCAGGTTATTCGAGATATACACGTTGAATCCCATGAACTCAAAACGCCGAATCAGCCCTTGGTTCAGGATCGCATCGCCGAAGTTCGTCTGACGATTGGCAGCAAACTCTTCAATGATCGCGCCGAGCGCCGGGTCAACCACAAGGAACGGCTTGCCCTGATTGTCAACCTTGTTCGTCCGCATCTGCTGGCGAAGCTGAGCGAAGAACGTTGTCACCTGAGCCAAACGCGTCGCGCCGAGATCCGATTCAAACTGCCAATCGCTGCTCGCATTCTGAAAATCCGTCCACGCGGCATGGTTGCTAAATACAGAGGCATCGAGACTATTCGCAAGCTGGAAACTGCCATTATTTGCATAAGCACGCTCCCAACCTTGCACCGTCGTCTGAATCTTGTTCGTGTCCAAGATCTCGAACGAGAACGCCTTGTCGAAGTTCTTCGTGATCGAAACGTCCGTGTCCGTCAGCGCCTCGTAGGTGATTGTGTCTAGGTCATCCACGTCGGTAACACTTACGTCCGTTGGGTTTATGACGTGGAACGTATCGCTTCCCTGAATCGGAATCGCCCGGTCCAAGATCCGCGTGGAAATCGTCATCGTGGTCAAAAATGCCTCGATGGTCTGCCGCCATTTCTCGGTCTGAAGTGCTGTAATTGCCATTTTAAGACCCGTTCAGTTTTTAACTCGGAGCCGGTTCGGCCCACATGGTGTCAAGTTTTTCGGTAACCGCTTTCTGTCCGCCTGAACGCTCCAGCGCCCGCCAATCAATTGGCTGGCTCCAGTCCTGCGCGCCCTGACGCGTCGAAGCGCCATTCATCGATCCCTCGTCAGCCCCAGTCCCCGCGCCAGACTTCGCCGACGCAGACACAAAGCGAGAATTGTCCGAAATTATCCGCTCAACCACTTTTCCAACCTTGCCGGCATCCGCGAGATCTTCCGTGCTGAAGTCTTCAAAAGCTTCCTGCAACGTGAGATCCCGATACTTCCCCGACACGTCCGGCAACCATGGAACATCGATCTGCCCCAACGCAGCCGCCCGTCTTGTGGTCTCGTGCTGTGCGCGTTCGGCTTCAATCAGTTTCTCGGCTTCCGCATGTTTCGCCGCCAAGCGTTCATGTTGACGCTTCAGCTTCTCCAACTCGGATCCGCCTGCGCTCGCCACTTCAAGAGCCTCCTGCGCCGCCTCCGCAGCCGCCTGAGCATCCTTCAATTCCTGTTCAAGTTGCTTGGCTCTCTTCGCCGCAATCCGCGCACTCGCCCCAGTGTCCGGGTCCTTGTAATCCCGCAATTCCTGGCGCTCGGCCTCAGTCAACTCCTGCCCCTCGGCAGCCTTCGCGATAATTCCTGCAATCCCCATGACGTTAGATCCTCCATTTAGAGTCCGGGTAGACACTCCGTAAAAACGGGTCAAAAAAAGGGCAAGTGTGTAAACATGGCACAGTTACGCGCGCGTGCATTTTACTGATATGCCTACCTCAACTCTCCTCATCGCCAACGACATTTCCGCCGATAAAACGCCGGAAGAAATATTCGCCACCCGCCACCATCGCACCATCGAGCAACGCGCCAGGAAGCTACATCAGAACTTACTGGTCCTCCGCGGTGGTCGCCCATACATCGATGAACGCCTCGCACGATTCCCGGCGGAAAGCTCAGTAGACTGGACCGGAAGCGGATCGTTCGTTGACGAGAACCGCTTCGAGAAAGTCGGCAAAATCGACATGGAAGGCCGACAAGGCCGCGCCTACCTGGTCAACCACGCGCGCCGCATCGCCGACAAAATCACCCAGTACGTCTTCGCCGAACCTCCCGAACGCGAGGGCGTGCCGCCGGAAATGAACGCCGATATCACCCGCGAGGGCGTCAGCCTCAATAACTTCATGGGCGAAGTGCTGCGGACCCTAGTCGCAACCAAATGGTGCTGGATCGGTATCGACTCGCCGAAAACCGGCATCAATGTCAGCCAGGCCGAAGCGCAAGAAATGGCCATCCGCCCGTATTGGGTCGTCTACGATCCATTGCAAATCGTCGATTGGCGCCGTCAACCCAACGGCGAACTAGAGTGGATCATCACCGAAGGCATCAAGTGGGATAACCCAAACCCGTTTACCCTCGCCGAGGAAAAGACCATCCGCCGGCTGTGGCGCCCCGGTGTCATGGAAGAATGGGAAATCAAGTTCAATACCTCCGGCATGTTCGAGTCCGCCAAACGCATCGACGTGACCAAACTCGGCTTCCAGAAAATCCCCTTTGTGCCCGTCGGCGAGATCAGCGAACACCCGCACTGGTACGATGATGTCGAGGACATCCAACGCGCCATCATGGATCTGGAATCGTGCCTCGATACCCTGTTTCACAAGGTCGTCTTCGCCCAGGTCGTTCTTCCCAGTAGCGTGGGCGACGATCTAGCCGGTGAAGCCCGCGGCCAGGACATAGCCAAGCAAGTCGGCGCGATATTGGGCTACGCCAACGCTATCCTGGAATCCGCCCAAGAACGCGGCATCACCCGGTATATCGGCCCAGACGGCGCCGCGATCTCGAAAATTCAGGAAGAACTGAGCCGCAAGCGCGAGATCATGTTCGACACCGTCGGCCTACACCTGGGATTCCAGAAAAACTTCAGCGAGTCCCCGGAGGTCAAAGCCTTCGACCAGCTCGACCCCCAGGCCGTACTGCGCAATTACGCCCAGCAAATCTCCGAAGCCGAACGCCGGGCATGGGATCTAACCGAAATGATCGATCCCAGTGTGCGAAATGTATCGACGAGCTACGCTACCCGGTTCCACGTGTCCGACCTGTTCGAGGACTTCAAGTCCCTGATCCTGGTCAACCAAGTAGACGCCCCCGATTCCCTGCGCAAGCTGACCCTAAATGCCATCGTAGACAGCCTGCTACAAATCCTGCGGTCCCAAGTCGCCCCCGACACCATCGAGGCCATCAGGCGCGATATCGACGGATTCAGCTTCAACGAGGCCGTTGACCTGGACGCGGCCGGCATCGCTGCAAGAAGCATGGCCGGCGTGAATACCCAGGCAACCGACTCCGGCGAAGGTCTGCCCGGCGATTCGGGCCAGAACGCCTAGAATCCGCCCCAGGATCGCCTACACGGTCCAATCAGCCCTAAACGCGGGCCAGTAGCCAGAAACCCGGCCCAACGTGCAAGGCGCGCAACGTCGGCGATCGGCGATCAGACGAGTTTCTCGCGCTACTAGCCACGTGCCACGGTGGGTCGATGGCCCTACCCTGGAGCACCCTCTGCCCTACCCGCTTGCCGTAAAGTTCATTACCACCTGCGCCGGGTCCCCCGCGGTAACCAACGCCTTGAGCCGGTCCCGAATGTACTTCCGCTCTTCCTTCCGCGGCCTCACCTCGTCAGCCATCAACGCATCAATCTCCAACTCAATCCGGATGTCCGCCGCCACCAACTCCCGAATCTCATCCGCCACGGTCATCGGTTCATCATTCATATCATCGCCACTTCCCGCAATCGCTCCATCCGCTCCCTCACAGACTTCGCCCGCTTCCACGCCAACTGCCGCGAAATTCCCAACACCCGACCCACCGCCGCATTGCTCGACCCATCAGGCGCCCCTAACTTCGCCGATAAGAAATCCTCGTCAACCACCTTGAACGCCACCGCAACCCGCGCATACATCGTCACCCGCCGCTTGCTCTCCATCGCCCCAGCCCGAATAGCCCGCCGCTCTTTCTTGCTCAATAACAAATACTCCCTCAGCACCGTCGCCAGCACACTCACATCATCAACCACCGGCCGCTCCAACATCGCCCACGTACCCGTTGTCGGCGCCTCCCATTGCGAGCGATATGACACCCGCCGCCGCTCGTACTGCGGCTCACTCAACGTACACCGCGAACACGGCAACAACGCATACATCGCCGGGTCCGATGCCGGGTACCCATGCAAGTGCGGATTCGCCTCAACCGAAAAACGACACGTGCTGCAATCTTTCATCGTGATTCAAACATTCCGCGCACCGTATCTAAACTGACCACACCAATCATTTTCCCCAACGTATGGTTGATCAAATGTCCCAGTAGAAACATTCAAAACAGGAGGAAGATATTCACAATATCCCATTGATGGTTTGTCAATGTGATCCCTCTGCCAATAAAAACAAAGACGACAACTCCCATATTCTTCTCTATCCGAACCAGTCATATTTATTTCCCTTTCCATCGCGCAAGCAATCCCATAGCCCAACCAAAACCAAACCATATGACGAGACCGCATGCGGTTGAGTCACGCGCCAGCAATCAACACACTCCCAACCCGCCGATCCAACTCCGCCACCAAATACCTCAACGCATCCATCGCATGATCATCCTTCCCTACAGGCTTGTCTCCCTCACGATCCCATACATAGCTTTCTATTTCGCTGAGTAGTCCGGGACATCCGTATCTGTGCCCACGATCCGGCCGCACGAAAAGCAACCGCCCCTCTTGCAACCGCTTCTTCACCCTGGCGAGGCCATCCCTTATCGGCCGATCCTTCCACGCCGGCCGCGTCACTACTCCATCACGCCTCAACGTCGCCGCATCCTCAGCATCATGATCACATACCGTATACCATACCGTGTTCACCTTGCTCCGCTCCATTATCTCCCCAGCATGATCCGATACAATCCGCCCCGTCCGGTATATCTCATCGTAAATAACCAACCGCCCATCCCAGTCAACACCCGCGAAAAGGCATACGAAAGGATCCCGATAACCAAAGTCAATAGACCTGTAACACGCCTTGCCCTTAAACGTACCCGTACTCATTTCCATGCAATCCGCCGCGCCAATAACCAACCCCTCTGTAAACTCCGAGTACACCGCCCCCTGATCCGCTACCCACTCACCATACAACATCCGCCGCTTAGTGATCTCATCCTGGTCCTCGTAAGTCTGTAACGCATCCCCAGCCAAGTTCGCCGCATTGTCACTTATCGTCCACCCGCCTAAACGCCCCCATTTCTGTCTGGCTTGTAACGGCTCGCCAGATACAGGATGCACACCCAATACCCCTACACGATACAACCAATGCCGCGGCCCACGAGGATTAGTGTCAAATACCGCCTTGCATAAACCCTCGTTGCCTTGACTGTCGATCCCACGTTGGACGAGACGACTCATCAACTGCTCCACCACCTCCCATGGAAACTCCGACGCCTCATTAAACCATAAGGACATATACTCATTCCCATATAACTTGCGCACCCGCGCCTCATCATCACACCCATCAAAAAGTATCCGCGAGTTGTTAAACGGAAAGTGAATCATCAACTCATCCCGCTTCAATACCCAATACCGCTGGTCAGGCCAATGCTTACTCAAATAATCAAAAAATGTCCCGTTCCATAACGATTGCACCGTGTGCGATCGCGCCTTCCTCAACACAACATGCCAACTCCCAGCATACCGCGCCGCACGACTCAACATCCAATGCGCTATACACGCCGTCTTCCCACTCCGCCCACCACCATCCAATACCAACCGCGTCAACGGCCCCTCCAATAACGTCAACGCATCAAGTTGCTTCGCCGACGGACACCACGGCCCCACCACTCGCCGCTCCGTCTCCATACCACGCGCAGGCGCCGCTCGCGGTGTGTTCGCGTCCTGCCGTAAATGCTCCCCTCGCTCTCCCATCAACCCTTGAAATCCTCCGCATCCCTCAACACCAACCCAACCTCACACGCATCCAATAAAAACCACTCCCCCCTCACATGCTTATCACCATACCTCCGATGCAACTCCTGCTCACACCTCAACCCATGACTCCAAAATCGAAAATGCCCAGACCCCACAACCACCAACTCATGCGGATTCCCAGTCTGTAACTCAACACGCCGCCTCTCCTCTTCCCCCGCCACACATAATCCTATCTTGTAAAAATCCGTCCCCTCCATCCGTATCAAGTAAACCGCACTCTCTTTCCTAATATGCCCATCTATCACCAACCGATCCCAGTCAACATTACTGTGATAGTCCAACAACAACCGCTTTAAATTACTTCTTCCTAAACCAGTAATCCTACTTATCTCTTCACACGTCTTCCCTTCGTCTATCAGCCCCTTCAACTTCAACCCTATACTCTCACGTTCACCAGGTGATCCATACGTCTTCGCCAACGACGCACACGAACACCCACAATAACGACTCTGATCCCTGCCTTCCCTAATTCTCGTTCGCTTTGAAAAATACTCCCCACAATATTCACACTCCCCTTCTACTTCTTCACTCCGATTCCTTTTCTTCTCTCTGCATCCCTCACTGCAAAATCGAGTGTGTATCGTCAATCGCTTTGTTTCTTTCCCACATGTCTCACACTCCACCAACCCCTGCGCCACTCGACGCGCTAAACTCGCACTTACTTTCCCTACCCCATACGGAAATAACGTCGCCCCGTCGTTATTCCCATCGTAAGGCAATAATCCAAAAAGATCGGGCTGTTCCATTAGCCAATTAAACCAGATTTTTGTCCGAGTAGATAAATGCGGTAGGGGCGTGGCATAGCCGATGGGGGGTCGAATGGGTCGGCCTTAGTGCAACATGCACACGTCGCATAATACCCATTAAGTCTACTTCGCTGCGCTCTGCAAGTAGCTACCACTACGCGCTTTCGCTCGATTCAACGTCAATCGTCTCGGTTATTGCGTCGTTGTGCGCGGTCGTGGGTGTGACAGGTAGGGCGCGCGTCCCACCATTATCACCGGCTTCAATGCACTCGATCTCTACCGCCTGGGGTAGCACGAACGTGGGAGGCGGGAGTTGCTGTAACTCTATCCGGCTAGTCTCTAAGCCCCACCCATTCATCTTGATGAGGTGACCCATCCACACGCCAGAGTCACGTCCGCCTTGCCGTAGGTTCTGCCAACAGATATCTCGCGCCTCATCGATATCACCCTGGCGCTGCTCTAGGTTGCTCATGGATAACCTGGCCAGCTCGCTGGCTATATCCGCGCGCTTTAGAAGGCGCGCACCACTACTTCCTGCGCTGCGTTTTGCGTACCCGACGGCGATGGCGGCCTTGGTGGCATTGCGGCAGTGGAAGAATTCTAGGGCGAATGCTTTGTGTTGGTCTTTGATGCCTGGCATGTGTTGGCCTTGGCGTGACTTTGCCAATACAGGCGCAACATTGTCAACATCAGGCAATTAGTATTCGTAGTCTTGTTTTTTGATCCAGTTATCGAATTCTTGGTAGTCAGACCTTGAAGCGCGGAGAGAAGACGATCCGTATTTTTTTTCGAAAAAGGTATCGAACCCGGTTTCATATTCTCGATCTTGATCGGCGAGTTGATGGCAAGATTTGCATAGGACTTCAAGGTCTTCTGGCATTTCGTCGTACAGGTTTTCGTAATCGATGTGATGGACTTGGAGAATGCAGTTCTTGGCGCCGCATTTTTGGCATTGGTGTTTCGCATATCTGAGCATATCTGATCGAATATTCGACCATTTTGCAGACTTCAGATATTGCCTGTATTGGACATTGTTCACTGATTTTCCCTTTCCTGTATCTTCCTTACTTTTGTCAAGTTTTAAAAAGCGGGGCCACGGGGCCACAAATGTGCGGACCAGAGGATTCAGATAGAAGAGTATAGATCGTTTAAATAACCGGTTATGGATATAGACTATATACATAGTTCTAGTGAGAATACCTATAGTTTGTACACTTACCTACCCCACTGGTGGTATACAACTCATAAAAGACTGCATAATGGTTATTTACAGCGGGGCCACTGCGGGGCCACGGGGCCAGAAGTTGCTACCCCGCTCGTTCTAAATTTTAAGAATAATTCCATCTGAGTCTTTAATTACGATGGCCACGTCTTGATCTGACCCCGCTTTGAACTTGTCAGATCTGATCATGACACCCCTAGATCGTGGTTTATCGAGTCTACTGGAAGTCGGGAAACGCGACAGAGCGAACGACCAATTTGGGAGGAGGCCGAGCTTTTGCCAGTTATGAACGCATTGCTTGGCGCCCCTGCTATTTTTCCCGCCGAGACCTGGCAGGATTTTTTGTGCCCAGTCATTGATAACCGCCGAGGAGAGCCATACGGGTTGTTCGGGGAATATGGCCATGCTTTGCAATTTCCCTTCCACGAAGAAGTTGAACATTTCAGCGTCCCCGATTTCTTGGTCAGCGCCTTCGCGCCGGGAGATTTGCAATTTATGGCAATCTTCGAAGACATCGCTATGGCCGCACATAGGTGCGAGGACGTGGCTTTCCCAAGCGCGGAATCGTGATTGAGTCATGACTGGCCAATCAGACCCTGATTGGACGATATGAGCTACATCGGCGAGGATTTCCCATCTGTATGAACTGATGAAGTGACGGACGTTGGATAGCCATGAACCATTTGCGGCATCGTCCCTGGAAACTGAGATTATCATAGATCGGCTGATGAGATCTCTGTCCATGCTTGCGGAATTGCTTGTTATGCAGAACGTTAGGTCATTTTCTCGTGTAACTTCGTTGCGTCCATATGGTGCGAGGCCGGAGAAGACTGCAGACGTGGCCATGGAAGCGAGAGTAGCTGATTTAAAGAAACCAGTGACATTGTCTAACAAAAACACTCTTTTACCGAGAGCGCCTTGTGTCAAAAGCGTTCTGAGCATTCTGTCGTGATCGCGTTCGTTAGTCAGGCCGGTCGCGTCCACGTAAAACGGTGGGGAATTGTAGAGGAAAGCCAGCAGCTCGATGAGTTTGGTCTTGCCTGATGCCTGGCCGGTATCGCTGTCCACGATCCATATGGGGCGATCTGCGCCTGGGTCGTAGAACATAGGGGATGCGAAGAGAGCGCGGATCATAATTCCGTCTTCTGGTGTTGATGGGCAGAAGAAGTCCATGAGTTGATGGAACCGCTTGTGTTTGGAATTGGGTGAAGGCAGAGGTGGGTGATCGTAAAAAACGTTATGGCGACTGGGGGAATGAGGGGCATTGGCGACGTTGTCGAACGTTCTTGCGCTCTGAATCAATCCTTCGTAAATGGCGCGCCAACTGGCGCATCCGAGTGTACGGCCTGGAGGTTCGATCTGTGGTGGTTCGTGGCTCTTTGCCCCCACCCAAGCTTCCAGAGCGCCCGGTGAACGAAAAGCGGTAATCTTGCCCGCGCGGTAGTCGAAGAGGCAATCCCCGAGCAACATGGGGAAGCCGTCGAACGATTTGCGGATATGGTCCACGATCTGATTGATATGTAGAGGTTCCTTCACCTCTT
>Ga0224497_10002076_pt1 | contig 12078 bp, 11 predicted proteins | sample SF_Jul11_sed_USG_4_FD_167970 | JGI IMG/M metagenome (GOLD analysis project Ga0224497, IMG submission 167970) | Sediment microbial communities from San Francisco Bay, California, United States - SF_Jul11_sed_USGS_13 | ecosystem: Environmental > Aquatic > Marine > Sediment | place: USA...
GAGGCCTTCGATCTGCGGGAAGAGATCTTCGATGCTGAGGCTCGGGTTGCCCGCCTCCGAGAGATCACGGAAAACCGCGCCGTCGTGGCCTATATGACCGGCACCGCTTCCGTTGCGTTCTCAGTCTGGTCGGCATCGAACTTTGAGCAGAGCGTTTTGTTGGAGGAGACCGCGGCAACCGCGCAACGGGCGGACACCCGGGAATTGGCCAACCTGATCGCCCAGCGAGATCGACTGGCGGATCTCCAGGAAGGCTACCGACGGACGCAGGAGCGCCTCCAAGTCCTGCGGGAGGACGCAGAGATCCAAGGTCACACCCTCCAAGAGCTTTTCGCGGCCGTCGATGCTGATTACGTCTTGTCCTACGAAGGGCTGCGGCAAGCCGACGCCGATTACCAGCGGGCCGTGAGCGAGTCCGAGGCCGCTCAGCGCCGCCGGGCGGCCCGGGCCGGAGTCGAGCCCTGGCGGCCGCTAGTGCAGCAGTATTTCCCGACAGCTCTGGTTGGGCAAGCGTTGCGAGTCATGCGGTGCGAGAGCGGTGGGAACCCTGATGCGGTGCATCCGGAGTCGGACGCTACCGGCCTCTTTCAGTTCCTGGCCGGGACCTGGGCGTTCTCGAGCGTTCAAGCCGGTTTCGCCGGGGCCAGCCGGTTCGACGCTGAGGCCAACGTGGCAGCCGCGGCATGGCTGGTCGGCTACTCGATCAGAACGGACCACCCGCGAGGAGCGTGGGGTCACTGGGTGTGTCAACCCTAGGAATCCAAACGGCAAGGCTCGCAGCGATCATCACTCGTTCGAGGCGTGGGCTCCTCGCTTGGCTTTGCGAAGATTCTTCCAGCGAGTGGCCAGGTCTCCGCCGTCGATATCATCGACGTCAAAGTCCTCATCCTCATCCTCATCCGACTCTTCGTCTGCTTCTGCTCCGTTGTCGGCCTGCTGACTCACAGCGTTCTCAGCTTCGTGAAGCCGGTGCAACTCTTCGAGCAGTGGAACCGGGTCATCATCGTCTGCCTCGCTCTCGACCGTCAGCCAGGTTGGCCCACCGGCCTCCGCGGTTTCCTCGGCTTCAAGAGCCGCGTCTGGGCCCGGAATCTCCTTGAGGCCCGGGAGGTCTCCGGAAATGGCCTCTTCAGCCTCAGCTTCGACGATGATGTCGGCTGGAGGTGAAACCTTGTCCTCCAGAACCTCGAAATCTTCGATAGCCTCGGCCGGGACTACCCCAGAAAGCAGTTCGGCAGCTGCCTGGGACGTCTGAGAACCACCCCCTGCATTGGCGAATTCGATCAGCCCGCGTTGGGTCAGTTCGGCCACCTTCTTCGCGGCGGCGAACTCAAAGATCTTCAGCTCCTGAGCGATCTGGTCGATCGTGGTGCTGGCACCGGTCGATGCCAGCAATGCCCAATCGCGGCGCCCGAGGACGATGTCTTCCGTCTCGCTGAGACGTGGTGCCATCCGAAATGGGGCGGAAGCCGACGGAACCACTTCGAAGATGCGCGTCCAGGCGGTGGAACGGGCCGACGCCTGACTGATCAAGTCCTCGACATCGAAAGAGTGGGGTATCTCGCGCCGACTGCGTATGTCAACATCAAACCGGAACCGGCCTTCGCTGACCCGTAACAATCTGCTCATCACCTCGACCACCATCTGTTCGAGGAAACGGTTGAACGCTTCTGGATTGTTTTCGAGGAGATCGCTCAAGTCGACGATGCGACGATCGTCGGGCGTTCCAACGTAGTCGGCCCGATACTCCATGTGCAGCAGGTCGTCGATCGGGTCGTTCTCGTTGCGGGTAGTGGCAAAGGCGATGCGACCGTCGACGATAAAGATCCGCCCGGATGGGGAGGCGTCTTCCACGCGGAGGAGGCCGGATTTGGCCGACGAGGCGATCAGCCGAAGCACATCGGGCAGCGCGACGGTGTCAAGGCTTCCATTCAACATCGTCACTGCGGAACTTCTCCTGGATCGAACGACGTCTCTGGTTTCTATCGGCTTTCGATCACCCGACCTGAAGCAAGTCGATGAGCCAAGTTGAACCACTGCCACCACTGTTTTCCGACGGTAGGTGGAAGAGAGCTGAGCAATACCTGTCCCCGATCTCGGGCGGCCAGGCGGACTCCTAGGCCCGGGCGGGAGAACCGGACAGCAACCGGCGGAACCAGATCACCGAGTAGGCAATCGCCACGCCGGTCATCACCACTGAAGCGGCCGTCTTTGAGATGACGAACAGGGAAACCGGCAGTTGAAAAAGCATCCACGTCGTGAGCGCAGCGTTACCCAGCATGGCCATGGCCCACAGCAAGGAGATCCTCATGAAGAAACGTCGCACGAACGGATTAGTGAAAAACTCAGGTGAAACCGGCAGAAAGTCTTTGGCCAGTCGCTGAACCAGTGGTTGTTCGGCGCTCATCGAGCCGAGGAAGGCGAATCCGAGCAGTGCCGTTGCCAGGCTGGGTTGCAGGAAATAGATCAATACGTTGCCGGTGGCGAGCGCCAACGCCGTCCGGAAAGTGAGGGCGAGGGCGCTGAGGAGAACGAGGCCGGGGATGGCCTCCTTCCTGAGAATGCGACGGGCGATGGCAAGGTACGACCAGCTCAGCGCCGCGATGAGGGCGCCCCACATCCCGATTGCCCACAAGGCCGCATAGAAGATCACGAGCGGCATGACGGTCCCTTCGATGATTGCGGGGAGACCTTGTCTGGCGAGCGATCGCAGTGGGGGGGTTTCGAGGGTGTGTGTAGGCATCTCTAGTTCACTATCGGAAAAAACGGGGGGAGAACTTGAACCGGACTTTTGCCGGAGAACGACAGATTCGTCCAGTGCCCGCGGAACAATAGCCGTGTTGCGTCGCCATGCAAGTGTTCGAATATATTTCGTAGGGCTGATCGACGGCCGCTCGGCCGCCGGGGAGTGAATTTGCTAGCCCCCGACGACGTAGCACGGCCCCTGGAAGTCGTAATTGGCGGCGAGGTCTGAGGCGAAAAAGTCAGTGATCTTCACCATGGCGGAGATGCCGCCGTTGCCGAGGCTGGCACCCAGGCCGCCCTGTGCATCGAACATTTCCTTGTTCGGTTTGTAGATTGCCGTCGCCCGCGTGACCGTCGAATTGGCATCGCCGCTGAACAGGTTGGAAGGAGAAAGGCCTTCGTAGCTCAACGAGCCGATCCCTTGGGCGGCAGCTACCACGCCGGCCGGCGTCATGTCGCCCAGCTCGGCCGCGTACTCGAGCACTCGCTTGGTGACTGAGAATTCGAGATACCCTTCGACCATTCCGGCGGCCGGATACCGGTTGGGATACTTCTCTTTGAGCACTTCCAGCACTTCGGCCATGCCTTGAACGTCCGCGCCGAGTGGAGCCATCATCGCCGACATGTACATGTTGTCGGCGATGTAGTCCCCCAATGCAGTCCCCAACAAGCGGTCGCTGAAGGTGGGCATCGACACCGACCACTGCCCGGTGTATCCCAACTGCAGGGCGGTCCCGACCAAGCCGGCGAGAGTGAGGGGATCCGCTGCCAACCACGTGAGATCGGCGCTGCTGTCGGCGATGTGCTCGGCAACGTGATGGATGTCGGTCGGATCGACCTGTCCGGCGCCGTCCCATACGACGGGCAGGCCGAGTTCTGTAGCCGCGTACATGGCACCTGCCGCCGAGTCCCCACCGTAGTCGCCTGGGACCGTAGCTATGGCCAGGTCCGGCTTCTCACCAGTCCGCTGCTCGAAATCGGCGGCCAGCCAACTGATGGTGTTCATGGCCTCCATGCAGTAGTTCGAGCCGGTTTCGAGGACGTTGGCTCCGAGGGTCGGGTCGGACCAGCCCGAATACCAGGTCACAGGCACCGCCAGGTGGTGGTTGGCGACCAGATCGGGGAGGATGGCCAGCGTGTGCGGGGAACCCGTCGAGTGGGCAATCATGACTACTTTGTCGGCCAGGGCGGCGTACTTCTCCATGTGCAGCGCGGGGCTGTACCCGGTGTTCTCGATGAGCAGTTCGATGCGTCGGCCGGCGATGCCGCCTTCTGCATTGGTCTTCGACCAGAACGCAATCTGCGCGTCGAGCACATCGATCACGGTGCCGGAGAAGGGGCCGGTGACGTCCGCCAGGAGCCCCAAGTAGATGGTGTCGTCGGTCACCGTCACCCCATCGGTCTTGACCGCCGGCGGAGCGGTGGTGGTGGTGGTGTTGACGACCAGGGCGTCCACCGTCGAGGTCGTCGACGAAAGTGAAGGCGTCGGGTTGGTGCCGGTGGTGCCGCTCGTACCGGTGGCGGTACAGGCCGTCGCGGCGAGAGCCAACGCGACGACCACGATGAGGGCGGAGCCGAAAGGATGCGGGCGGTTGCTCATGGTCCAACCTCGAACTCGATGCGGCGGTTCTGCTCGGCTGTGGCCTCCTGATCGGGGAACAGCTCGCCGTACGAAACTGCGACGAGCCGATACGAGGGCACTCCCCGGGTAAGGAGATAGCTGCGCACGGATCCGGCCCGCTGGCGGGCGAGCGCCTCGTTGCTTTCGTTGCTGCCGGCCGCGTCGGTGTGTCCGGCGATAAGAACCTGCAGGCCCGGCTGGGACTGGATGATGAGAGCGACCTGATCGAGCACTGATTGGGTCTCGGCAGTGAGGTCTGCGGAGCCGAGTGCGAACTCGACCGGAGTGTCGGCGAGCAGTGCCTGCAACTCGCTCCGCAGGAGGGCCCCGTCACCGCGGAGTGTGAGCCGGCTCGACACCTGGTCTATCCCGTCAACGGATAGCACTGTTGTTTCCGCCAGGTCGACGAAGGCGAAGAATCCGGATCCGATGGTTTCCAACGGCACGGTGCCGTCCAGCAGAGCGCGCCGGCCCTCGACCGAAACAGAAACGGTCTGAATGCCGGCCGAGGATAGTGCCGTGGCAGCAGCCGCTTCGAGCTGCTCAGGCGGCAACGCCGGCCCGACAGGCAGGGTCTCGTCGATGGCGAGCCGGTTGTCGATCTTGTCGATGCCCTCTGTGCGCAAAGCGGCGGCAGCCGCCTGCGAGCGGGCTGCTTCAGTTGGTACAGCACCCTTCAAAATGACCAAGCTGTTCTGCACTTCGAACGACACATACGCGAACTCGTCGGCTGCCAACGCTGTAGCCAGCGCTGACTGCACCTCGACCGAAGGCTGCACCGAGCCGATCACGAGTCGGTTGTCGAGCTGGGCCACCCCTGGCACGTTCAAGACGGCCGAGGCTGCCGCGCCGAGCGAAGCCTCGTCGGCCACCGCTCCGCTCACCGTCGCCATATCGCCTTTGACAACGACGGTCAAACCGCTGAACCCGGCTGCGCTGAGGGCAGTTTGAACCCGACCTTCCAGGGTTTCGATTTCATCGGGCGAGGCAACGGTGACCCGGTTGTCGACTTGCCGGATTCCGCTGAGGCTGAGAACCACCGCAGTCGCACGGTTGAGATCCGTTTGAGACCCGGCCGTTCCGGTCAATGTGGCGATATCCCCATCGACGGTTGCCTTGACCGAGTTGTAGCCGGCATTGTTGAGCGCCGCCTGGGCGTCAGGACTAGACGAAAAGACGGAATCCAGCAATCCCAATTGCCACAAGGCCAGTGCAGCTAGAGCAACGATGACCGCCATCAGTGGCAGCAATCCAATCCGGAATCCTTCGCTGGTGGGGAGTTGTCGGTGTCCGAGCGAACTGGAGGAACGAAGTGCGCTGATGTCGCCGGGAGGATCGGTGGTGAGCCAGCGATTCGGAGCATCTGAGCCCACAGCGGGAGGCGGCTTCGTTTCGCGCTTCTTGGGTGCCGGCTCGGCCGAACTCGACCCGGCGGCGGAAGGCTCCGTCCGCGGTGCATGTTCCACGGCGGGTCGTTTCGAGGAATTTTCCGTCCTTGGAGGCGGTCCGGGTTGATCGACCGGGCCGGTCATGCCCTGTTCTCTTTCACGCTGTAGCTCCCGCTTGCGGTCACAGTTGCGTGCCCGTCCCAGGTGCCTCAGCCTCCCAGGGTCTATTTCGGTCGCAAAACGCGCTTCCTTGAGCTTCTCGACGTCGAGTCAACGTTTACGGAGCGGCCCGATTCGTCCCGGGCTCACGAGAAGGTTTCTAGGCCGTGGTCCATGGTGCTCCACTCAAGTACTTCCATCCGTCGTCCGGGAGCAGTGCCACGGCCGTTCCGCCGTCGGCCGAGAGCGCCTCGAGGGCCGCGAACAGGATCGCTCCGGCCGAGGTCCCAGCAAAGAGGCCTTCCTCCTGCATGGCCATGCCAACGGTCGACTCAGCGACCGCTCGCTGCACCTCATGACGGTCCGTCACCAATGACAGGTCGGCGATAGGTGGTTGAAAAGGATCGTCCTGTGAGCGCATCCCCGAGATCGGGTCGTCGACAAAAGGCTCGACGGAATGCACCCGCAAGTCGGCCCAGATCATCTTGAGTCCCCGGCTGGTTCCGGTGATGGTTCCACCGGTCCCATAGGCGGCCAGGAAATGCGTGGGTGGCGTTTCGAGCTGCCAGTCTCGAAGCAGCTCTTGAGATGTGCCGAAGAAGTGAGCGTAGGTATTCCAGCGGTTGCCGTACTGGTAGAGCATGTGACCTTCGCCTGCTTCCACGAGTCCCGAGGCATGGGCTATGGCGTCGTTGGGTCCGCCCTCCACCACGATCAGTTCGGCCCCGTAGGCGCGCAGCAGCTGCCTTCGTTCCTCAGTGGCGGCGCTCGGTAGGCAGATCACCATGGGGTGGTGATAGATCTGCGCCAGGCGGGCCAGACCGATGCCCGTGTTGCCTGAAGTGGCTTCGACAATTGTTTGACCAGGGTGGAGCTTCTTGGTTTGGACCGCGTTGTGGAACATGTACCAGGCCGCCCGGTCCTTGATCGAACCCGTTGGGTTGAACCACTCCAGTTTGGCGAACAGCCGCGTTCCGGAGGGGGCGAGATTGCGCAGCTCAACAAGGGGGGTGTTCCCGGGTTTCATCTCAGTAGGCACGGTAGTTGGCCGGGGGAGTTGCGAAGGATCAGCCGGGTAGCCTGATGGCATGGAAGACAGACCCTCAAAGCGCGGCGACGACGAAGAACTTGAACGAGTAGGCCGGGAACTGCGAGAGCGGGTCGGCGGAGAATTCCGGCTGGCAGCAGAGGAGGACGAGTACTGGGCGATGAAGCAGGCCAGGCGAGCCGGCGTTCTATCGGACATAGCCTACGACGCGATGAACCGCGGCGACCTCATCGAAGTCTGGGCGGGCGAAAGGGCTTTCCGTGGGTTCATCCAGCACACCCGCAACGACCTGCTCGTGTTGCAGGCTCACGCCAATGTTGATGTCAATCTTGGTAGTCCAGTAGTCCTGCGGGTCGTCGAGCCCGCAGCGAGACAAGGGATAGGAGTAGCGAGGAACGGACCAGCGTCGTTCGCGGCCCGAGTAGCTGAACTGGAACAGAGCGGCACCGTTTGCGATTTCATCGTTCCGTTTTCGCGTGCAGCAGTGCAGGGGCGGGTGGCAATCCGAGCCACCGACCATGTCATAGTCGATTGTGCAGACGGGCAGGAATGGGTCGTACCCCTCAAGTGGCTCACGGCAGTAGTCAGCGGCTAGGCACATCTCCTCGCTCGAACCGGATCTTCGCTGATGGGCACGACGGTTGGATCGGATTACAGCCACACCACCAAATCGTCTCGAAGGAATCTGTCCCATCGGCTCCCGGAAAATGGCGAGCGGGAAGACGTCCGTCGCGCCCACCATCAGTTGAACCTGTTTCATGCTCCGGAGACAACCTTGACCTTCTTGTGAACGCTGTGCGTGAAACGATTGTTCGACTCGAAGGTCCCTAGCACCGCTCCATGACATCATTTAGGATGAGGTAAGGTTTGCAAAGGGCGACTCCTGGGGAGGGGGGCAATGGCTGGGTTGGTCGACCCGACCACGCAACGCGGTCCGCAGGCAATCGACGCGCCTCATCCGCCGAGACGGAGCTTCAACAGCCGCCTCAGTCTTGGCCATGTGATCATGATCGTGGCCGGACTTTCTGCCTTCTTACTCGTGTTTTCAATACTGAGGAACCGGGACCAGACCTTCGAGATTGCCACAGCCGCCATCGAGCTTCGAGCCGGCACCACCGTCAATCATGACGCCTTCTCCTTCTCCTCAATCGGAGTGCCAGATCGCAGCGTCCTGGGAACCTTCCTAAGTCCGGAACAGGTCGAGCGTTCGATCAACGAGGGATGGGTTGTAACCCGCACGGTGTCGGCGGGTGATCCGGTCAGAATGACGGACTTCCGTATTGAAGCGGATCCTTCCGAACTTCGAGCGATGAGCATCCCGATCGATCGCGGCCATGCGGTGGCCGGCGTGCTGCAGGCGGGTGACATCGTCGACGTAATCGTGGTTCGGAAGGGAGTTGCCGGCTATGTGGCGACCGGCGTCGAGGTTGTGGATGTTGCGGGAGGTGACAACCAGTTCGCGGGTGGGTTCAGCGTTACCGTCGCGATCGATGGTCCGGCCAGTCTGCGGCTCGCTTCTGCCGTGCGGGATGGAGGCCTCGAAATCGTGCGAGCGACCGGAGCCACCCAGGTCGATCCACATGAGTTCTATGATCCCTCGCAGCAGAGCCTCCCGGTGCTACCCGACGGGCAAGACAGCCCCCCGCCAGACGTTGGCACAGGCTGAATAGTGCCGAATCGTGAACCAGTCATCATGATGGCTCACTCGCCAAGGTCATGGGCGCGGTTGGTCAAACAACATGTTATCGACCACGGTGGAGGACGAATCATGGCGTCGATCATGTCTGCGGAGGATGCCTTGATCGACGGCTACGACGTCTTCGTCGCCGACGACACGACGTCCTTTTTCGGAGCTCGATTTGTAGTGGACCTTCAACGGCGCGGCAAGGCGGTAGTGGGCGTGTACGACCCAGCAGAGGCCGAAGGGAGCGGTATGCAACGGCTTCTCGATCTGCAGGTTGATGAGGTCATCGAGGCGAATGCGCCTCCCACCGAGTTCCTGCGGATACTCGCCAGGGCTTCGTCGGGCTCGGCGGAAGGGCACGATGTGAGCTTTACCGCCCTAGTGGCCGATTTGGCAGGTCCGGCGATCGAGCGGCAGGATCCGTATGAAGGGCGAGGTGAGGGTGCCCGACGGGGCCGGTTGGCTGTGGTTGCCGGCGCTTCGGGTGGGGTCGGTGCCACAGAAGTCGCGATCGGGCTGACCTCACGTGCCGCGAGACGCGGCGACAGGGTCGTTCTTGTTGACGCCGACGACGTTGGACCATCTGTCGCTCAACGGCTCGGCTTGGTTGTCCATCCCAACCTCCGAACTGCCATCGATGCAGTTCACAACGGCAGCGGGGATCTGGCCGATGCCCTTATTAGGGTGCCATCAGGGGATTTCGAGGTCATGGGCGGGCTGGCCAACCGGAGAGATTGGTTTGAGCTTCGCCCGGTTGATGTGTCCGAGACGGTGCTCGAACTGGCTCGCGTCCGGGATCTCGTCATTATAAATGTCTCGTCGCGTTTGGAGGACCTGCCGGCCCTGGGTGGGCCGGCCCGCTACGGAGTAACCCGCGCGATGCTGGCGCTAGCCGATGTGGTGGTCCTGGTAGCAGGCCCGACTCCAATCGGAGTGGCCAGGGTGCTCGACTGGATCGCAGAAGCCAAACCTCTGATCGAAGCAACCCCCCTTTTCGTTGCATTCAACTCATTCAACGGGGGCACCTTCAAGGCCGCGGAAATCGAAGCCGAGTTGCGTCAGGTCTACCAACCAGGCTCAATCATCTTCATCCCACACGACAGAGGTCTGGTTCATGCCACGTGGCAAGGGACCGTCCCGAACCGCGGTCCCTTCGGGAAAGCTCTCGAACACTTAGCTGGGTTGGTGGCACCTCCAAGGTATTCAGGTCACAAGCACCGGAGAGAGCGATGACGACCGAGGCCTCTCTCAGCGCGTATGAGAGCATCCGGAATCAGGCTTTGATGGGTCTCGAGCGAGACAAGTTGGACCCCCGGAGAGACTTCGATGCGGTACAACGGCTCGTTGCCCTGATCGTTGAGGACTATCAGGCGCAGGCACATTCTGGCAACGCTCCGGCTCTCCGCGACACGGGAGAAATGGTCCTGCGCGTCGTTCGGTCCATCACAGGATTCGGTGCAATGAGCGAGTTGTTGGAGAACCCCACCGTCGAGGAAATCTTCATAGAAGGTCCCAACGTCACTTTCATTGATGGTTCGGGGCGCTTACAGGTTCTGACCACACCGACAACGGCTGATGAAAACCGACAGACCATCAACCGCTTGCTCGCCGACACCGATCGGCATGTCGATACTGCCAACCCGATCGTGCAGGCGCGGGTACTGAACGATGCTGCGCGGCTGACCGCCGTGATACCACCGATCTCCGATCACGTTTCAGCCTCGATCCGCAAGTACACCATGCGCAAGGAGACTCTGTCATCTTGTTGAACTCGGTTCGCTGTCTCCGGTGGCGGCCGGGTTTCTCTGGGCGATAGCGCAAACTGGTGCCTCGGTTCTCGTATCGGGGCAACCGGGCGCTGGAAAAACGTCACTTCTGTCCGCTCTGATGGCAGCCGCTCCGCCGACGCATTGCGTACGTTGTATCGAAGAAGTGCGCGAGCTTCATGTGCCCTTGAGCCCGCACAGCTCCTACTACGAAGCACGTGCTCCGGGCCTGGACGGCAGCGGCGAGGTTTCGGTTCGCACGCTGGTCAAGGTCGTCCTGGCGATGCGGGCGGATCGCATTGTGGTGGGAGAAGTGCGCGGGGCCGAGGCTTTCGAATTGACGAGGGCTTCGAACGCCGGTTGCGGATTCTCTTGTACCGTGCACGCCAACTCGGCCCGTGAGGCTCTCAATGCCATTGTCAATACCGCACTGATGGCGGGCGAGAACGTCACCGAACCAGTGGTTCGAAAGGTGTTCGCCAATACCATCGATTTTGTCATTCATCTCGATCGCGACCCGATAACGAGAGGCACGGAAGGCGTCCGCCGCCAAGTCCTCGAGATCTTGGCGGTCGCGCCCTCGTTGACCGGCGACGACTTCACAACCGACCACCTCTTCGGGCGAGAGATGCTCGGCGCTCCTCTACGGTGGACCGGGCTTCTGCCGCCGAAGACGACCGTCGATCTCATCAACCGGGCTCTGGTCGAAAGTGGACACACTCTCCATTCGATCTGTGAAGGGCAGACCAACCCGCTATGAGGTTGCTCGCTGCTCTCCTGGCCGGGGTTTCCATGTATCTGGCAGTGGGCTATGTGACCGGCTTCGCTCCTGATCTTCGCTGGCGGATCGCAAAGGAAGATCCCGGCGTGAGCAACCGTCAGCTATGGCTCGTGCAGGCCGGAGCACACCTCTCGCACGGCCAGTTTCTGTTGTGGTCGATTCTGCTCGGGATCGTCGCTTTCATCGTCGGCATGGCGCTAACCGGTGTTGCCTGGGTTTCGCTTCCGCCCGCTCTGGCAGTTGCAGTCCTGCCTCGCTGGTACTTTGGGCGACGACGGATCCGGAGGCTGAGCGAGGTGCATGAGGCCTGGCCGGACGGGCTTCGACACATCGTTGCATCACTCCGGACAGGCATGAGCCTGAATGCCGCGCTTGATGATCTCGCCCGGACCGGACCCGTACCACTGCGCCTTGCCTTTGCCCGTTTCTCGGCATTGTCGCGAACGCTCGGAGTCGATACGGCGCTTGAGGTGATTCGAGAAGAGCTAGCCGACCCCACCTCGGACCGTGTTGTCGAAATTCTCCTGGTGGCCTATGAACGAGGTGGGTCGATCGTTCCCGACGTATTGGCCGCTCTGTCTGATGCCACGACGAGGGATCTCCGCACCGTTGCAGAGATTCGCACCAACGCGCTGGAACAGCGCATCAATGGGCGCATCGTGTTCGTGGTTCCCTGGTTGGTGCTTCTGATGCTCACTTCGCGACCAGGACCATTCCGGGATTTCTACGCATCGGCGGCGGGGGTCATCGTCATCGTGATTGGGGCGCTGGTGAGCCTGTTCGGGGCGTGGTTGGTAGCAAGGTTCAGTCGAGACACCATCGAACCCAGGGTGCTCGGTTCTTCGGCAACCGAGGCAATTCCAAGAGCACGAGTGCCGTCATGAGC
>Ga0224497_10002079_pt1 | contig 12070 bp, 10 predicted proteins | sample SF_Jul11_sed_USG_4_FD_167970 | JGI IMG/M metagenome (GOLD analysis project Ga0224497, IMG submission 167970) | Sediment microbial communities from San Francisco Bay, California, United States - SF_Jul11_sed_USGS_13 | ecosystem: Environmental > Aquatic > Marine > Sediment | place: USA...
CCGATCACGGTCTTCGAATAACCATAGCTCTCAAGATAAATGGAATAAAAAGTGTAGTACGGGCCATGGCTGACTTGCATGAGCAGACAGGCCAGCAGAAAAGCGAATATCCCCGGTCGCCATAACGCATCGCGGAACCGCCCCGCATGTTCGACAGCGCCTTTCATCTCCGATTCCGGCAAGAGCTGGCTGAACAACCAGATGCCCAGCATCAAGGAGAGCAACGATGGCAGCACCCACCATGGGCCGTGGGCGTCAATCACTGGCCCGAGTGCCAATACCGACACAATGAACCCGATGGATCCCCACAGGCGCACACGTCCATAAGCACCCGGTCGTGTTACCGTGTGTTGCATGACGAACACTTCGAGCAACGGCAACGAGGCGTGCCAGAAAAAACTGAAGAGCAGCATTACCACGGCCAGCCACCAGAACGACGCGCCAAAAAAAATGCCGGTGAACGCCGCCACCGCCAGGAACGACGCCAGCCGCACCACCGCCATACGCTGCTCGCGATGATCGGCGATCCAGCCCCATACCACTGGCGCGACGATGCGCGAGAACATGAGGATAGCGATCAGATTGCCGATATCCACCGGCGCGAAGCCAACGGACTGGAGATAGAGGCTCCAATACGGCACCAGCACTCCGAGGGTGGCAAAGTAAAAGAAATAAAATCCGGAAAGGCGCCAGTAGGGCATATTGAATCAATGGAGCAACGGTCTTGCCCCCGCTACCCGGGACAGGTCAGTTTTTATAAATCAATCCCACGGCAGCACCGGCTGTGATTGCTTCGATCATTCCACCGAGGAACCAGTAGAACGACAACTCCCCCGGAATCGGCAAGACCGCGTACCAGACAAGGTTTTGCATCACCGTCAACGCTACCCCCATGTATAGGCCGTAACGCAATCCCTGACCGAAACCTGTTTTGCCCGGCTCATACCCCTTGATGTAGATCAGGGCGAAAAACGGGGCGAAGACCAGGTAACCCAACCAGAACGCCCATGTCATCCGCTCGATCTCGTGGAATGGGCGCCAAACCGAAGCGGTTTGTTCATAAATTCCCATGAGCACGAAACTATTAAATAGTACTTCCAGAACGGCGATGACGATCAGCACCGCCAGGCTTGCGAGCAACCAGCGATTGACGTTCATAGAGACTCCTACATTAAATGAAAAGCGCCGTTGCGCCTTACGCCTGTCCTGGGATAACCGGCGTGGGACTTTTGACGTCGAGATTCTGGGCGCGGTGCCGTAGCGCGTGATCCATCAAGACAATGGCGAGCATTGCTTCGGCAATTGGCGTGGCGCGAATCCCGACACAAGGGTCATGACGCCCGGTGGTGGCAACCTCGACTGCCTCGCCCTTCACATTCACGGTACGGCCCGGCAGACGTATGCTGGAAGTGGGTTTGAGGGCGATGCTCACGACAATATCCTGCCCAGTGGAGATGCCGCCAAGGGTGCCGCCGGCGTAATTGGACAAAAAACCCTTCGGGGTGATTTCATCGCGGTGCTCCGTACCTTTTTGCTCGATGCAGTGGAATCCCGCACCGACCTCAACACCTTTCACCGCATTAATGCCCATCATGGCGTAGGCGATGTCGGCGTCCAACCGCCCGAAGATGGGTTCGCCCAGCCCCACCGGCATGTGGCTCGCAACGACATTGATCCGCGCGCCGATGGAATTGCCTTCCTTGCGTAACGCATCCATGTAAGCCTCCAGTTCCGCCACTTTCGAGGCATCCGGGCAAAAGAACGGGTTGTTATCGACCTCGTTCCAGTCCTTGAGCTCGGCTTTGATCGGGCCCAATTGCGCGAGGTAACCGCGGATTACCACACCGTAACTTTCATGTAAATATTTTTTGGCAATGGCCCCGGCCGCCACCCGCATCGATGTCTCGCGCGCGGAGGCGCGCCCACCGCCGCGATAATCGCGCAGGCCGTACTTCTGAACGTAGGTGTAATCGGCATGGCCCGGACGGAATCGATCCATTATTCTGGAGTAATCCTGCGGGCGCTGGTCGGTGTTCTGGATCAACAGGCCGATCGGCGTGCCGGTTGTCTTACCTTCAAACACACCCGAAATAATCTTGACTTCATCCGATTCGCGCCGCTGCGTGGTATGGCGCGACTTACCGGGCTTGCGCCGGTTGAGATCCGGCTGTAGGTCCGCTTCCGTCAGAGCCATGCCAGGCGGACAACCATCGACGATGCCGACATACGCCGGCCCATGGGATTCTCCCGCTGTGGTAACGGTAAACAGCTTTCCGATGGTGTTGCCGGACATGGCAGAATGTTACCGGCAAACTGGTTAAGTCACAAACCGTTAACCCGGCAGGCCTTGCCGGTTCGCGATGTTGAGTGTCGTGAACAGATTATAAAACGGAAGACGAGCCTTCCATTTGTTCACGACCGGCATAAAGGGCAGGTCCCGGTCTTCACCGAAAACATGCCGGCCTTGCATGATTTCGGCGTGCAACTTCTTGAGATCCGTCGACAACTGCTCGTATAGCGGCAGCAGCTCGGAAAATTCGGAATCCTCCGGGTCGCCTTCGTCCTCGGCGCACATCAGGATCTCCTCGATTTCAAAGATCAGCTGATCCACCAGATCCAGAAATTCGTCCCGCGTTCTCGGTGTCATGGTATGAATCTCAAAATTACGTAACAGGTTGTGCTCAAGGCCACTTCGCTTCCGCCAACACCCAGGCGATGCCCACTCCCGCCATAAAAGAGGAATTTTTCTTCACCAACGGGCTGTCGTCAAAGGCGGCGCCGGACAGTTGATCATAGCGCGCAAACGCGCCGACCCAGAAACTCCGGAAACGCCGGTTGGCCGTGATCGTCAAGCGGCTGCCGCTGTACCCGCTTGTGGCATCGTAAGCAGGACGCGTCGGCGTGGCAAAATCTGGCGTCACCTCGTAGAAGTAGTCATGATATTTTTCCGACGCATAGAGGGGACCGGCCGACGCTCTCAGATCCCATCCCCTCTGGCGCATTTCATAATGGAGGCTGGGAGCGAAAACCCAGCCAATTTCATCATAATGCGCAAGATCGGTAGCGACCGCGATGCGCCAGGGCAGTCGAATCGACCAGGATTGATCATGAAAGCTGTCGCGTGACATGGTGATTTCGAGCAAGGGTCCCACCTCAACCGTCGGGTCTATGTCCGGCATCCCGCTTCGGGCCATATTGTCGTCGCTGCGTGCCGGTGGTCCGGCACTCACGCTCAGCTCGAGTCGGAGGCGATCGGAGCTGAACAACTTACCGCGCGCGCCCTCGCGATCGATCTGCAAGAACTTCCCGCGGTACTTGACGTAAGGCAAGGGAAACAGGTACGCACGCTGTTCATCAGATCCACGGTAATCGGGGAGGCTTAAACTGCCCACACCCAACCCCACTTCCCAAAGCGGCAATTCCCCGGCGCGTGCACTCGGCGCGGTCAGGCACAATGTCAGCAAGGTGAGAATATATAGTTGGCGCATCGGCATTCCTAATATATTCTTGAGTTCATGGTAATCGGGCCTTCTTCCTGAAGCCATCCATCCGATGCGACGACATTTCGCCATCGACCCAGATATATCCACGGCGGTTCGCCGGTATCTTGTCGGTATTCTTCTTTCCTGCTTCCTGATCCTGCCGCTATGGACGAGCGCGCCGCACGCGGCCCTCCCCGCGACAAAAAGTGCCGCGGACGTCACCCCCGAAACCGCCTCCCGTTTCACCAAAGGCCTGCTGTGGAAAATCGAATCACCGAATATTCCGGCCAGTTACGTTTTTGGCACCATCCATTCGGATGACAAACGTGTCACCGCTTTGCCCGAACCGGTTTCCCGGTCACTGAATGACGCCAAGCAGTTTGTCATGGAAGCCATCGTCGATGGCGATGCCCTGGTGAGCATGGCCGAGGTCATGTTTTTTAATGACGACCGTACCCTGGAACAGGTCATTGGCCAGAAACTTTACCGAGATACGAAGAAGGCATTGTCTGCGCGCGGCATGCCAACACAAGGTATCGAGAAGCAGAAACCCTGGGCGGTCATGATGGCGCTGTCCATGCCGACCCCAAAGACCGGAGAATACCTCGATTTCGTGTTGCAGGCTCACGTGACCCGAATGAACAAGCCCGTTTCCGGTTTGGAGTCTATTGCCGAGCAACTTTCGGTATTCAATGATCTGTCCCTCTCTGACCAGATTGCATTGCTGGAAGATACTGTACGCGCACAATCGACTTTGGACCGTCAATTCGAAGAGCTGCACCAGGCCTGGCTCGCCCGCGATCTGGGCGCCATCATGGCGCTCGCTGAAAAATACAAACCCGGCGACGACCGGCTATATTTCGACGTCATGGATCGCCTGCTAAACCAGCGGAATCTACGCATGGTGGAGCGAATGGGGCCGATCCTCAAGGAAGGTAGCGCTTTCATCGCCGTGGGCGCCGCGCACCTGCCGGGCGAAACGGGCCTGTTGTATCGCCTCGAGAAAGCCGGGTATCGTGTAAGGCCTGTATATTAACACTGTAAAAAACAACGAAGGAGACGCACATCGCTTCAAAAAAAAGGAAAAGTCGCAATAAGCCGCGCCGGAAAAAAACCGCGAAGCGACCCGTGACGACGTCCTGGACGCGCCGGTCCGACGAGCACCTGCTGGACACCCGGCTGTGCGACCTGGGGCTCACACTCAACGGCAGCAAGATGCAGAAAGAGGTCGAAGTCCTGTGGGACGAGTTGGCCCTTCGTGGATTTGCGTTCCGCCCGCACTGCTGGCTGTCGGACTGCTGGTTTTGCCCGGACGGTGTTCCTGGATTTGCCATCCCCTTCTACCTCGTGCATCCCCGGCTCATGCGCCTGGAAAAGGCGCACATGCTCGAATTCGACGGCACCACCACGGAGTCGCGCATGAAGCTGCTGCGTCACGAGACGGCACATGCGCTGGCCAACGCCTACCGACTGCACCTGAAGCAAAGCTGGCGCCGCCGTTTCGGGCGCGCCAGCAAGGCCTATCCCGAGAGCTATCTGCCGCGCCCTTATAGCCGCAATTACGTGCTTCACCTGGATAACTGGTATGCCCAGAGCCACCCCGCCGAGGACTGGGCCGAAACCTTCTCCGTGTGGCTCGACCCGGGCTCGCGCTGGCGCGAGAAATACCGCGACTGGCCGGCGCTCAAGAAACTTAATTACGTGGAAGAATTGATGAAGGAGATCATCGGCCACAAACCGCCGGTGCGCAGCAAGAAACAGGTTGACTCGATCGTCACTTTGCGCCTGACGCTGCGCGAATACTTCGCGGAGAAGCAGACACGCCTGCAACAGGATTTGCCGCGCTTTCACGAGCAGCAGTTGCGGCAGATCTTCCCCGCGTCGGTCAGCCACAAGAACGAGCGCGCGGCGCACTTCGTGCGAAAAATGCGTCGCGAGGCCATCAATAGCGTGGCGCGCTGGACTTCCGAATCCCGGTATCGCATCAACCTGACCATCGATGACATGATTCATCGCTGCGAAGAAATGAACCTGCACGCCTCCCGCGACAAGGAGGAAACCAAGACCGCGCTCATCGCCTCGCTGGTGATGCTCTACATGGGTTCACTGCGCAGCGGCATGTCGCGCCTGGCCATATGAAAAAGCTCCGCGTCATGATGGTGGTGCACTACACGCTGGTGCCCCCGGAAGACCTGAGCGACAAAAACGATCCGCGGATGGAGAAGTTCCGCACCGAGTACGACGTCAAAAATGCCCTCATGAGCCTCGGTCATGAAGTCCAGATCGTGGGTGTTTACGATGATCTCCTGCCGATCCGCAAGATGAACGAGGAATTCAAACCCCATATCGCGTTCAACCTTCTGGAGGATTTCGCCGGCAACAGCGCCTTCGATTATTACGTCGTCAGCTATTTTGAAATGATGCGTATCCCCTACACCGGATGTAACCCACGCGGCCTGCTGCTGGCACGCGACAAGGCGCTGACCAAGATGATCCTCACCTACCATCGCATCAGTGTTCCGGACTTCTATGTCTTCCGGCTCGGCCGCAAGATCAGCCGGCGGCGTAAGTTCACTTTTCCCTTGATCGTCAAATCATTGACCGAGGAAGGCTCGGTCGGAATCGCCCAGGCCTCCTACGTGGAGAATGAGGACCAGTTACGCGAACGCGTGGCACTTATTCACGACAAGCTTCATGGCGATGCCATTGCTGAGCAGTACATCGACGGGCGCGAACTGTATGTCACGGTTCTCGGCAATAGTAAGCTCGAGGTCCTACCCATCCGCGAGCTGGTATTCGACAACGTTGAACCAGGGACACCCAGAATGGCGACCTACGCGGTTAAATGGGACGACAAGTATCGCGAGCGCTGGGGCATCGAATACCAGTTCGCCCGCACCTTGCCAAATGGCATGGAGGAGCGCATCCAGCACCTGTGCAAGCGCGTTTATCACCTGCTCGATATGAATGGCTATGGGAGGGTCGACCTGCGGCTCACGGCCGACGGAGAAATCTACGTGATTGAAGCCAATCCCAACCCCGGCATCGCCCGCGACGAAGACTGCACGCATTCCGCCATCAAGGCCGGGATGAACTATGACGACTTCATTCAGCGCATTATCCATCTGGGTTCGACCTACCGGACCATCGAATAGCCCTCCGGGCGCCCGGTTTTTCCCCTCCCCGCAATTTCCCCAAGGCCACACGCCAGCCCAAAGCCAAATACGGGAACAAGGCAGCAGAGCGGCTATACTGCTTTCAATCTCTTGATGTTTAACAACCCCGCCGTTGGCGGGGTTGTCGTTTCATGCATTCACGGCAGCTTTCCGCTAAACTCCCTTAGCTCTTACATGAGCCAGAACCTGAAGAAGAATGTCCCAGCGTCCCTACGTCGTCACCGACAGCGCCCAGCGTGAACGTCTGTCCCGGCTTGAGAGTCTCCTTAAAGAGCGAATCCTGATCCTGGACGGTGCTATGGGCACCATGATCCAGCGCTACAAGCTAGGCGAGAAAGACTATCGCGGCGAACGCTTCGCGAGTTGGGCGCATGAGCTGAAGGGCAACAACGATTTGCTCACGCTGACGCAGCCCAAGATTATCCGCGACATCCACGCAGCCTATCTCGATGCCGGCGCCGATATCCTCGAGACCAACACCTTCAACTCGCAATCCATCTCTATGGCGGATTACAAGATGGAGGAACTGGCCTACGAGCTGAATCGAGAGGGCGCGCGCCTGGCGCGGGCCACGGCCGATGAATACGAACGCAAGGATTCTTCACGTCCCCGATTTGTCGCCGGCGTGCTCGGGCCAACCAACCGCACCGCCTCACTGTCACCGGATGTGAACAACCCGGGGTTTCGCAATATCAGCTTCGATGAGTTGGTCATGGCCTACACCGAAGCCACGCGCGGGCTGCTTGAAGGCGGTGCTGATTTGTTGCTGGTCGAAACCGTGTTTGACACGCTCAACTGCAAGGCGGCGCTGTACGCCATCGACCAATATTTTGAAAAGCACGGCATCCGCGTGCCCATCATGATCTCGGGCACCATCACCGATGCCAGTGGTCGCACCCTTTCCGGACAAACCACCGAGGCCTTCTGGAATTCCATCGCGCATGCAGAGCCTTTAATCGTGGGGCTCAACTGCGCGCTCGGCACCTCGCAATTGCGTCAGTATGTCGAGGAAATGGCGCGCGTGGCCAACGTGCACGTCAGCAGCCATCCCAACGCCGGTTTGCCCAACGAATTTGGCGGCTATGACGACACACCGGAATTCATGGCCGAGCAAATCGGGGAATGGGCAGGTTCCGGTTTTATCAATATTATTGGCGGCTGCTGCGGGACCACGCCACCGCATATCAAGGCCATCGCCGAGGCCGTACGAAAGGTGCATCCACGCACGTTGCCGAAAATCGAGCCGCAATGCCGGCTCGCGGGTTTGGAGCCGCTCAATATCGGCCCGGACAGCCTGTTCGTGAACGTAGGCGAGCGCGCCAACGTTACCGGCTCGGCCGTGTTCAAAAAACTTATCCTGAACAACGAATACGACAAGGCCCTCGACGTGGCGCGGAGCCAAGTGCAAAACGGCGCGCAGATGATCGACGTCAATATGGACGAGGCCATGCTCGAGGGTGAGAAGGCCATGTCGACCTTTCTGCATCTCATCGCTTCCGAACCGGAAATCTCGAGGGTACCGGTCATGATCGACTCCTCGAAGTGGGCCGTGCTCGAGGCCGGACTGAAATGCGTGCAGGGCAAGCCGGTGGTGAACTCCATCAGCCTCAAGGAAGGCGAGGAAAAATTCATCGAGCAGGCACGCGCCTGCCGCCGCTACGGCGCGGCCGTGGTGGTCATGGCCTTCGACGAAAAAGGCCAGGCCGACACGCGCGAACGCAAGATCGAGATCTGCGTGCGTTCATATAAAGTGCTCACCGAAAAGGTCAGCTTGCCGCCGCAGGACATCATCTTCGACCCGAATATTTTCGCTATCGCGACCGGCATCGAGGAACACAACAACTACGCCGTGGATTACATTGAGGCCACGCGTGAGATTCGCAAACGCCTGGCGCACGCGCATATTTCGGGCGGCGTGTCCAACGTATCGTTCTCGTTCCGCGGCAACAATGCCGTGCGCGAAGCGATTCACTCGGTGTTCCTGTACCACGCCATTAAAGCCGGCATGACCATGGGCATTGTCAACGCCGGCCAGCTGGCGGTGTACGAGGACATCCCATTGGAGCTGCGCAGCCGAGTCGAGGATGTGATCCTGAACCGCCGGCCGGATGCCACCGAGCGTCTGCTTGAGATCGCCGCGAAGTTTGCCGGTGAAGGCGGCAAGGCCAAGGTGGAGGACCTTTCCTGGCGCGGAACACCGGTGACCGAACGGCTGACCCACGCACTGGTGCACGGTATTGATGAATATGTCGAGAAAGATACCGAAGAGGCGCGTCAACAATTCGCGCGGCCTATTCAGGTCATCGAAGGCCCACTCATGGACGGCATGAACGTCGTCGGTGACCTATTCGGTGCCGGTAAAATGTTCCTGCCACAGGTAGTCAAGAGCGCGCGCGTCATGAAGAAGGCCGTGGCCTGGCTCATCCCCTTCATCGAGGCGGAGAAGACCTCCGAGAGTCGCGCCAAGGGCAAGATCCTCATGGCGACGGTCAAGGGCGACGTGCACGATATCGGCAAAAACATCGTGGGCGTGGTGCTGGCCTGTAATAACTACGAGGTCATCGACCTCGGCGTCATGGTACCAGCGGCGAGAATTCTTGAAACCGCGAAGAAAGAAAAGGTGGACATCATTGGTCTGTCCGGCCTGATCACGCCCTCCCTCGAAGAGATGGCGCATGTCGCGAAGGAAATGCAACGCGAGGATTTTACGATCCCCCTACTCATCGGCGGCGCTACCACCTCGCGCGTGCACACGGCGGTGAAAATCGCACCGAACTATCCCCACCCGGTGGTGTGGGTGAAGGACGCCTCGCGCGGTGTGGGCGTGGCCTCGAACCTGCTCAGCACGGACCTAAAAATAGACTTCGTGGCAAAGGTCCAGGCCGAGTACGAGGAAGTGCGTGCTCGACACAAGGGCAAGCAGGCCGGGGTGCGCATGCTATCGATCACGGAGGCGCGCGCCAACAAAACCAGAATTGACTGGAAGAGCCATGTCCCGACCACGCCACGCAAACCGGGCATTACCGTGTTCGAGGATTACCCCCTCGATGAGCTGACACGTTACATCGACTGGACGCCGTTCTTCATCACTTGGGAGATGAAAGGCCGTTACCCGGCCATTCTCAAGGATGAGAAAACCGGCGTAGAGGCCAGTAAGCTTTTTAACGATGCTCAAGCGTTGCTCAAGCGCATCATTCAGGAAAAGTCATTCACGGCGAAAGGTGTCATCGGCCTGTTCCCGGCCAACAGCGTGAACGACGATGACATCGAAGTGTATCAGGATGAATCGCGCAAGAAGGTCGCCCTGACACTGCACAGCCTGCGCCAACAGGATGAAAAACCTCCAGGGCGGCCGAATCGTGCGCTGGCGGATTTCGTGGCGCCGAAGGACTCCGGTGTTAAGGATTACCTCGGGGGGTTTGCCGTCGGGATTCACGGGGCCGAAGCGCTGGCAATGAAATTTGAGAAACAGCACGACGATTACAATGCCATCATGGCCAAGGCGCTGGCCGACCGGCTGGCCGAGGCCTTTGCCGAGCGACTGCATGAACGCGTGCGCCAGGAATTCTGGGGCTACGTGAGCAGTGAAAAACTCGACGGTGAAGCGCTGATTCGAGAGGAATACCAAGGCATCCGCCCGGCTCCCGGGTACCCGGCATGTCCGGAGCACACCGAAAAAGAGCTGTTGTTCAAACTGATCGATGCCACGAAGAATACCGGCGTGAAGCTGACCGAAAGCTTCGCTATGCGCCCTGCCGCCGCCGTGAGCGGGCTTTATTTTTCGCATCCCGAATCGCGGTACTTTGCCGTAGGCAACCTCGGCAAGGATCAGGTGGAAGATTACGCGCGGCGAAAGAAAATGAAACTCGTCACCCTGGAACGCTGGCTGTCGCCAAACCTGGGATACGAGCCACAGGAATAATTAACTATTGTTTCTCTGTGTCGAGAAGCTTGCTGGACTGGCGACTAGAAATACCCTGCCACCAAAGCATTATTTTCAATTCTCACCCTTTCTCCCGACTTGAATCGAGGGGTGGAGTCTTGCGCGATGGTGTGCTGTTCACCACTATTCATGCGCACCGTGATCACAAAGCGGGCGTCCTGTAGCTGATTGCCTTCGATTTTCTTTCCGGCGACGGACTGCACGCCATTGAATGATGAAATTTTGACGTATTCGATGACACCACACTTCTCGCACTCCCGGGAAGCCAGTTCTTCATCGCTCAGATCAATCGAGCTGGGGAAACCCCCGGTAGCAATGCCGATTCCCAACAGAAGTAACAGCACTGCCGAAATGGCAGCAATTTTTTTAAGAATATTTATTATTATCTGAGTGGGCATGGTAAATTGTTCCTTTGCGCGTGATAACGCTGAAAAAACAGAATGTAAACTTGCGGGTATAATATACTGGGGGATGTGAAGTTTTTCCCGCTATTGACAGGGTTTACAAATATTAACAAACAAAAATTGCCCGTCTGGCGACAGTTGTCATGATTACAACGATTCCGAGATTATTTTCCCGGAATCCTGTAAATCCCGGAAAATTTCTTGCTCTGTTAAAACCGGTCAGCAGAAAGATATTTCCCAAAATGACTATGGTTCGGGAGAGGATGGCGTTCTTGAGCTGTCACAAATGGTGTAGAATTTCAATTCCGTAGCATGTTTGTTCATTCAAGGAGACAAGATGGCAACCCCGGAAGACAGCAAGAGCATACTCATTCCCATCGTCGTCATGGCGTTGGCGGCAGCCGGTGGCGTGGCGGCAATCAAGACCGGTGTCATCACGAATCCATTTCAGCCGGCCGAAGAAACTGCCGCGACAGTCCAATCTGCCGCGCCCACATCTACCGCGCCAGCCCCGAAAACTGCGCCCACCCAAGGTACTGTTCCCGCCCAGGTGAATAAGCCAGCGGCCGTCAAACCCAAAGTAGCCAAGGCCACGCCGGCCGTGTGCCGTGAATGCGGCGTGGTCGAATCCATTGAAAGCTTTACCGAAAAAGGTGAAGCCAGCGGAGGCGGCGCGGTCGCCGGCGGCGTGGTCGGTGGCATCGTCGGGCACCAGATTGGCAAGGGCCGCGGCAAAGATCTCGCCACGATCGCAGGCGCCGTCGGTGGCGCCATTGCCGGCCATGAGATCGAAAAGAACGTAAAAAAGGTCACGCGTTACCGCATTGCCCTGCGCATGGACGATGGCACGCAGCAGGTGCTCACGCTCAATGCCGCCAATAATGTGGCCGTGGGCGACAAGGTCAAGATCGTGGATGGGACACTCGTCCGCAACTGAAAGCTTCTTTAAGACCGCAAGCGTAAGGAGATCAAACAACCCCCTCCACGCACGTCTTAGGCGCGGATAGTAAAGGCAGGAAGGTTACGCCTCCTATGGGATGTTCAGAATCTTCATCGCTTTGGCAA
>Ga0224497_10002080_pt1 | contig 12068 bp, 7 predicted proteins | sample SF_Jul11_sed_USG_4_FD_167970 | JGI IMG/M metagenome (GOLD analysis project Ga0224497, IMG submission 167970) | Sediment microbial communities from San Francisco Bay, California, United States - SF_Jul11_sed_USGS_13 | ecosystem: Environmental > Aquatic > Marine > Sediment | place: USA: California...
CGGACCTCGTCGGCAGAAATGGGTCAGGGACTACCCGCTGTACTTGCGGCCTGCGTTGCCGAGGAATTGGACCTTCCGACCTCCGCTGTGAATGTGCTACTCGGCGACACCGACTACTGTCCGGACGGTGGGCCGACGACCGCAAGTCGGCAAACGTTTGTCAGCGGCAATGCCGCACGCCTGGCCGCCAGAGAGGTGGCGAAGAAAATCGCAACCGCCAAACCCGGCGACAACCTTCTGGTTCGCTACGACTATGACGCGCCATCAACCCAGCCGCTTGGCAGCGGTGGGGACATGCACTTTGCGTTCGGTTTTAGCGCTCAGGCCGCTTTGTGTGAAATCGACATGAACACGGGCGAAGTTCACGTACGCAAGATCATCGCTGCCCATGACGTTGGCCGTGCGATCAACCCCCTGACACTGGCGGGGCAGATCGAGGGCGGCATCGTCATGTGCATCGGTTACACCCTGACCGAGCATTACATCCAGGAACAGGGCATACCCTGGACCGATGTTATGGCCCGCTACAAGATGCCCAGCATCCTGCATTCGCCGACGATCGTCTCTCACATCGTGGAGCACCCCACGTCTACCGGGCCATACGGGGCCAAAGGCGTGGGCGAGCTGCCCAGCATTCCCACAAGCGCCGCGATCACCAACGCGATCTACCGCGCCACGGGCGTGCGCATGCGCAGCCTGCCTGTCGATCAGGACGAGCTGCTCCGTGCCGTGCGCGTTGGCGCCAACGAAGTTGAACTGGCATGGGGCGACCTGGAGCCGATTCCGGCCATCGCTCTTGGAGGCAAGCAGTGAAGCTGGTACCCGAGATTCGTCGAGATGTTCTCGAAAAGAGCATCGCACGCGCCCGCGAGCGCAATATCATTCTGCCAACATTTGCCCAGCAGAAGGACCCGACCAAAGCGCCTGCTGCGATTGCCAAACGACTCAAAAGCGTCGGCCTGTGGGACCTCGACCCCGCCAATCTGTTTCGCATCACCTGGAAGAACGAGCCGGTCGAACGCGGCGGCGGATTCGGCGAAGGCAACTGGATCGAGTTTCCGCAAGTGATAACCGGCGTCGACGCGACGATCATCGGCATCGTCGGTAACTGGTTCCCGACCGGCGCGCACAAAGTCGGCGCAGCATATGGCTGCCTGGTGCCGCGTCTCGTAACGGGCAACTTCGACCCCGAAACACAAAAAGCCGTCTGGCCCTCCACAGGCAACTATTGTCGCGGCGGCGCCTACGACTGCGCCCTGCTCGCGTGCCCTGCCATCGCGATCCTGCCGGAGGGAATGAGCCGCGAGCGCTTCGAGTGGCTCGAGGAAATCGGCACCGACGAAATCATTGCTACCCCCGGTACGGAATCAAACGTCAAGGAGATCTATGACAAGTGCTGGCAACTGCGAGGCGAGCGCGGCGCCGGAATCGTCGTGTTCAATCAGTTTGAGGAATTCGGCAACGCGATATGGCACTACCACGTCACGGGCTCCTTTATTGACGAAGTCTTTCAGAATCACTATGCCGATGGCCGACGCCTGTCCGGCTTTGTAAGCGCGACCGGATCGGCCGGAACGATTGCCGCAGGAGATTATTTACGCACCCGGCATCCCGCTATCCGCGTCGTGGCCACAGAAGCGCTGCAGTGTCCGACCCTGCTCGAGTTCGGCTTCGGCGAGCACAGAATCGAAGGCATAGGCGACAAGCACATCCCGTGGATCCATAACGTGCGCAATACGAACCTCGTTGCCGCTGTCGATGATGAACAGACCATGCAACTCATGCGTCTGTTCAATGAAGCGCAAGGCCACAAATGCCTGCAGCGTGAAGGCGCGGATCCGGAGCTACTCGAGTCGCTGCCCCTGATCGGTCTGTCCGGCATCTGCAACCTGGTCGCCAGCATCAAGACGGCACGTTACTATGACATGGATGGCCGCGACGTCATCTTTACACCGCTCACGGACGCGATGGAACTGTATGCGTCACGTATGCAGGAGATCAAGAAAGCTCACGGGCCGTACACGTCGCGCCTGGCCGACAAGCACTATGCTCGCTACCTGCAGGGCGTTACGGCCGACCACCTTCGCGAACTGACCTACACCGACCAGAAGGCGTTGCACAACTTCAAATACTTCACGTGGGTTGAACAGCAGGGCCGCACGTCGGATGAGTTGCGGCAGCTTTGGGATCAAGACTTTTGGCGTGCAGTCTTTTCACAGGAGGTTGTCGCTGAATGGGATCGCCTTATTGACGCATTCAACAGCGCGACCGGTTTAACAGCAAAGAATAATGGCGGAGAAAGCGAATGAACGAGGCTTACTATGCCGGCGCCAAGGAACTCGAAACGGACCTCGTAGGGTTCATGCAGGACATCATCCGCATCTCGTCGTTGAGTTCCAAAGAAGGCGACGTCATCGAACGTATCCGGAAAGAAATGTTGAAACTCGGTTACGACGAGGTCAAAGTCGACCCGATGGGCAATTTGCTTGGCCGGATCGGATCGGGGCCGCGCGTTATCGCGCTGGACGGCCACGTGGATACGGTCGATATCGGTGACCTGTCACTCTGGGATCGCGATCCGCTCTCCGGCGACATCGAGGACGGCATTCTCTATGGGCGCGGCGCGAGCGACATGAAAGGCGGCGTCGCCTCCAGCGTCTACGCGGGTGGCCTGATCAAACAAAGAGGAATTCCCGACGACGTGACGGTCTACGTAACCGCAACGGTGCAGGAAGAAGACTGCGACGGGCTCTGCTGGCAGTACATCATCAACGAAGGCGGTCTGCGACCGGAGCTTGTGGTAATCACCGAGCCGACCAGTTTGCGCATCTATCGCGGCCATCGCGGCCGCATGGAAATGGAGGTCCACACGTCGGGAATCTCCTGCCACGGCTCGGCTCCGGAACGCGGTGATAATGCCATCTACAAGATGGCCAACATCATCGCCGACATCGAGGACCTCAATGCACGGCTGGAGCCGCGCGACCCGCTAAGTAAAGGCACCGTGACGATCAGTGAAATTCGTTCGACGTCCCCAAGCCTGTGCGCCGTCGCGGACGGCTGTACGATACACCTCGACCGTCGTCTCACGATCGGCGAGACCGAGGACACATCGGTTGCCGAGATACTCGCGCTGCCATCGGTAAAGGCCGCGGGCGCGACCGTAACGGTGCTCGACTACGCCGTACCGAGCTATACCGACCTGATCTACCCGACGCGAAAGTACTATCCTACCTGGGCGATGCCCGAGGACGGACCGGAGGTGAAGACAGCAACGGCGGCCTATCGTGATGCGTTCGGCGAAGAGCCCGAGGTTGGCTTCTGGACGTTCAGCACGAACGCCGTCGCGACGGCCGGCATGCATCACATACCGACGATCGGCTTCGGCCCTGGTCATGAGCACTTTGCGCACGCGCCGAATGAACAGACCGAAATCGAGCATCTCGTGCGCAGTACTGCTTTCTATGCCGCACTCGTGGACACGTTCGCCGATGGATCCCCCGGGCAGGGAGGTACAGGCACGTGACGCAGCAAGCAATCCCCATTTCGAATCGCATGAAAGGCCGCGACTGGCTGATGACACAGGACTGGTCCGACGAAGAAATTGAACTCGCGCTGGATACGGCCGATCAGTTGAAGCACGAATTCAGAAGCGGCATTCCGACATTGCATCTGCCGCAGAAGACGATGTTCCTGATCTTCTTCGACAAATCCACGCGCACCCGCAATTCGTTTGAGGCGGGCATGACGCAACTCGGTGGGCATGCACATTTTATTGACTCGGAGACCTCGCAAATCGCACACGGCGAAAGCCCGAAGGACATGGGAATCATTCTGTCGAGTTACGGCCATGGCATCGCCATACGTCATGACCTGGTGCCCGGCGAAGGACAGTCGTACATGCGCGATGTGGCGCGGTGGGCCGACATTCCGATCATCAACATGCAGTGCGACGTCGACCACCCCTGCCAGACTCTTGCCGACCTGATGACGATCCGGGAAGAGTTCGGCAGAGACCTTCGCGACTTGAAGATTGCTGTGTCCTGGGCCTACGCGCCGAGCTACGTGAAACCGATGTCGGTACCGCAGGGGCTCATCATGTTAATGACTCGTTTCGGGATGAACGTCACGCTTGCTCACCCGCCCGAATACACATTGATGGAAGAGCCGATGCGGCTGGCCCTTGAAAACGCCGCGCGGTCTGGTGCTACATTTGAGGTCGTCGATAGCATGGAAGATGCGTTTGCCGACGCCGACATTGTTTATCCGAAGAGCTGGGGCGTCGAAGCGCTGTTCGGCAAACCAGAAGAAGCGATGAAAGTCGCGCAGCGGTATCGGCATTGGATCTGCGATGAAGCGATGATGCAGCGCGCCAGGCAGGAGGCAATCTACATGCACTGCCTGCCGGCCGATCGTGGTTGCGAAGTGACCGATGCGGTTATCGACGGGCCACAGTCGCGCGTCTACCCGGAAGCCGAAAACCGGTTGCACACGGCGAAAGCACTAATGGCACTGACAATGTAGCGCGCGACGATTCCTATGACGATTCCGCAAACTAAAAACAATGGCAACGGCACGCTGGTCGTAATTGCGATTGGCGGCAATTCGCTGATCAGAGATGGCGAACATATGGATGTGCTGGATCAGTACCGCGCCGCCGGTCAGACCAGTCAGCATATCGCGCCTATCGTGAACAAAGGCTATCGCGTCGTCGTAACTCATGGCAATGGCCCGCAAGTCGGTTTCGTGTTGTTGCGCTCCGAACTCGCCAAAGGCGTATTGCATCAAGTGCCGTTGGCTAACTGCGTGGCCGATACCCAGGGCTCGATCGGCATGCAAATCGCACAGTCTTTACAAAACGCGTTCCTGCAGCAGGGACAGCGGCAAGAGGTCGTCGCAATCGTCACCCAGGTTGTCGTCGATCCTGACGATCCCAGTTTTTCAAACCCGACCAAGCCGATCGGGCCGTTTATGAGTGAGGCGGAAGCGCGGCAGCACGAAAAGGACGACGGCTGGGCAATTGCCGAAGACGCGGGACGTGGCTGGCGCCGACTCGTGCCATCACCCAAACCACTACAAATCGTAGAGCTGGAAAGCATTCGCAAACTTCTGGACAGCGGCACGCTCGTCGTTGCCGCCGGGGGTGGCGGCATCCCGGTCGTTTACAAACCGGATGGTTCCCTGCGACCGCGCCCCGCTGTCATCGACAAAGACGCGTCGTCCTGCCTCCTCGCCTGTGAACTGGGTGCCTCCGTGTTGATTATTTCTACAGACGTCAACAAGGTCGCCCTTAACTTCGGCACGCCGGAGCAGCAAGACATCGACCGCATGACGGCGGCCGAGTGCCGCCAATATCTCGACGAAGGACACTTTGCTGTCGGCAGCATGCGGCCGAAGATCGAGAGCGCACTGACATTTCTTGAGAAAGGGGGTCGGGAAGTCATCATTACCCAACCGCATCATCTTGAAGGCGCACTGCACGGAATCTACGGCACACACATCGTGCCCTGACTGCGAAATGGCTATGAATGGATACCGCTGCATTGCCTGTGCGGAAGCTCAAGCCTCGGAGTTCAGCGGATTCCTGTGTCCGTCCTGCGGCAACAATCTCGAGATCACCTACGACTATGCGTCGGTCGCAACGGATGTCGCCGCGGGCTTCGAAGCCGGGGGCGAAGGCATTTTTCGCTATGCAGCAATGCTGCCGATCAAAAATGATGGCAGTCGGTTTCCTCTTCGCATTGGCGCAACGCCGCTCTATGTCGCGCATCGACTCGGTGACTCCGTGAGGTTGCGCAACGTCTTCCTCAAGGACGATACGCAGAACCCGAGTGCATCGATCAAAGATCGCGCTACGGCTGTGGCCTTGCGTCGGGCAATTGACATCGGTGCAGACATAGTGTCCGTCGCCAGCACCGGCAACGCAGGTTCCTCGACGGCCTGTCTCGCCGCCGCGCTCGGGCTGCAGGCGATTGTGTTCGTGCCCGAGAGCGCGCCCGCTGCAAAACTTGCGCAGTCTCTGTCCTACGGGGCCAAAGTCATTGCCGTGCGCGGTAATTACGACGACGCGTTCGACTTGTGCCTGGCTGCTTCGGACGAATTCGGCTGGTTCAATCGCAGCACCGGATACAACCCGTTTACGCGCGAGGGCAAGAAGACGTGTGCCTACGAAATCTGGGAGTCGCTGGGCGGCCGCGTGCCCGATCGCGTCGTCGTACCAACCGGAGACGGCAACCTGCTCAGCGGTATCTGGAAAGGCTGGCGAGATTTGCGTGCGACAGGGCTCACAAGCCGCGTGCCGAAAATCGACTGTGTTCAATCCGAAGCCAGCGCCGCGATATGCGATACCGTTCGCCGCATTCGCGAAGGCGCCACCGCAGAACCGGATTGGTCATCGATACGGATGGATCAAGTCACGGCTACCACGGTCGCCGACTCGATCTCGGTCGACCGGCCGCGTGACGGGCTTGCCGCGGTGCAGGGCGTTTTTCAGTCGGGCGGTGAAGCCATAACGCTGCCCGACGATGAGATTCTTGCGGCTGTTCCGGAGCTGGCGCGCACGACGGGTATCTTCGCCGAACCTGCCGCAGCGGCGCCCTGGGCGGCCGTAAGGCGATTGGCTCGCGACGGCACAATTAATGCCGATGAACTGATCGTCTGTATCGTGTCCGGCAGCGGTCTGAAGGATATCGCGAGCGCACAGGCGAGCGCGGGCGAACCACTGCTCGTTGATGCCTCCATCGATGCGTTGAAGCGGGCACTTCAATAAGCCTGGCTAGCGGTCCACACTCAACAGCGCGTGCAGCAGATTGTTCTGAAAATCGAGGTTGCCGGTCAGCCGGGTGTGCCGCTCACACAAGAAAATCGGGTAGTCCATTGGGAAGAAGCTGTACTCGTGCCTGGCAACGGTAGGGTCGACCGAGCGTTTGGCAATTAATGACGCTTTCGTGACCCTGCCGTCCCCGGGCTCCAGCATCATGCTTTCGTAGTCGATACCCGGCAACGGATTGGCAATTTCTTCGGGCGTCAGTCGAAGCTCCCAGTCATCACCGACAGGCTCAACCACCGCACGGGCCGGCGTTGGCAGGCAGTCGCCGCCGAAAACGATGTAGCGCAGCTTCGGGTTCGGCACGGGAACGGTCAGCGACCAGCTGAACCGTCGGGCACGTTCGATGTGTTTTTCAAAGTAGCGCTGCAGGAGGGCCAGGTACGCATCGGCTTCGGCTTCGGTGTCATACCGTGCTCTGATGTTCGCCCTGACCTCGTCGCTGTAGACCGAGAACCGGAACGGCTGCCAAAACCTTTCTGCACTGAACTGGTCACGCTCCAGCGGACGCCCGTCCATAGTCATAAACCAGTCGTTGATCGCGTGGGGTAACACCTGATACGTGCTCGGAAACGTCGCTGTCACCTCGGCCGGTACGACGCCGAGCCCAATCTTGAAGCCGCGAATCAGTGTTCGCAGCGCGCCGGTCGAGCCGAGATTTGGCGTGCCGAGCAGGATTACCCTGCGAATTTTTTCCGCACCGTGCTGATTGACCGGAAACTCGTTGTCGTCGAGCACGTCCTGCGCGCCGTACCGAGCGTAATAGCGTGTGATCATCCCTCCCATGCTGTGAGCAATGATGTCCACTTTCAGATCTGGCTCTGCGTAGTCCTCGCGAATGTTCTGGATAAACCTGTCGAGCTTGCCAACGGTATCGACGTTGTCCTGGCGCCAGTCATATAGAAAAACGTAGTAGCGTTTTTCGCCGTGTTCGGCCGGCGTGCCAGGTTCGGCAAAGCTGTAACCGCCGACTTCTTCGAGCGTCGACAGTATTCGTCCATAAAAATCCACACCCCCGATGCTCGTCGTGATGCCACTGATCGTCAGATTCGACGGCAACGGCATCAAAGTTTCCGGATCGATGTCAAGCCTTAGTGAGCGGTAGTCACTGAACGCGAGGTTGCCCAGCGATCCGGGCCAGTGCTCATGACCGGTCAAAGGATCCTGCAGCCGGCTCCCCAATGCGCCGTGAATGATAACGACGGGCGGCTGATCCGGGTTTCCTTCCTGCGTCGCATATAAACGCATCAAGTCCGTTTTCGGGATGATCGTGCCACACGCGGTCAGAAGCAGCGCGGCTAGCGCGAGCATCGCAGCGCGGATTCCGAGACCTTTTATGCCTTTTTTCATATGACCTCACGCAAAAACGGCCTGCCGACGATACCTCAAAATGGATACACTGTGAGCCATGACTGAAGGCGCCGACCGGCCGAAAGGAAGTTCGCTGCGGCCGCTGCGCGCGCTGCTGCCGTATATACGCCCTTATGCCGGCATCCTGGGCCTTGCTATCGCTGCGCTGCTGCTTGCATCGGCTGCCCAGCTCGCACTGCCGGTCGCCGTGCGTTATCTGATTGATGGCGGTCTCGTTGCCGACGACCCGGCCAACATCAACAAGTATTTCCTCGGCCTGTTCGCCGTTGCAATGGCTTTCGGCACATTCGCGGCACTGCGATTCTACCTTGTCAGCTGGCTCGGCGAGCGTGTAGTCGCGGACCTGCGCAACGCCGTTTACCGGCACGTGGTACGGCTGGACCCGACGTTCTTCGAAGTCACGAAAACGGGCGAGGTGCTGTCGCGCCTCACAACGGACACAACGCTGATTCAGTCGATTTCCGGTACGGGCATATCCTTTGCACTGCGCGCGGCACTGAACCTGACTGGCGCGACAGTGATGCTCGCCGTCACGAGCCCGAAACTGACCGGCATGATATTTCTGTTGGTGCCGCTCGTCATCGTGCCGATCATTATTATTGGCCGGCGTGTTCGGGTGCTGTCTAGAGCAAGTCAGGACCGTATCGCTGACAGCAGTGGCCTGGCCGGAGAAACCTTGAATGCCATAGCTACGGTACAGGCCTTCACGATGGAAAATTTACAGGGCGAACGCTTTGCGGACGCCGTGCGCAAAGCGTTTCAGACAGGCGTGCGGCGCATTCGCTTCCGCGCACTGCTGTCGGGAATGGCGATTTTGTTCATTTTCGGCGCAATAACTTTCGTTCTCTGGGTTGGAACACATGCCGTGATTCGCGGCGAAATGACCGGCGGGCAGCTCGGTCAGTTTCTTTTGTACGCCATTTTCGTCGCCACCTCCGCCGCGGCGCTCAGTGAGATGTGGGGTGAGGTACAGCGGGCAGCCGGAGCTATGGAGCGCATCGTCGAACTGCTCGAGTCAAAGCCCGGCATCCAGGCACCACCCGATCCGGCAATGTTGCCGGAGCCCGGCGATGGCCGCATCGCTCTCGAGAAAGTATCGTTTCGCTATCCGTCCAGGCCGGAGTCGCTTGCCATCGACTCGCTCGACCTCGAGGTTGCAAGTGGCGAGACGCTGGCAATCGTCGGCCCTTCCGGCGCCGGCAAGACCACTCTGTTTCAGTTGTTGCTGCGCTTCTATGATCCTGAGTCGGGCTGTATCAAAGTCGATGGCGTTGATATTTCGCAAGCCGCACCGGAGGCGGTACGAGGGCGAATCGGTTTAGTACCCCAAGAGACCGTGATCTTTGGCACGACGGCGAAAGAGAATATAGGTTACGGTCGACCCGGCGCCTCTGACAGTGAAATCAAAGCAGCAGCGGAAGCTGCGGCAGCAGACCCGTTCATCCGCCAGCTACCCGAGGGCTATGAGACCTTTCTCGGCGAACGGGGAACGCGACTCTCCGGCGGACAACGTCAACGCATTGCCATTGCACGCGCTATATTGAAGGACCCACCAATCCTGCTGCTCGACGAAGCGACGAGCTCACTTGATGCGGAAAGCGAGCGTGTCGTGCAGGAAGCGCTGGAACACCTCATGCAAGGTCGTACGACGATTATCATCGCACACCGGCTCGCGACAGTTCTCAAAGCAAGCCGGATTGTCGTCATGGATCACGGCAGAATCATCGACATTGGCGCCCACGACGAACTCGTCAAGCGCGACTCACTGTACAGGCGACTGGCCGAGCTGCAGTTTGGAGAGGGCCGCATGTACGGCCTCGTCGCCGATTGACCCGGTCAACATTTGTACTACGGCTGGTGGCTATCTTTCCGGTATCTTGAACTCGTTTTCACGCAGCTTCGCATTGGCAACCGCCAGTCTCGCCACCGGGACACGCGGACCCGAGCACGAGACGTAATTCAGGCCAACATGGTGACAGAAACGGATTGATTCCGGATGCCCGCCTTGTTCACCGCAGATGCCGATCTTGAGATCCTTGCGTACCTCCCGACCGCGCCGCACCGCCTGTTCGATGAGCTGCCCGACACCCTGTATGTCCAGCACCTCGAAGGGATTGTCCTGCAGGATTCCCGAGTCGTTATACATCGGCAGGAATTTATTCTCCGCATCTTCGCGCGAAAATGAAAATGTGGCCTGAGTCAGGTCGTTGGTGCCGAACGAGAAAAACTCGGCGCTCGCCGCGAGCGGCCGTGCCCGGGTGCAGGCGCGAACGGTCTCGATCATTGTGCCAAACTTGAACCGAAGCTTCTGGCCGGACTCTTTCTCGAGCCGCTCTGTCAATTCCTCGACCGTGCGCTTGACGTGCGCCAGCTCCTGCGAGGTGATGACTTGTGGCACCATGATTTCGGGCTGCACGTTGATGCCTTTCTTGGCGCACTCTACCGCGGCTTCGAGTATGGCCTCGATCTGCATTGCGTAGATTTCCGGGTACGTAATGCCCAGGCGCACACCACGATGCCCCAGCATCGGATTGGTCTCCTGCAACTCGCGCACTTTCTGCAGCATCCTTTCTTTCTTTGTCAAGGCATCGGTAACGTGTTCTTCGCTAAGCTCGGTGAAAGCCTTGGGCAACTCTGGCGCCGATGCGAGCGCCGTCAAAGCAGTTTGACGGCCCCTGACGACATCCCGATAGAGGCGCAAATTCTCGACCTGCTGCAGCAGTTGTTGCTCCGTTGGGAGGAACTCGTGCATTGGCGGGTCGAGTAAGCGCACGGTGACCGGATCAGGAGACATCACCGAGAACAATTCGATAAAGTCAGCGCGCTGTATGGGCAGGAGATTATTCAGCGCTGCTTTTCTGTCTTCCTTATTGTCTGCGAGGATCATGTCGATCACGATGGGCAGCCGATCGCTGGCATTGAACATTCTTTCCGTGCGGCACAAGCCGATACCCATTGCCCCGTATTCACGCGCCCTTCGCGCAGCATCCGGTGTGTCGGCATTGGCCATAACTTTCAGGTCAGCAACCTCGTCGGCCCATTCGAGCAACACCTGAAGTTCATCAGAAAAGTGCGCCGGCAGCGTCGGAATCGCGCCCAGATAGACTTCGCCCGTTGCGCCATCGAGTGTGATGACGTCTCCTTCGTGAAGGATATGTTCGCCGACCTTGGCCAGGCGCAGAGCGACATCGACCTCTATTCCCTCAGCACCTGCGACGCACGGTTTGCCCATGCCTCGCGCCACTACTGCTGCGTGCGACGTCTTGCCGCCCCGGCTCGTCAGAATGCCCTCGGCAGCGAAGAATCCGTGGATATCCTCGGGCCGCGTCTCTTCGCGCACGAGGATTAGTTTTTCTCCGGACCTGCCCAGCTTTTCGGCCAGGTCCGCGTCGAATACGCATTTTCCGGCGGCGGCGCCGGGCGATGCCGGCAAACCGAGCGCGATCGGTTTTACGGCGCTATCGGGGTCAAGGCTCGGATGCAGCAGCTGCTCCAGCAATTCCGGGTCGATTCTGAGCAGCGCCTGCTCCCTGGAAATCAGCTTCTCGCGATACATATCCACCGACGTTTTCACCAATGCGGCCGCATTCATTTTGCCGTTGCGTGTTTGCAGGCAGTACAACGTTCCTTTTTCAATCGTGAACTCGTAGTCCTGCACTTCTTTGTAATGTGACTCGAGCTTGTTGCGCAGCTCGACAAGCTGCGCGAATTGCGACGGCATCTCTGTTTCCATTTGCACGAGCGATTTCGGCGTCCGAATGCCAGCAACAACGTCCTCCCCCTGCGCATTGGTCAGGTATTCGCCGAACATTTCGTTTTCGCCAGTACCAGGATTGCGCGTAAAGCCAACGCCTGTCGCACAATCATCACC
>Ga0224497_10002086_pt1 | contig 12037 bp, 12 predicted proteins | sample SF_Jul11_sed_USG_4_FD_167970 | JGI IMG/M metagenome (GOLD analysis project Ga0224497, IMG submission 167970) | Sediment microbial communities from San Francisco Bay, California, United States - SF_Jul11_sed_USGS_13 | ecosystem: Environmental > Aquatic > Marine > Sediment | place: USA...
GCGTAGCGTGTGCGTCATGCACCGTGGGATACGGTGCACAGAGTGCACCCTACGTCATCGCGCTTCGCGGACGCCCTTGCGCAGGCTTTGACAAAAACCGTCAGCGTAGCCAGCGGGCGTTCCGGTAAGCGCCGTTTAATCCCCGGGCGTATTCTCCGAGCTTGCTGCGGCCGGCGGCTTCGGTACTTCGGCAGGTTTGTCAGCGGCTTTGTCGATTTTCTGCGGCTGCGACGGCGGATCCCAAGGCAACAAGCGGCCCTCTGGCGTCGACTCGACGGGCTTTTTGACCGCCGGTTTGTCTGTAGATGAGCCATTACCGCTTTTCGATGGCGGTTCCGGTTTCGGCGCCGGCGTCGGGCTCGATTCGCGGGCGACCGGCTCCCTGGCCGGCGGCGATACCGGCGATCGCTCCGGACGGCTCCCGACGTTGGCAACGCGCTCCGCATCCATACGAACCCGTGGTGGACCCGATTCTGGCTCAGACCTGGCAGCCGGTTCAGATTGCGTTTCGGGCCGCTTCGGAGTGAGCGGCTCCCTGGATGGCGCAGGCTTGTCGGCGGAGGCTTTCTGCACCGGTGCCGCAACGTCGCTCGCTGCTGCTTGCTGCTGATTGCCGTTGCCCGATTCCTGCTCGGCCGAATCGGGGCTGCGCCGCCGCCGCCGGCCACCGCGGCTACGGCGGGCGCGAGCCGGCCTGGGCATATCGTCGCGCGTCTCTGCAGCTGCTTGCTTCGATTTCGGCTCCTGCCGTCGCTCGTCACTGCCTGGCTGTCGCTGTTTTTTCGCGGCGGTTTTTTTGGTGGCCGATTTCTTGGTACGTTTGCGCTGACTGCCACGAGTTTCGGCGCCACGCCGGGTGGACGGCTTCTTTGCGTCACGGCGCGCACGCTGAGTGCCTTGTCGGCGGCCAGCTTTGCCAGCACTCTTCTTGCCCCGGTCGGGCTTCCCTTTTCGCCCAGATTGCTCACTCTCGCCCTTGAAAAGGCTGAGCAGACTCGCCCAGAATCCCTGACCGGCAGGTTTCTTTGGTTTCGGCGCGGCCGTTGTCGGCTTGATCACGCCGATCGCGGCGGCCTCGGTTGTCGTACGTTCGTGTATCGTCTGCGGAATTTCGGGTTCCTGCGCGGTTTCCGCGAGCGCGTAACTCACGCCGGCGTTTTCGGGCAGCTCGGTCTGATCGTCACGGACCCGGCGGATGTCGTAATGCGGTGTCTCGAGCAAGGCGTTTGCGACCAGAATTACCTGCGATTCGGTGCGGGTTTCGAGTCTTTGCACCCAACCGCGCTTTTCGTTGAGCAGGTACGTGGCAACCTCCACCGGCAGCTGCGCGATGACTTTCGCCGTTCGCTCTTTGCGCGCCTCTTCGCCGATGATCCGCAGGATCGCGAGTGCGAGGGATTCAACGCTTCTTATCGTGCCGAAACCCGAACACCGTGGACAGGTCTGATAATTCGATTCGCCAATGGATGGCCGCAGGCGCTGACGCGACATTTCGAGCAAGCCAAAACGCGAGATCTTGCCGATCTGCACACGGGCGCGGTCCTGACGAACGGCTTCGCGCAGGCGATTTTCGACATCGCGCTGGTGTTTTTGTGGTCCCATGTCGATGAAGTCGATGACGACCAGACCGCCGAGGTCGCGGATACGCAGCTGGCGTGCAATTTCATCGGCCGCTTCCAGATTCGTGTTCAGCGCCGTTGCCTCGATGTCGCCGCCTTTGGTCGCGCGTGCGGAATTAATGTCAACCGATACCAGCGCTTCGGTGTGATCGATGACGATACTGCCACCTGACGGCAACGTGACCGAGTGCGCGAACGCCGATTCGATCTGTGTCTCGATCTGAAATCGCGTGAATAGCGGTACCGGGTCGTCGTAGTGCTTGAGCTTGCGCAGGTTTTGCGGCATCACCAGTTCGACAAATTCCCGCGCTTCCTCGAATGTCGCCGCGTCGTCAATCAGGATTTCACCGATTTCCGTTGTCAGGTAATCGCGCAGCGCGCGAATGACCGCATTGCTTTCACGGTAGATCAGAAACGGCGACGGGCGCTGCAGGACGACGTTGAGAATCGCCTGCCATACCGAAAGCAGATTCTCGAGGTCCCAGGCGAGTTCCTCGGCGCTACGATCGATGCCGGCCGTGCGCAGAATCACGCTCATGCCGTCGGGGATCTCGATTTCGGACAGAGCGTCGCGAGCGAGATCGCGGTCCTCGCCCATGATGCGGCGCGACACGCCGCCGGATCGCGCCTTGTTCGGTTTCAGAACGATGAAGCGGCCCGCGAGGCTGACAAAAGTCGTAAGCGCGGCGCCCTTGTTGCCGCGTTCCTCCTTGTCGATCTGGACGACAATGTCCTGGCCCTCGTTCAGCACCTCCTTGATGTTCGGCTTCGAGCCCTTCGCGACTTCCCGAACGAAGTACTCGCTGGATATTTCCTTGAGCGGCAGAAAACCGTGACGGGCGGCGCCGTAATCGACGAACGCGGCTTCGAGGCTCGGCTCGATGCGGGTGATTTTGCCTTTGTAGATATTGGCTTTTTTGCGTTCGCTTGCGGGTAATTCGATATTCAGGTCATACAGGCGCTGGCCGTCGACCATCGCCATACGCAACTCTTCTTCCTGAGTTGCATTGATTAACATTCTCTTCATGATGCCCTACTTGGTATGTGAGAGGGGGCAGCAGAGGTGGGTAAGCAGCCAGGCTTGGGACGCAGAGAACCTCACGCACAAGCAATGCGCGCAATCGAGCGCCGAAAGTGAGGTATGCAAATTTGCAGCCGACGTACTTGCGTTGGATAACGTCGGGACATAAATCCAGCATGATTTCCCTGCGGCCACGCCGCGTTGGCGCTCGTCCAGTACTGACTCGCTGCCATCCGAAATCTGGCCACGCCTACTGCGTAACCAAAAAGTAACTATTATCGGATTAACAAGGCGGCCAATCCCGGATCGGGGGCCGCTTGAAAACCTGTGGGCCGTCCGGTTGGAGTTCCCGGACCACCACAGGGCGTTAATATAACATACGGCCGTAGCCCATCAAGTCATTGATCATGCAGCAAAAGTCACAACACGCAGCGAATACCCACGTGGCCGGGGTCCGCAAGCTCCGGATCGATGACGAGCGCGCGGGTCAGCGCATCGACAATTTCCTGCGACGTGAGCTGGCCGGTGTCCCCAAGAGTCGCCTGTATCGCCTGCTGCGGCGCGGCGAAGTGCGCGTCAACGGTGGCCGCGTGCGCGCCGATTACCGCTTGCAGGAGGGCGACCAGGTCCGGATTCCGCCGGTGCGGATCAGGAACAATGCTGCCGCGCCTGCGGACGGCCTGGCCGCAAATATCGTCGATCGCGTGCTGTACGAAGACAAGTCGCTCATTGTTATCGACAAACCGGCCGGTGTCGCCGTTCACGGCGGCAGCGGCGTCAGCCACGGCGTTATCGAATTGCTGCGGCATGCGCGTCCCGAGCTGCGTGACCTGTCGCTCGTTCATCGGCTCGATCGTGAGACCTCTGGCTGCCTGGTTATCGCCAAGCGTCGCAGCGCGTTGCGGACCCTGCACGCGAAGTTTCGCGAGGGCCTGGTCGAGAAAAACTACCTCGGGCTTGCGGTCGGCGACTGGCAGCTCGGTGAACAGCTCATCGACAAACCGCTCTTTGTTCAGCATCGCAAGGGCGGTGAACGCCACGTCATTGTCAGGAGCGACGGCAAGCCTGCGCAGACCCGCGTGCGGCTGTCCCGTTCATACGGCCATTTCAGCTTGCTGCAATGTGTGCCCCTGACCGGGCGCACGCATCAGATCCGGGTGCACCTGCAAAGCATCGGCTTCCCGCTAGTCGGCGACGAGCGTTACGGAAACGCAGAGGAGAACAGGCGCGCCCGGAATTGCGGGCTGCAGCGCCTGTTTCTGCACGCGCAGTCGATCGCATTCCCCGACGACAGCGGCAACGAACTGCATTTTACGTCGCCGCTGGCCGACGATCTGGAACGGTTCCTGATCGCGGGTGTCGCGGGCCATTCCTGATTCAATGAATCAGGAATGGCCCCGTTACGCGAGGAGGTAGCCCAGCTGCCGCAGCCGATCGGCGACCCAGATCATCGGCAGGCCGATTAGCGCCGACGGGTCGTCGGTCGCGACGGATTCGAACAGCACAAAGCCCGCACCCTCGAGCTTGAAGCTGCCGGCGCAGTCGTAAGGCTGGTCGTGGCGCAGGTATGCCTCCGCGAGCCGCCGATCGAACTGCCGGAAACGCACGATTGTCTTATCGATGTGTTCGTGACGTGTGCGGCTTTGCGGATCGAGGATGCAAACAGCGGTCAGGAACGTGACGGCTTTGCCGGAGACGGCGAGCAATTGCTCGATGGCTTTCTGATGATTGCCGGGCTTGCCCAGCACGTGGCCGTCCAGCGCAGCGAGCTGATCGGCGCCGATGATCAGTGCATCTCGCGCATTGACCGATACCGCCTCGGCTTTTTGACGCGCGAGCCGGCTCGCAAGTGCCGGTGGCTCCAGGTTGTCCAGGTTGCGTTCGTCCAGATCCGGCGAAACGACGTCAAACTCGTTGAGAATGCGGTCGAGCAGTCCGCGCCGGTAAGGCGAAGACGAGGCCAGGACGATCGTCGGGGCAGACGGGTTTTGCATAAGCAAATCAGACGCTTGGCGGGAAACGCGGCAGTGTACCCGGTTTGTGCGCGGGTGCCGATGTTTTCGCGCGCCCGTGCTTTGACAGTGGCCGGCCAGGTCCTTATCATGCGCGCGCCATGGCCAATGTGCTTCGAGACCGCCGCACCCCGTCAGAACTGGCGGCGGCTGGACAAGTCATTGAAATAAATGACAAAATTGGCGGATTCAGACGCCTGGCAGAGATTGTCGCAGCGGACCTTCTGGCGCTGGCGCCGGATCGGCTGACGGGCGATTGGCGTGATTCGACGGTTGCCGGCCGGCTCGTGTTCGGTTTCGCCGACGCGCAGCGTCGGCTGCCGAAGCTCGACGGTGAGCTCAAGGTGACCGTGGATGCGGTGTGCCAGCGGTGTCTGGAGCCGTTTCGGCTGCCGGTCAGCGTCGAGCTCAGGCTGTTGTTTGCGAATGCGGCAGGTGGCGCCACGAATGGTGACGGATACGAGGTATGGGAACTCGATGAGGAGGCGTTTGCGCCGATCGATCTCGTCGAGGAGGCACTGATTATGGCGCTGCCGCTATCGGCAATGCATGAAGATAGGGCATTATGCGTTGCGCCGGCCGAACTCGAGGAGAGTGCCGGCGAGACGATCCGGCCTTTTGCAGCGCTGCGCTCGCAGTTGCAGAAAGAGCCCTGAACGCCGGTCCGCAGGACTGCGGCGGGACTGATTTTGATGATGACGCTCGAGCGTCACCGTGACTTGGAGAGAATTATGGCCGTTCAAAAAAGTCGTAGAACGCCGTCGCGGCGCGGCATGCGGCGCTCGCACGACAAGCTCAAGAGTCTTGCGCTGTCGATAGATCCGACGACTGGCGAGACTCACCTGCGTCATCGCGTTTCGCCTGACGGCTTTTATCGCGGTGAACAGGTCGTCGCCAAGCCCGAAGCAGACGACGAGTAATCAGAGCCTTGATCGGCCTGGACGGAGACCCGCCGGCCGCTGCAAGTCGTGGTAACACGCTCGATAATCTCTCTCGATGCGATGAGCGGCGATCTCGGCGCCGAGGTTGTCGTTCGTGCTGCGAATTCGGCGTTGGCCACGTATTCCAATCTCGAACTCATACTCGTCGGCGATGAGAACGAACTCAAAGGGCACGTGACGCGAATCGTTGGCAGCGAGCCGCGACTTTCGATTGTGCATGCGAGCGAAGTAGTCGGCATGTCGGAATCGGCCGCCGATGCGCTGCGCAAGAAGAAAGATTCGTCCATGCGGGTTGCAATCGATCTCGTCAAAACCGGCGCCGCGGCAGCCTGTGTCAGCGCAGGCAACACCGGCGCGCTGATGGCGACCGCTAAATTCGTGCTTAAGATGCTGCCCGGTATCGATCGCCCCGCCATCATCGCAGAACTACCGGCAATTGGCGGCTCATTGCACATGCTGGATCTTGGCGCGAATACGCAATGTTCAGCCGAGCATCTGTTTCAGTTCGGCGTCATGGGATCGATCGTCGCGACCGATATCAGCGGCATCGACAAGCCCCGCATCGCGCTTCTTAATATCGGTGCCGAAGACACGAAAGGTCACGACACGGTGAAAGACGCCGCGGCAATGCTTTCGGCCAGTACGTTGAACTATATCGGCTTCATCGAAGGCAGCGAATTGTTCTCCGGTAAGGCTGATGTCGTGATAACCGACGGCTTCACGGGCAACGTTGCGCTGAAAACCATGGAAGGCACGATTGGTCTTGCAACGCATTACCTCAAGCGCGCATTTGCCCGCAATCTCATCGCCAGGTTGCAGGCGTTTCTGGCCCGATCGGTGTTGCGAAGCCTGACTGTCGGAATGGATTCCCGGCGTTACAACGGTGCGACTCTCGTGGGACTTAATGGTATCGTCATCAAGAGCCATGGTGGTGCCGATTCGATCGCGTTTCAGCACGCAATCGACACTGCTATCGTCGAAGTGCGAAACCAGATGCCGGAGCAGATCGGCGCGTTGCTGCAACGGGAAGCCGCATGACATACACGAGAATCGTCGGAACCGGACGCTACCTGCCAGAAAAAATTCTGACCAATTTCGATCTCGAGAAAGTGGTCGACACGACCGATGAATGGATTCGGTCGCGCACCGGTGTCGAACGGCGGCACTGTGTCCGCGAAGACGAGACGACGAGCGACATGTGCGTTGAAGCGGCGAAGGTCGCGATTGAAGATGCGGGAATCGAAATTACAGATATCGACCTCGTCATCATTGGCACTACGACGCCAGACCTCGTATTTCCGAATGTTGCGACATTGGTGCAACATCGGCTCGGCATTCCGGCGTGCGCGGCATTCAGTCTGGAGGCTGCGTGTACGGGTTTCATCTATGCACTGGCAACAGCCGACAAATTCGTCAAAGCCGGTGAGTCGAAGTGCGCGCTCGTCATAGGCGCTGAGTGCATCACGAAACTCGTGGACTGGAGTGATCGCAATACCTGCGTGTTGTTCGGTGACGGCGCCGGTGCCGTAATCATCCAACCCTCCGACGAGCCGGGTATCATTGCCTGCCGCCTCGGTGCCGATGGTCAATACAAGGACCTGCTCTACTACCCGGTTGGGCCATCGAACAATCTCGCGAAAGCCGGCACGGATGAGGCCGGGATCATGATGACCGGAAACGAGGTCTTCAAGGTCGCGGTGAAGACGCTCGGCAACGTGGCAACCGAGGTGCTCGAAAGTGCCGGGGTCGACAAAAGCGAACTCGACTGGCTCGTTCCGCATCAGGCCAACATCCGCATCATTCAGGCGACCGCGAAACGCCTGGATCTGCCGCTGGAGAAAGTCATCGTCACCGTGCAGGACCACGGCAATACATCGGCTGCATCCGTGCCGATGGCGTTCGATGTCGGCATCCGTGACGGTCGCATAAAACGCGGTCAGCTGGTGCTCATGGAAGCGTTCGGCGGCGGTTTTACCTGGGGCTCGGTGCTGATGCGCTATTGACCGAGGGCTGCCTGACAGCAGCTTTGTGTGGGCTCCAGGGCAGATCCTCGGCAGTTCACCAGTGCCCCAAACCGGCATTGATACACGACGAAGTCAGCATCGATGGTTTACCATGGGCGGCAGGAATCGGATGAATCACAATGCGACCCAAACTCATCATCGGCAACAAGAACTATTCATCGTGGTCGCTCAGGTCATGGCTTCTGTTGCGCGAGGCCGGCATAGACTTCGATGAGCATCGTATCGTGCTGGAAACGGAAAGCTCCGCGTCCGAAATCCGGGAGTTTTCACCTGCAGGCAAGGTGCCAATCCTGCAGCTTGGTGGCGTGACCGTGTGGGACTCGCTCGCAATCGCCGAGACTGTTGCGGAGCTCTGGCCCGAGAAAAATCTTTGGCCATCCGATGCGGATGTGCGCGCCCATGCCCGCAGTATCAGCGCCGAGATGCATTCCGGTTTTGCGGTGCTGCGCGACTGTATGCCGATGAACTGCCGTGCGATGGGCCGCCGAATTACTCTGCCCGACGAACTTACAGTCGACATTGACCGTGTGATCACAATCTGGTCGGACTGCCGCCATCGCTATGGCGGCGATTGGTTGTTTGGGCAGTTTTCGGTCGCCGATGCCATGTACGCACCCGTTGTGCTGCGGTTTCGCACGTACGGCATTAATTTGCCCGAGTCCGCGTTTTTTTATCCGCAACGTTTGTTACAGAGTACTGCGATGCAGGAATGGCTTGCCGCCGCGGAGATGGAAACCGAAGTCATCGCCGTCGACGAAAAAGGTCGATGAACAGGCTGTCAGTCCTGATCGTTGCGACCGTGTGTCTTGCCGCCAGCCGCGGCTACGCCGAGGTGTACGACTTGCCGCCTGACGGATTCGACGTCATCGGCGCCGTGGCGACGATTACGACCCGACACGCGGATACCCTGGTCGATATCGCGCGTCGTCATGGCCTCGGTTATGAGGACATTGTGCGCGCCAATCCTGGTGTTGACGTGTGGGTGCCGGGCGAGGGCACCGAAATCGTGTTGCCGACTCGGTTCGTGCTGCCGCCAGGCCCGCGCCAGGGCATCGTGCTCAATCTTGCGGAATACCGCATGTACTATTTCCCGCCGCCGCCGCGCGGCGAACCGGCGAACGTCATGACATACCCGATCAGCATCGGCCGCATGGACTGGGAGACGCCGATCGGTACGACCAGAGTCATTTCCAAGGCCAGAAATCCTAGCTGGTATCCGCCACAGTCGGTGCGTGATGAACATGCCGCCGACGGCAACCCGTTACCGACCGTCGTGCCGCCGGGACCCGGCAATCCGCTCGGCGATTTTGCGATGCGGCTCGCGCTGCCCGGTTACCTGATTCACGGCACGAACCGGCCCGCCGGTGTCGGTATGCGTGTCACGCATGGATGCGTGCGGATGTTTCCCGAGGACATCGAGTACCTGTTCGAGCAGATCGGCCTGGACACCGAAGTGCGCATCATCAACGAGCCTGTAAAGGTGGGATGGAACGGTGAGCAACTCGTTATGGAGGTGCATCCCGTGCTCGAGACGCTGATATCTAACGCGTCAGGGCCGGAATCGCCGGATAGCGAAGACGCTGTTTCTGAAGTCGCCGCAGAAAACCTCGCTAAAGATGTCACGGATGAGGTCCCGGTCAGGGATCCTCTGACTTACGTGACCGAGCGGTTCATTGCGGCTACAAATGTTCGCGCGGGTGAGCTCGACTGGCAGCTTGTCGAGGATATGATCGGTCGCTCCGACGGCATTCCGGGGATCGTCGGCCAGAGCATAAAAAACGCCGCGGCAAGCGCGGCGTCCAAACAATAATCTGTAGTCTTTCGCTACTTTGACATCGACCTCTGGAACATGCGTTCCATGCTGGCCTTGTTAGCGTCGCAACAAGCCTGTGATGCAGTTGCCGCGGCAAGCGCCCGATCTGCGGTGCTCTGAGCATTGGCAGCAGCTTGAGCAGCGCGATCGGCGGCGGCACGAGCGGCTTCTGCGGCTGACGCAGCTGCGGCAGCTGCGGAGGCAGCACTGTCAGCTTTCATTGCGACGTCGTCTGTTCCGGTCGTCGCGCAACCCGCAGTCAGTCCGAGAAAGAGCACTAGTGCGCTCACTTTCAATACGGTTCTAGTCATTTTCCAAAGTTCCTCTGTTGGGATAAAACGGCAGGCGCATTATTTACTAAACCAACCGAACCTTCAATGAAAATACCTGTTTTTATTATCGTTTGTCGTTCCGAGGCGACAACAGGAAACTCACGGTTGGCAGGCTATGCGTGCGCAGTGCCGAACTGGCTGCGTCACTATAGGGTTTGCGCGACACCGTGGATGAGCGACAAACGGGCTTGTCGGGATTTCGGCGTCGACGGCGTGCCTGCGGTGGTGGCGGGTCACCGAGGCACGCACTTCGAGGAATACCCGGGAAGGCTTGCACTCATCGAAGTACTGTATATAATCACATGAACTGTGGATTTATACAGGAATGCTCAAATGCGCCAACTGACCCCCAGACAAACACAAATTCTGGAGATGATTCAAGACTTTATCGCCGAGTTCGGCATGCCACCAACACGTGCCGAGATCGCTCGCGAGCTCGGTTTCAAGTCGGCGAACGCGGCCGAGGAGCACCTGCGGGCGCTTCAGAAGAAGGGCGTCATCGAACTCGTGCCGGGCACCTCGCGCGGTATTCAGCTCAAGGATTCGCTGCGCGAGCAGATCGGGCTGCCGCTTGTGGGTCGGGTCGCGGCTGGCAGCCCGATCCTCGCAGAGGAGCACATCGAGACCCATTACCGGCTCGATCCCGCGTTGTTTAACCCGAAGCCGCATTACCTGCTCCGGGTATACGGCATGAGTATGAAGAACGCAGGCATTCTCGATGGTGACCTCGTTGCCGTGCATCGCACCCCCGAAGTGCGCAGCAGGCAGATTATCGTGGCGCGGCTCGATGATGAAGTCACGGTCAAGCGCTATCGCCAGACGGGCTCTGTGGTCGAGTTGTTGCCGGAAAACGAGGAATTCGAGCCGATACGGGTAAATCTTGCCGAGCAGGGGCTCGTGATCGAAGGCGTCGTCGTCGGCGTCATTCGTGATGGCATACCGCTGCACTAGCAGGTTGTTGAAAAAACCATGGATGGTTTTTTCAACGTCGCCAACTGAAAAGTGTGATTTTCAGTGGCTTGCAGCCATCGTAGTATCGGTACATCCTTGTGCCCTGACGTTTGTGAACAGTCATGCGGCGGGATGAATCCTCTCTGGATGAACTGCTCGAGAATCCGCGACTCTGGCGCGGTCGCAGTCATGCCAACGCGACGGTCGGGCTGGCGAGTGGTTATGCCAAGCTCGATCGTCATCTACCCGGGGGCGGCTGGCCGCAGCGAGCGCTGACCGAAATCCTGGTCGAACATTACGGCATCGGTGAACTCCGATTGCTGATGCCGGCGCTTGCGCGCTTGAGCGCCGAGGACAGCTGCGTCGATTATCGTCAACACCGCGAACCCGGCTGGATCGCCTGGGTGGCGCCGCCGCTGCAGCCGTATCCGCCGGCGCTGCAGCACTGGGGCATCAATCTGTCGCGGATATTGATCGTGCGCCCGAGAGAGGCCAGCGAAGTGCTTTGGTCGGCCGAACAGGCGCTGTCGTCCGGCACCTGCGCAGCCGTATTGCTATGGCCCGACAGGCTTGATGATCAAGCCAGCCGGCGTCTTCAGCTTGCGGCCGAGAAGGGCGGCAGCTGGGCTATCGCATTTCGCCCGCTTGTTGCCCGTCACGAACCGTCGGCTGCCGCTTTACGTATTGCGTTGCGATCCGATACAAACGGCACGCATCTCGATATTTTAAAAAGCCGTGGCGGCCGCCCGACGGTTCTGCACAAGCTGTTTTAAGCATGACCCGGGCACGTAAATCACTCGTTCTGGCACGGGAGCCGGCCCCGACTCCCGTCGCTAAAGACAGCCGGTTTCGTGACCAGCACTCGAGCCAGCAGGCCCTGCCGCTGGATGCGCCTCAGGCTGTGCTACGCCCGGCGACGATGGCTGTTTCGAGACGGCTCTGGTTTTGCATCCATTTACCGCATCTGCCGCTCGAAGCATGTGGACCCGGCAGCGATCCCCGGGTCGTTATCGAAGAGCAGCAGGGCGTGCATCGTGTGTTGTTGGCCGATCAAAAAGCCCGGGCTGCGGGCATCCTGCCGGGTCAATCGGTGAATGCCGCCCTCGCGCTGTTGCCGACGCTCAAGCTCGAGCAACGCAGCAGACCTTCCGAACAGCAGACACTCGAGCACTTAGCCGCCTGGCTCGAACGCTTCACGTCGGTTGTCAGCATCGCCGGTCCGGACGTCTTGTTGCTCGAGGTGGCGGGCAGCCTGCGACTGTATGGCGGCCTTTTGAGCCTCCGGCAGCAAATCGCGGTGGGCCTCGAACAGCAGGGCTTCGCA
>Ga0224497_10002087_pt1 | contig 12035 bp, 13 predicted proteins | sample SF_Jul11_sed_USG_4_FD_167970 | JGI IMG/M metagenome (GOLD analysis project Ga0224497, IMG submission 167970) | Sediment microbial communities from San Francisco Bay, California, United States - SF_Jul11_sed_USGS_13 | ecosystem: Environmental > Aquatic > Marine > Sediment | place: USA...
AGTTTGTGCAGAATGTACTCTCTCTGGTAAGCGTCGGTCGCTTCCTTAAACGATGGAAACCGGTATGAAGACGAAGGTTGTTCCCCGTTGCTGCTTAGCGGCGGAAGATCTTCGAGCCCGACGCTTTCTCTCTCGCTCATTATCACAAGCCTTTCAATCGTATTCCGAAGTTCCCTCACATTCCCGGGCCATGTATAACTTTGCATTCTCTCCAGCAAAGCGGGAGCAAGCTTTTTTGGTTGTTTTCCGTATTCCCACGAATAGCGCCGGTTAAAATGTTCCACCAGCAGCGGTACGTCCTCGAGCCTGTCTCGCAGCGGCGGTACCTGGAACGGGATCACATTTAAACGATAAAAAAGGTCCGACCGAAACCCACCTTCGCCTATCAGCTCGTCAAGCGGCTTGTTGGTCGCAGATATCACCCTTACATCGACACCTATCGGCTTGTTGCTACCGACAGGTTCGAATCTTTGCTCCTCCAGTACCCGTAGCATCTTAGCCTGCACGCGCGGGCTCATGTCGCCGATCTCATCAAGAAAGAGCGTCGCGCCGTCGGCAAGTTCGAACTTCCCTTTTTTATTTTTTGATGCCCCGGAAAAGGCGCCTTTCACGTGTCCGAATAGTTCAGACTCGACGAGTTCCTCGGGAATCGCGGCCGAGTTGATTTCGACAAACGGTGCCCCGGCCCTCTTCGACTGCCTGTGGAGCGCCCTTGCAACCAACTCCTTTCCGGTCCCGGATTCTCCCGAAATCAGTACCCTCCCATCTGTCGGTGCGGCAACGGCGATCTGCTTGCGTAGTGCTCTGATCGCCACTGATTCGCCTATCATCTGGTATTCTTCTTCGATCTGATCGGACAATGACCGGTTGACACGCTCGAGTTCGCGCTGTCTGATCGCGTTTCTGACCGTCAAAATCGTTCTCTCGATGGAGAGGGGTTTTTCGATAAAGTCAAAGGCCCCGAGTTTTGTCGCGTTGACCGCCGTCTCGATGTTCCCGTGGCCCGAAATCATCACCACCGCCGCCTCGGATTCACATTCCCTGAGTGCCTTCAAGGTCTCAAGACCGTCGATCCCCGGCAGCCAGACATCAAGCAACATGCAGGCAAATTGCCGTGATCCGGCAAGCTCGAGACATTCTTCCCCGCTTCCCGCGGTCGTTACATCGAACCCCTCGTCTTTGAACACGTTGCCGAGCGTCTCGCGGATGCCTTGTTCGTCATCTACAATTAGGATTGAGTTACTCCCCATTTCTTATATAGACTACCTGAGATCGCGTTTCTCTGCACGACATTAGGGCGGCTTTACGCTCTGCGCCTCAACAGGAATTTGAATGGCACGCAGCTTGCTTTAAATTGATTGCCGGCCCGGGCTGGAAATATACTAATGGGATGCGAGCCATGAACGACCACGCGAAAAATCTAAAATCAACAAGAGGATTTTCTCTGATCGAACTCATAATCGTCGTTTTGATTATTGGAATAATCACGGTTTTGGCTGTCCCCAATCTTTTGAAGGCGCGACGTGCCGCGAACGAAGCATCGGCGATAAGTTCGATCAGCCTGATCTACCGTTCTGAGGCTACCTACAAAAACTCCCAGGGAAACGGCGAATATACTGATTTGACAACACTTAGAGCTGCGGGTTATATCGACTCGGTGGTCGGAAACGTTCCGCACAAAAAAAGCGGCTATGAGTTTCAGGTCGATATTTTCGCCTCCGCTCCGGGAGTGGATGCGCGTTTCGATTTACGTGCAAGGCCGGTTATTCACTCTCTGACCAATAACGCAATGGGCACAGGTTCGAGAGATTTCGGCACTACCGAAGCTGGCGGATTATTTGAAACAGTCGACAATACTCCGGTCACGTTCGATCCGTTGACCCGGATTGTACAAGGATCGGCCGTTCCAATTGACCGATAAACCAATCAAAATGACCGATTTAGAGGTCTACGTAACCTGAACCGGCAGCTCCATTGAGAATTTTGAACCGCGCGGCTGATTTTGCGCGGCTGTTATTTTCCCCTGATGTTCCCTGACGATTCGGTGAACGATCGCGAGTCCAAGTCCGGTTCCCCGTCCCTTGGTCGAAAAGTAGGGCTGGAACAGGCGATTTATATCGGCAGGGTTGATCCCCGCACCATTGTCCACAACCTCGACACGTATCAATTCTCTCTGTTTTTCAAACACCGCATTTATTGAAACCGAGTCGTTAATACCGGAATCCGGGAAAGACTCGATCGCGTTATCGATCAGGTTTACAAAGACCCTTTTTAGCTGCTCACTGTCGGCGTTGACCATGGGCAGGTCTTTCTCCAGATTGAGCAGTATCTCAACCGAACCAGTTCTACCTTTGTACAACGCGGCGGTTTGTTCTATCACTTTGGCGATATCCGTTTCTTTCTTGTCCGCATCAGGCAGGCGTGCAAATTTCGAAAATTCGTCAACCATTGACTTCAGCGATGCGACCTCGCGCAATATCGTATCGGTACCCTCGTTGACAACGTCCTCTGTCTGGCCGTCGACGGATGCCGATTCGCTTCTGCCGTTACTACCCGATGCAAAACGCTTTGCAATGCGTTCCGCCGAAAGCTGGATAGGAGTCAGTGGATTTTTGATCTCATGGGCCATGCGGCGCGCCACCTCCTGCCAGGCGGCTGCACGTTGGGCCGAGATCAGCTCAGACAAATCCTCGATCACGACCACGGCCCCGCTGTCGTCGGGCAATTCCGTCGCGGCAAGTGCCACTATCACCTCGTCGGTCGCGCCGGAACTCCCATCGGTATTCTTACGAAATAGCACATTTTGCTCGTTCGCATAGCCGACCCGCGCAGCCCGTGCGATCAGCTTTTCAAACACAACGCTGTTTTCTGTACGAACGAGCTCGGGGAGCTTGAATCCGACAAAGTCGCCATGATCCAAACGAAGCATTTCGATCGCTGCTTTGTTTATCGTCGTAACTCGATTTTCCGAATCAAATGAAATCACACCGGTCGATAAGGATTGAAGAATCGTCTCCGTGTAACGGCGTCGCTCTTCCAACTCGTTGGATTTTTCCTCGAGCTTTCCGGTCATGGTGTTAAATGCTCTTACGAGAAGTTCGAGCTCGTCTTCAGCGAACACATCGACCCGGTGCGAGAAATTTCCGCGCGCGATTTCGTCCGCACCCTCGGCGAGCGCCCGAATCGGACGCGTAAGCCCCTTGGCGACATAAAATGCCGCCCACGAGGATGCAAAAATAAGTAAAAATGTGAGCAAACCGAGTGTCGTCAATCCAAGCTGACGAACAAATACCTGGTTTGCCTTTAGAAGGTCAAACTCCTGCAGCGTACTGTTGACCAATTCGCCGACATCGCCTTTCGGGCCCGGAGCGGGAACTATCAGCAGTGTCTTACCACCGCTCAGATCGGCCACCGCGGCGTCAAACCCCGTCCCGTCCGATAGCACCGGATTGTCGAGGTCACCCATCCGAATCAGGGATTCAACTTCCGAAAGTTCGGTCGCCCGCTCACTGGCGATATCACCGCGGGACGAGTAGAGAGGACGGTTGTTATCGCCCAGGACCTCAATAACAGAGAGATTACCCGCTTTTCTTATTGTCTCAAGGGATTCCTCGTCGGGTTCCCGGTCTTTTAAAAGCAGGGCGACCATCCGGGCGGTGGCCTTCACCTTTCCCTGCTGATCGCGCGCGGCATCGCTTTGGAGCTGACCCGCCTGCCTGACGACATTTTCCGGCATCTGTGTGAACCAACGCTCGATCGCCCTGTTTACATAGAGATACGAAAACACCGCCATCGCGATAAGCGGCAAAAGACTGATCCCTGCAAAATAGATCAGGAGCCGGGTTTTTAATTTGGATCCCAACTGGAGAGCGCGCCTTTCCTGCCGCAATTTGAGGAGACTCCGAGCGAGTATTAATGCAAAGACGACAAAGGCAATAAAGTTGAGCGACGAAAGCGCGTAGAGCATCAACGTTTCGCCGGAGGATGAAACCGTTATGCTCTTCCAGACATTCGACGACTGAAGCAAGAAAAGGAACAGCAGCAGCCCGACGACAATCGCACCGAGTATCCAGGGCGGTTTCCTCTTTTGCTTACCGATGTCTTTGTTTCCACTTTCAGCCATCAAGCGCTAATTCTAGCACAATGCTGAGAGCCAGATGATGGCGGATTCGGAGGCGATCGGTTAGAATCCGAACGATGCAACGAACCGAAAATACTCCGTTGATCACGTTTGTATTCTTCGATAACGCGGGCCGTTTACGAAGCGGCTGGCGTTTTTTTGTGTTTTTGTCGACGTTTTTGCTTATTAGCGTATTTGTCAATCCCGTTTTCGGCGCGATCCTCGAAGCACTGCCATTTGGCTTTACACCGGACTCGCTCTTTGTCAGGCTGGGGGGCTCGATTCTTGGACTCGTAATGGCACTTGGCGTCGGGTGGCTTTGCGGGAAGGTCCTTGAAGGATTGCCGTTTAGGGCGATCGGCGCGTCATTTTCAAAGCCATGGCTCAAGGATTTTGTCGTCGGCAACCTTTTCGGGGCAATTACTATGACGTTCGCCGTCGGTACCGCGGCCCTGTTGGGCGGCCTCACATTTCGTTTTAATAACGCCGCAGGAAGCTCTGCAATCCTTCTCACCCTTGCGGTAACCCTTGTCATATTTCTATTTGGGGCGGCGTTTGAAGAGGCGCTTATGAGGGGCTATATGCTGCAGACCTTTATGCGCTCCAATCTGTTTGTGCTCGGGCTCATTTTAACGTCCCTGCTGTTTTCTTCCGGTCACCTCTTTAACAAAAACGTAGCCGTATTTTCGAGCATAAATACCGCTCTGGCGGGAATTTGGCTGGGTATCGCTTATTTCAAGACGAGGACGCTTTGGTTCGCCTTTGGTCTTCATCTGTCTTGGAATTGGGTGCAGGGATCGGTTTTCGGTGTCGAGGTGAGCGGGTTTACGAACTTTGCAACAGCACCGCTTATGGTCGAGATCGACGCGGGACCAGCGTTCGTGACGGGCGGCGATTACGGGATCGAGGGAGGCGCGGCATGTACGATCGCTCTTTTGGTCTCAACGGCCGTTATCTGGTTCTCGCCCTTTTTGCGTGCGAGTGATGAAATGATTTCGTTGACTTCCAAACCAAGCGGCAACGGCGAAGAGAATCAGGCAATATAACCAGTCTACCGGCAATACTCACTCTTGTTTGAGCTTCTTGTCGAGAGCATCCAAGAACTTGCGGACATGGCGCGCATTCTCGCCAAAATCGCTCTTTCCGACCCTCGACTGGGATTTAACATTCACCTCAACCATGCCGTCACCTGCATCTTTGATCGTCACTTCGAGATCATCCGTAAAGATAACAACGGGCACCTCGACCTTCAAGCGAGCTTCAGCGCCGCCATCGGTCTCATCCACCAGTTTCCACGAACCTCCCCACGTCGAAAGACCGGCGATCACTTCTTTAGAGGCCTTGCGGGCCGATGCCGCATCCGACTGGTAGGTCCTCGTGTTGAGGTTCTTTGCGCCGCCGTCCGGGAAAGTCTGCGCGATATTATCAGGAAAAAAGATCCTACCCGCGACGACGATCCCGACCGCTATTCCGATCAATAAAACCAATACTCCGATAATCGCTTTTTTCATATTTTCACAACGCAAATCGCGAATCCGGCGCAGGTTCAGACACTCAAGGAGCCGTGATCTACTTTCTTTGGTTAGATCGATTTGATCTTGAAACTGATATCCAACGCCCTCGCCGAGTGCGTTAGCCTCCCGACCGAGATCAAATCGACGCCGGCCTCGGCAAAGGACCTTACGGTTTCCAGATTCATCCCTCCTGAAGCCTCGATCAGCACTTTCGGATTCAGCGTCCTCGCCATTTCGACCAACTTCGCCGCTTCCTCCGGCGTCTGGTTGTCGATCATAACTATGTCCGCGCCGGCGTGAATCGCCTCGCGAAGCTGCGCCCAATTCGATATTTCAACCTCGATCTTGTGTAAATGTCCCGCCGATTCGCGGGCTGCCGTGACGGCCTCTTTGACCCCGCCGGCGAGTTCGATGTGATTGTCCTTTATCAAAATTCCGTCATCCAGTCCAAAACGGTGATTCTTGCAGCCTCCTACCGAAACGGCGTACTTCTCAAGCATGCGCAATCCAGGCGTCGTTTTTCGCGTATCGACAACTCGCGCGTTGGTTCCCTCAATGGCCCGTGCGTATTGTCTCGAGAGGGTCGCCACACCTGACATCCGTTGCATCAGGTTCAATGCCAGACGTTCACCTGTCAAAAGGACATCGGCGTAACCCGTCAGCGTTCCAAAAACGGTTCCGGCCTTTACCTCGTCGCCGTCCTTGAAGTTTGTTTCGATATCGGCGCAGCCCGGGTCGAGGTTCAAAAACACGGCTTGGGCAACGGAAAAACCACAAACAACCAGGTCTTCCTTGGCAAGAAAACTCCCCATCCCGCGGACGCCCCTGGGAACGGTCGATTGAGTCGTTATATCGCCGCGGCCGATGTCTTCAGCGAGGAACAAGGAAAGATCAGCAAATAACTCACTTGATTCGATTGGATTCATTGACAGGAAAGTATCATATCCGGTGAGGATTTTCACCGAATTTTGTTTCTTGGGATGAAGAAAGTAATACAAGCCAGGATGTGACCATTCGTCATCACAATTGGCAACCAGTTTATGTCGTCCAATCGACGTCCCTGGCCGCATCTGCTTTGGATCGCAACGAAGACGTCTGCGTAAACGAGAAAACCTTGACAGATACGTGATGTGTATATAAATTGACCTTCATACACATTCGCGAGAAGGAGCGCAAATGAGAACAAATATAGTCATAGATGATGATCTGATGGACGAAGTAAAGGAGTTGACCGGTATGAAGACAAAAAAAGAAATTGTTGAATTGGGTTTAAAAACATTACTGCGTATGAAAAAGCAGGAAAAGATCAGGAAGTTCCGGGGAAAATTGAGGTGGGATGGCGACCTAAACGATATCCGTAAAGACTGATGATTTTGGTTGACTCGAGTGTTTGGATCGACTATTTCAACGGATTCAGAACGCAACAGACAGACGTTCTGGACGCGCGCCTTGCGACCGACTTTGTGATCATGGGCGATCTGATTCTAGCAGAGGTCCTCCAGGGATTTGGTGATGAACGGGATTTCCAAACGGCAAAAGAGTTGCTGACCGATCTTGGAACGATTTCTCTGTGCGGTAAAGAGAATGCGTTGAAAGCTGCCTCAAATTATCGTTATCTTCGAAAACGCGGTACAACTGCAAGAAAAACCATCGATACCCTGATTGCGACATTTTGCATAGAAAAGGAATTACCACTTTTGTATTCGGACAGGGATTTCGATCCATTTGTCGAGTATTTGGGTCTTGTTTCAGTCGAATGAGGGCCACTCTGCCCCGTCCGGCAAAACCGTTGGTCCGAAAAGAAAATGAAGCACCCTTCTTTGGCCCTTTATTATCTTTGAAGATGCATGAAGGATCAGGGGCCGCATTACCAAAGCACCTCCTCTCGAAACATGACAGAGGGTTCTTTCTCGATTCGTACTCGAACTTTTTTGGGAACCGGGAATCACTTGTAAGGCGCCATTCTGGTCCGAGTTGTCTTCAAAATGAATACGTACGGCAATCATTTGCTCAAGAACCACGTTCGGCGGCTGAACATACAAATTTCCTTCTTTGACTGACCATCGCTTCCATCCGGAAGCCACTATACGTTCCCGAACGGGGATCTTAAGGTCCCGATGTAATGGTACCAACCAATTGCGCCGCTCTGTTTTCGCAAAATATGTACATTGAACCGGCGCAATAGAGTTACCCGCCAAATCACGCACCGGCGAGCGCATTATGACATCAATAGCAAGTCGGCGACACCAATCTCGTTTCAGCAGATTTCTTGTGCCGATAATTCCGTTGAGTTCGCTTTCACATTCTCTAATAGAGCGCTCAAGGAGACTTATCGGAAGGACGCTTTCCAAAATGACAAAACCATTGCGTTCAAATTCTGCCAAGCCTAACCTCATTGCTTCAACACCAAAGCCGGAAAAGAATATAACTATTCAAATACGAACGACTTTAGACCCTCCGTGTCCAATAAATCGATTTCCACTGCGCCATCCATCTTTTTTCGTCTTACCACCCCGCCTTCATTAATCAAAATTTCGGCCCCGATTGACCGGTCCGCGGTTCTGACCTTACAAATCCCTTCAACAACCTCGATTCCCACCATTTCATCTACTGCGAGTCCCGGGGTATCAACGATTTCGAGGAACCGTTCCTCAAATTGCTCCCGACGGCTTCGCCTGTCGATGATACCTTCCGGGACGGTACCGTTGTCGTGCACATTGACCGCGAGCGGCAAAACTCCAAGCCCCTCCAGCATGATGTAATTCCAGGCGTCCTCATGAAACGACTCCGAATCGCTCATGCAGTACTTCGAAAACCAGATCAGGCCGGCACTCGAACCGGCAAAAACCGTCCCGCGCTCGTACGCATCCAAGAACGGCTTTACGAGTTCCCTGTCCCTTACAACTTCGAGCAGATACTGGGTGTCGCCACCGAGCACGAATACGGCGTCGGAATTATCGAGAATTGTGACGACCTCTTTGTTCGACACCGGTTTTTGGTCCGGCAGTAAATCGCCGATGAAGATATTGCAAACCTCGCAGCCAAGCCGCTCAAACTGCTCGACGATAAAATCCATCCACCCGCGACCCATCTTTTTGTTCGTGCCGTTAAGGTGTGCCGTTGGAAGAATCGAAACACGGACCCCTTCGCGCCCCGCCTGTTCGCGTGCCAGTTCGACTATTCGCGGATAATGAATCGCCATGTTCGCATGCCGCATATCGCCGCCGCCGATGCCGTAGAATATCTTCTTCATGGCGTGATCAAATAGACTCTAAGTTGGTTCGTCCGTAGGTGGAGAACCATCGTCAGTTTCCTCGTTGCCCGGATCGGCCGCGAGTGATTCCTTTACATCGCTTCAGAATGAACGTTTCATCGGAAGCCATCAGTCTGCGAATATTTAAACGCTTGGTCTTGAGGTCTTTCATAACAATCGACTGGTGAGGATCAAACCTTCCGGTGCCGGGACATCATCTTTACTCATGTCCACTGGACTTTATTACCAGCCCTTTTGCGGGTGTCGTCCCAAGTCCTTATGTCGAAGTCGTTTTTAGACTCGCGCTGCCGATCATCTTGGTTCTGATCGCCTATGCCTTGCTGCACCTTGCGATCAACTGCCTCTTACGGATAACTGCCCATCGAAAACCGTTGTGTGGCCTCGCAATGCTTGCGGTCTTTCAACCGAGGGTCTTATCATCCTTTCGGAACTCGCGAACGGGCTGTAGCAATTCGGTGGTATTCTCGATCACGGATCCGGCTTCCACCGGATCTCCCGGATTGAGGGCCTCGACAACATCGGAATTCAGCTTCGCAGTTTCCGATGTCGCTTCCGAATGCGCCAACGATTTGGCCGAAATCAACTTCCTGGCCGCGAAGGAAAGCAATGACAAAACGCCCAGGAATACAAAACCGAAGACGGCAAAGAATGCCATCATTTCGGCGCCAAAATACTTGAACTTGAGATAAACGGCGAAGGTAAACAATAGCCCGAATCCGACGCCAAAAAAAGCGTACAAAAACCCATAACCGAGTCGGCCAAACATCCTTTCGTTAAAGAAAACATTTTCATTTTCAATTTTGAGAAGCTCTGTTTGAAAGACTCCCGCCACCTTCTCGAGTCCTATTCCGCAACTTCGGCAATATTTTATGTTTTCGGCGTTCGATTTTCCGCATTTCGGACAAAACATAGCTAACCTCCGTAGTAAGTACGGCGGGCGAAACAAAGAGTTCTGATTTCGAAAGCGGTGCCGCCGGCATGCAATCAGCTCCCCGTTTCCGAAGGCCAACCGTTTCTGACCCACGATCCCCCAACTGCGGCGATGAGTTTCGTCAATAACGAAACCGTTGCTAACATCGCCAGTCTCGCGGACATACCGGCCGCGAAAAGTATCGAAAGATCGATTATCAGGTAAATGATCCAGATCCCGACGATCGACTTCAGGTTCCACCATTTACTAAGCCACCAGCACCAAATAAACATCAAGGGCATTCCGGCGACGACGCTGCTGTAGGGCGCGATAAACTGCGCGAATTCGTCATAGAATTCATTGGGTTGTCCGGGGTTGATCAGGTAAGCGTAAACCGCAACGACTAAGACACTAATCGCTACATTTACGATCAGATAAATCAGTGTCGCGCCGACCAGCTTTAGTATGTGAATCAGGTTCATTCGATTTCTCCTTTCTTGGTTAGGGGAACATAGAGCTCGGTCCAGGTGTGGTCGTCAATAGATGCTGCCGATATATCGATCATGAGTTCGAAGACCGGTGCGGCGGGATCGATCGAGAACCCTCTCAAACCGGTCGCATTCGTGAACAGGGCGACATAGGTCTCGGCGAGCGTCGCGTAGGGGCCAGCATGGGTCATTACGCCGTAAAAACCGCCGCGAATCAATTGGAATCCGATTTCTCCTTGCGGTTGAAATGGTTCCCGAACCAAAATACATCCGTCAAAGCGCAGTTTTTCCGGCACAGTTGTATCGGGGCTGTCGTGCGGGATTCCAATATAGAAAAAGGGCTTCGATTCCCCGAGGACCGTGGTTGCGAAGTTCTCAAGCTTCTTCCAGAGTGTTTCTCCGGGCTCTCGAAAAATAGGCACCTCTTCATATGGTCCCGTATGCCTTATAAAAGCAACACGGAGTTCTTGAAGGCGGGTTACAGTGAATCCAGTTTCTTTAGAGTTTCTCAGGCCGGACCCGGAAACGGCCCCAAGCCGAATCGACCGTTGAATTCCCTGATTTGCCGGGGCGATAGATCGATCATTCAAAAAGTGCGAAGGCGGACGTCCGAAATACCTCTTGAAGACCCTTGTATAGGTTTCGGGGTTTCGAAATCCGTAGCGGAGGGAGATTTGGAGTAGGTTCAACTCGGTTAAACGAATATCGTAAAGCGATTTTTCGACCCGAAGCCGATCGCAGTATTTTTTTATTGTTTCGCCGACGCGACTCTTAAAAACCCTGTGGAGATGCGCCGGTGAAACACCAACCGCCCGGGCAACCGATTTGAGCAACAAATCGCCGTCAAGATTGTTCTGGATGAACAGCTGAGCGGCAAGTACTTTCTGATCATTTATATGTGAAGTTTTACTGCCGTTTTTCGCCATGATATATCCGCCCGAAATGAAGAGATTATCATCAGGCAGTTCGGACGTCTTGACGATTCTTGCTTTTCTTATGTTGGCGAGATTGGAAGGGCGGGAGGTAATTTCTTTAGTCAGTGGTAATCCGGGCTTTAAGCTTCTGGGTAAGATCCTGCTTCACCGCGTCCCAATCGTCTTTGATGATGCTAAAAACAACCGAATCCCGCACTCTTCCGTCACGCATGATCATGTGACGCCGTAGAGTTCCCTCTTGTTTCGCACCGAGCCTCGCTATCGCCGTGCGGGAAACATCATTTAGGAAGTCTGTCAGGAATTCGACCCGGTTCATCTCCAAAACTTCAAAAGCATGGGTCAACATCAATAGCTTTGCTTCCGTGTTGATACGCGTACGCTGCCATGACTTCCCCAAAAACGTAAACCCGATCTCGGTGCGCTTATTCGCGTGGTCGGTATGCATGAACCTTGTCGAACCGGCGACGGCACCCGCTGCCTTTTCAATCGTCGCAAAAACCAAGCCTTCGCCCAGTGCCTGTTCGTCGGCGGCCCGTTGGATAAACGCATCCAGGTCATCCGGGTGAGGCACCATGGTAACGTTGAGTTTCCAGAGCTCGCCATCGCGGATAGCTGCTTCGAGGCCGGGTTTGTGGATTTCGGAAAGCGGCTCGAGCCGCACAAAATCGCCTTCCAAAGTTGTCGGTTGAATTCTCATTTCATCTTACGAAATGAAATCGTACTATAGCCTCCGCTTGACCCAAATAAAATAATTCAATCCAATCCTGGGCTTTTTACCAGAATCAGATCAAGAT
>Ga0224497_10002088_pt1 | contig 12030 bp, 9 predicted proteins | sample SF_Jul11_sed_USG_4_FD_167970 | JGI IMG/M metagenome (GOLD analysis project Ga0224497, IMG submission 167970) | Sediment microbial communities from San Francisco Bay, California, United States - SF_Jul11_sed_USGS_13 | ecosystem: Environmental > Aquatic > Marine > Sediment | place: USA: California...
CGTACCTGCGACGATAAATGGACCCTACAACAAATTTCTCTACGTGCCGAATTTGCGAGGCGCTGTCTATGTGCCGAGCTACGCCGGGAACGCGTGGTTTCTGAGGCTCCACTAATGGCTACGCCGTCAGATATCGCTGTCGCGGCTTGTATTCCGTCGACCGCCGGCAGACATGCCACGACGTGGCTCCGATGCCGCGCGTCGTCGGTGAACGCGCCGACGTGCACCCTTTACTCGGCGCGCAAGATGTTGAGGCAGGTGGAACGAGCGGATTTTTGTCGCCCTTGTCGGGTGGATACGGGATCCGATGCGCCAGAAACAACAGCTCCCTCATCGGTTATCCCAAATTGCGCGCGATAAGCGGCCCGATCCAGTTGGCCAGCGCGAGCGGCAGCCGCTGCCACAGCTTGATGGGCAAGCGGTACTTGGGGTTGAGCGGGTTCAACTCGGGCACGCGCTTGCCTCTGGCCAGACGGTACTCGTAGTGCAAGGGCTGCGGCTCGAAGCCCCAGTTCTTCTTGAAGTCGAAGGAGCCCGTGCCGCGCTTGCTGCGGCCGTAGTCGAACACTCGTAGCCCGCGCTCGCAGGCGCGCCGCATCAGCTCCCAGTAAATGAAATCGTTGCCGGCCACCTCCCGCGCCTGCTCCGTCCCGCCGCCGTAATAAGGCAGTACCTCATCGCGGAAATAAAAGGACATCACGCTTGCAATGAGTCCCCCGTCCCGAGTCACCGTCAGCACTTCACAGTCGGAACCAAAGACGTCCCGGAGGACCTGGAAGTACCGCCTGGAAAAAACCGGGGTACCGAGCCGGTGGACGCTATCCGCGTAGGCGGGGAAGAAGCGCTCCACGCTCCCGTCGATCTCGCTCTTCAGCCCCGCCTTGATCCCCTTGCGCACCATGGCCCGCTGCTTGCGCGGGATTTCGAGGAGGTTGCGCTCGACTTCGGGGTCGATCGGCTTCCTGAAGGTAACGTAGAGGTCGGTGTGCGCCCAATCGGGGTGATGGGGCGTGAGGGACCGATACTCGAGATGGTCAACGCGCCGTCTTTCCGCCAGCGCGCATGCGGCCGTGTCGAGCGCATGCCGCGCCTGCTCGCTCTGGGCTGCGATCCCCCCGTAGACGCAGAAGGGCAGCGACACCAGGGTGTGCCCGAAAACGAGGCTCTTGACCTCGGTAAGCGGCAGAACACCCTCGATGCGGCCGCCGGCCTCGGCGTAAAGGAAGCAGGTGCGGTGCCCGAATGCCCGCTCGATGACCGTTTTCCAGCCGGCACGGTGGAAGAAGGTGGCCTCGCCGCAGCCGGACACGAACTCATCCCAGCGGGAGAAATCGGCGGGCTGCAGCTCCCGCACCTGCACGGCGTCCGGCGCCGCCGCGTCCGGGATCCGGCCGGCGGGCAGACCCTCAAGCGCGAGCTGGCTCATCGCTCGCTATCGGGAAGAGGCGGTCCACCCGGTCCCACTGAAAGTCTGTGAACAGCGCCCGGATCCGGCGCTCCATCGAGGAGAGGTTGACGTAATGCCGGAAGCGGGTCTTCAGGCCGATGCCGCTCTGGCGCGGCTGCCCGGGGTCGATCTCCCAGGGATGAAAATAAAAAATGCACGGCTGCCGGTCCACCGTGTTCACGCGCTTCAGGCACCAGCGCGACACGCTGTAAGGCAGCAGCCGGAAATAGCCGCCGCCGCCCGCCGGCAGGTTGCGGTTAAACAGCCTCACCGTGGTCACCGGTAGCTCCAGCACCCCGCGGCCACCTTCTGGCTTGAAGGCGAAGCGCGGCGCCCCGGGCATCCCGTAGTGATCGTGGCTGATGGGATAGACGCTCGAGCTGTAGCGGTAGCCCGCTTCGCGCAAACACTCCAGCGCCCAAAGGTTGCTGTCACCAATGGAGAAGCTGGGGGCACGGTAGCCCTGGACCGCGACACCGCTCATGTCCTCGAGCAGCGCTTTCGCGCGCGTGATGTCCTGCCGGAACTCCTGGCGGCTCTGATCGGTCGCCCGCTCATGTGCGTAGCCGTGGCTCGCCAGCTCGTGGCCCTGCTCGACGATGCGGCGCACCAGGCCCGGGTAACGCTCCGCGACCCAGCCCAACATGAAGTAGGTCGCGTGGGCTCTGTGCTCGTCCAGCATCGCCAGTATTGCGTCCACGTTGCGCTCGACCCGGCACGGCAGCCGGTCCCAGTCCTCGCGGGCGATGTGGGACGCAAAGGCGGAGACGTGGAAGTAGTCTTCCACGTCGATGGTCATTGCGTTCCGGATCGGTGTGGGAATCATGGATGCTTTGGAATCGCAGATCAACGCCGATAGAAAACCCAGGATTCAGCCGCAGATAAACGCAGATACACGCAGATTTCGAAAATCAAAAAGCCATATTCAGCCACGGAAACACACGGACCAGACCGAAGAAATGCATTGGCCACGGAATCACACGGAAGCACACGGAAATGACAGAAAACAGAAGAATAAATTAACCAATGAAATCGGTTCAGACCTTTCGTTCCGATTGTGCTTTCCGTGCGATTCCGTGGCCGCATTGTCCGTGATCCATATTCCGTGTGTTTCCGTGTGTTTCCGTGGCCAATGCGTTCTTGGTTTTGGTTTTGGTTTTATCTGTGTTCATCTGTGTTTATCTGTGGCTCAATCGGTCTTGACAGCTTTCATCTGGGTTTATCTGCGGCTCAATCGGTATTGGCAGCGTGCCGCGCTACGCCACCAACCGCTCGGCCGCTCGATCGAGCCATTCGCGCAGCACGGCCGCGATGCGCTGGGACGCCCGGCCGTCCCATAGCTCAGGCACCCTTCCCGCTTTTCCGCCGGTCCGCAGAACATCGTCCACCGCGGCCAGGATGTGCGCCGGACTGTTTCCGACCACGGTGTTGGTGCCCTGCTCCACGGTGATCGGCCGCTCGGTATTCTCGCGCAGCGTGATGCAGGGTACACCCAGCGCGGTGGTCTCCTCCTGGATCCCGCCCGAGTCGGTCAGCACCAGCCGCGCGGCCTGCATCAGCCCCAGCATTTCGAGATATCCCAGCGGCGGGAGGCTGAGTATCGATTGCGCCTTCAGCACGGGGCCCAGCCCGTGCTGCTCGATCCTGGCGCGGGTTCTCGGGTGCAGGGCGAAGGCCACCGGCAGCCGCCGGCTGACGTCACCTATCGCGCCCAGCACAGCCCGCAACGTGTCGGGGTCGTCCACATTAGAAGGCCGGTGCAGGGTGAGGACGGCAAAGCCGCCTTGTCCCCAATCCGCTGCAGCGCCGTGCTGTTTCAGAGTTTGCGCAGCCGGCACGGCCTTTTTCAGGTTGTAGCGCAGGGTGTCGATCATGACATTGCCCACGAAGTGGATGCGTGAGTCCGCGACACCCTCGCGCAGCAGGTTTTCCCGCGCGCTCTTCTCGGTGATGAACAACAGGTCCGAGATCTGGTCAGTGAGCACGCGGTTGATTTCCTCCGGCATGGTGCGGTCGAAGCTGCGCAGTCCCGCTTCGACGTGTATCACTGCGACGCCTTTCTTGACCGCCACCAGCGCGCATGCCAAAGTGGAGTTCACGTCCCCAACCACCAGCACCGCAGCAGGCTGCTCCTGGGCGAGCACCGGCTCGAAACGCCGCAGGATCTCGGCGGTCTGCACCGCGTGCGAGGCCGAGCCCACCTCCAGGTTGATGTCCGGGTCGGGGATTTCCAGCGCCTGGAAGTACTGGCTGTTCAACTCCGGGTCGTAATGCTGCCCGGTATGCACGAGCCGCACCGGTAAAGGCGGGGTAGCGCCCCGCATGGCCCGGATTACGGGCGCGATCTTCATGAAGTTCGGGCGCGCGCCTACTACGCAGAGTAGGGGGGCACGGGCGACACGGAACGGCATCAGGTGCCTACTTCCCGGTCACTCCGCCACTCCGCAGGTGCAAACTCGTCTTGCTGAAAATCATCAATAACCTCGACCACGTCTTCGGCGTTGAACTCGTGTTTCTCCTCGAGGCGGCCAAAAAGCAGCAGGCGATCGCACAGGACGTTGATCTTCCGCGGAATGCCACCACTGTGCTGGAAAATGGCGGTGAAGGCGTCCGGGCTGAACGACGGATCATCGCGCCAGCCTACGGTCTGCAGCCGGTGAATGATGTACGCCTCGGTCTCAGCGCTGCCCATTGGTCCCAGGTGGCAAGAGGCGATGACCCGCTGCCTAAGCTGCTCCATTCCGGGGCGCCGCAGCATCTTGCGGAACTCCGGCTGGCCCAGCAGGAAGATCTGCAACACGGGCTGAGCGGCGCACAGGTAGTTCGACAGCATCCGCAGTTCCTCGACCGAATTCGCTGGAAGGTTCTGCGCCTCGTCCACTATCAGAAGTGCACGCTTGCCCTGCCCGTGGCAAGCGACCAGAAACTGCTCGACGCTGTTGAGCAGCGCCGCCTTGTTCCTTTGCTGGGGCAGACCAAATGCCGCCGCCACCATGCGCACCACGTCATCGGCCTTCAGATGGGTGCTCACCACGTGGGCCAGCACCACGTTCTGCGACGCCAACTTGCCGGCGAGAGCGTTCCCGAGCAAGGTCTTGCCGGCGCCGATCTCTCCCGTGATGACAATGAACCCTTCACCCTGTTGCGCGCCGTACACCAAGTAGGCCATGGCGCGGCGATGGCCCCGGCTCGCGAAGAAAAAGCGGGGGTCCGGGCTCAGCTGAAACGGCTTGGCCTGGAAATGGTAATAACTTTCGTACATGAATGATCAAAAGCTCATCTGGAGCGTCGCGAATACCGCATTTTCCGTGTAGTCGTTCCCGATCCGATTGGAATCACTCTGCCGCCTGCGGTAGCTCAAAGAGCCGGAGAGCCGCGGTTGAAACTGCCGGGTGAAACCCATCTGGAGAGTTGTAAGGTCATCCCTGCGGTTGGTGCCGGGAAACGTGTTACGAGTGTAGGCTGCGACCAGGTTCCAGGAATCACGCGCACTGATAAGCCAGTTCCAAACAAGACCGGTTCCGGTTTGCTTGGTACTGTTCTGCTCATTAACGAACCCCGGCAGAAGCACGTCGCCAACCAATGCCTCGCGATCGGTCCTGAACACATTGACGATAATAATGTTTCTGACCCCCTGCACGGCAACCGATGCCTGCAATCGTTGCTGGAGGAACAGTTGGTCGGAGAAGTAGTTGACAGGCGCGTTGAGACTCGCCGGAATCCCTAATTTGGAGATGACCGCATCCACCGCCTGCTGACGGGCCCTTGGATCAGGGAAGGTGCTTAAATACAACTGGTCCAGATAGCCGGCCGTGCTGGTCGTGGCGGGGATGAAGAGCTCCTGGCGCGTGTTTGTGACCTCCTGGTCGAAGCCGGCGCTCAATGCCAGGAGACGGGTGCGGTGGCGGAAGTCGAACTGGTACGCATTACCAAAGAACCGCCTGCCCACGACCGCCGTAAGACTCGTGCGGGGCGACGGCGCCCAATCCAACCCCACGCCCCACCCCACCCCATTTGATTCCGGTGTGAAGTTACCGCGTTTATAGTATTCGTATCCCACCCGGCCCAGCAGACCCACGGTTGGGGTGATCAGCCCCCGGGCCCTCGCCAAGATAATCTCAGTGTCGAGGTCGCGTTGCAGCGCACCGTCGTATTCGATTTTCCCCCTATCATAAGCAAGGTCCCAGGTAAGCAGCTTGTGCGCGGGGCCGGTTGCTAAACGCAGATGGATGTCGTAACCCGCGCTGTCCTGGGAATCTATTCGCTCGCTGGAATTCACGAGGCTGTAAGTAAACCGCGCCTCTGCTTGGACGTTGGAACCGAAGTCACGGAGAACATAGGGGCTCACGAGAAAAGTCCCGACCCTGGCGCGATTTCCGGTGGTATTGACGTTGTTGTCCGTGAGGGGGCCTCGGAGCGAAACGTTATAGTAATTGACACTGGCGTTGGCATCGACGAACAGGAGCTGCTTCGCAAGCTCGGCATTGAGGTCAGCAGTTCCCACGTGATATATCTGGTCGTCCTTCTGCCCCCGAGCATAGTAAGTGAGTTGGGGAGCATAACCCGCTCTAAACCGCAGCCTGGGACCCTCTGCCACGATCGAAATCGCTGGGGTAAGCTGCGTAATCCAATCAGACTGTGCCAATGCGTCCGGCGCCAGCGACACGTTGTCGGTGTAGGTTTCACTGACCGACAGCGCGGGGACGATGTCCCATTGGGCCGCCCAAGCAGGCAAAGCGAGCAGGACGGGCAGCGCGGCCGTTAGCAATAAAACCCGTATCAGGTTCCGGCGGGAATTTTCGTTGCCCGAGCTCGCCTGCAACCGCCCCGCCACGTCGCCATGCGCCTTAACCATAGCCATAGCTCCCATAACCATATAACGGACTGTGCTGCTCTGCCTTGTTGAGCACCAAGCCGACGACCTTGCTCGATTCGATATGGCCCAGCGCGGCCTTGAGTGACGCCTCGGTAGTCTTCCCCGCCTCTACCACCATGACGACCTGCCCCATCTGGTTCGCTAGGGCGGCGGCCTCGCTCGCGGCGAGGAGGGGCGGGGAGTCCAATACGACGACGCGACGGGAGTCGCGCCCGGATATTTCTTGAAGCAGCATGCGCATCGCGCTGCTTGCGATTACCTCGGTGGCGTGCTGGTTCGGCGTGCCGGCCGGCAGGAACATGAGCCCCTCGATGTCGGTCTCGCACAGCACGTCCTGCAGGGTGGTCCCGCGGTCGCCCAGGACGTCCATCCACCCCCTTCCCACTTCGACGCCGAGTGCGCCTGCAATAGATGGCTTGGCCACGTCGGCATCCACCAGCAAGACGGTGTAGTCCATTTCCAGGGCGATGCTGAGTGCGAGATTGATCGCGCAAAACGTTTTGCCTTCGCCTGGCAGCGGGCTCGTCACCAGCACCAGCTTGGCCAGAGCGCCGGCCTTGGGATCGGCCACGTTCGCCAGGATTGTCCGCTTGATGCGCCGGAAACTCTCCGCGATCGGGTTACGCTCGCCGTCGGGCGTGATGATGCGGTGCTCGCGCAGCCTATCCAGATCAACCCTGAGAGTCCGGGTGGTCCTGCTGGTGGGACGCGCAGGCCTGGCCTCGACCCTCGCTTCCACCCCGGGATCCTTGGCCACCGGTTGCGCCGCGAGTTTACTGGCTTCAGGAAACTTGGAGCGCTGGTCGTTCTCGCTGATTACCCGCTCGACCAGGTCCCCCTCGAGAATACCGCCTTCATTATCCGGTGACGAAGACTTTGGGTCCGGCCGCGCGACCGGCCCAAGCAACTCTGCCACTCTTTCAATGATGCTCACGCTAGGCCCTCGACGCGGCCAGCAGCGCCACCATGATTGCGGCGTAGGCCGAAAGCAGGCTCGCGAAGGAAATCACGAGCGCGACCAGTCCCCGCATCCGGCGCGCTTTATGCGCGTCGGTCCAGGCCATGACGACCGCCCCGAGCACCGGCAGCCCGCTCACCTCCTTCAGACTGCGTTCGTCGTTGAACGTAGGCCGGATTTCGCTGATCAGAAGAGCACCACCGAGCCCGCCCCCGAGCGCCGCGAGCAGGACCAGCGACATCAGCAGCGGACGGTTGGGCGCCTTGGGTACGGACGGCACCTCGGGCGGATCGATCACCCGGAAGGCCATCACGCTCGCGCTCGATTCCATATCTCCGGTAATCAGGGCCTTGTCGAGCCGCGCTAGCAGGGCCCGGTAGTTTCCCTTCGTCACTTCGTAGTCCCGGGTGAGCTGCGTATACTCCGCTTCGACCTGGGGCACTGCATTGGCCGTCGCTTTCAGCGCGTTAAAACGCTTGCGAAACTCCGCCACCCGGGCCTTCAGGGCGGCCACGTTGGCGTCGGCCGACGCCAGCAAAACCGTCCGCTGCCGAGCGACCGGGTCCTCAGCCTTGGCTGCACTCCGGGGGGGCTTCTTCACCTTAGCCTCCGCCTTCTTCTCCTCCTTCAACCGGGCGATGATGCGCACGGCGGCGACGATGTCGGGATGCTGCTCCGTGTAGTTGAGCCGTAGATCGTCGAGCTTCCGCTCGAGGGTCTGGATGCGGACGTCGATCTCGGGATTAGCCCCTTCGTCCACGTTCATATCGCCCAGCAGAGACGGGAACTCCTCTGAGGCACCTGCAAGTTGCTCCTTGATCGCGTCCCGGCTGTCTTCAGCTTCTTTGAGCGCCAGTGTCGCCTCACTCAATTTAGACTGCGCGTCAACCAGCCGCCCATAATAATCTCGCCTCTCGCCGGCCATGAGCCCCATGTTCCGGCGCTTGAACTCGGTTACCGCGTTCTCGGCGGCGATCAGCTTGTCGTTGTAGGCCTTAAGCTGCGCCTCGATGAAACGCTGCGCCGCGTCGGTGTCCTTTCGCTGGTCGCCGATGCTTCCTTCCACGAATATCGTGAGCAGCGACTGCACCAACCGCTTTGCCACCTGCGGCTTATTGTCCGTATAGGCGATGGTGTAGAGGTTCTCGCGGCCGGCGCTTCGGATGGTGAGGTCCCTCATCAGGCGGGTAATCATTTTCTCCCGGTCCTTGGAAGTCATGAGCTCGACGTCCAACTCAGCCATCTGGATCACCCTCGCTATGTTCGGGCGGGTGATCAAGGTTCGGCTCATCATCGTAACCATTTCATCGACGTTGGGCTGCACCGCGAGACCGGCCAACAGGGGTCTTAACACCGTCTTGGTGTCCACGTAGACCCGGGCGGTCGCTTCGTATCGATCGGGCATCAGGTAGACGGCGATCCAGCCGCCTAATGCAATGATCCAGCTGATGACCACCGCGTACCATCGGTAGCGCCAGATGCCCTTCAGCTGGGAGAGGAGTCGGTCGGCCAGCTCATGCACACTCGGATCCTCCGGCTGCTTTCATTGAGGCGCAGCTCACCTTACGCCAAGAATCGATGCAAAATTCATACCCGGCAACGTCTCGCTCTTCGGCGGGACCCCACGGGAAATGCCCCAAAAATGCTGCAGGTACCAGCTCTGCCAGCACTTGTGGGGATCGAGACTCCGTTGAGATATCGTCGGAGGATCGAATTCTCGCCATACCAGAGGCTAGAAAAGGCTCTGCGGTATGATCAGAACGTCACCGGGACGCATTTTCACGTTGGCTGACAGATCACCCCCTTTGACGAGATCTGTTACCCGCACGCCGAACTGCTGGGTCTTGCCGCCGCCGGTGCGCCGGATGCTCGCCTTGTTCCCGTCCGCAAAATCAGTGATGCCGCCCACAGCAATCATGACATCCAGAAGGGTCATGTTTTCACGATAGGCCAGCGCCTGGGGCTTCGCCGCCTCGCCGATCACGCGGACTTGCTGCGCGTATGGCCCGACGAAACTGGTGACGATGACCGTGACCACCGGGCTCCGGACGTACTTGGCCAGGGCTTTTTCGATTTCCCGGGCAAGCTGCTGCGTCGTCTTTCCGCTCGCCTGCAAATTTTCCACCAGCGGCGTCGAGATCTTTCCGTCGGGACGCACGGGGATATCCACGGACAGCTCTGGATTGCGCCACACGACAATCCTCACCGCATCGCCCGGCCCCAGAAGATACGGAATATCAACGTTGCCTTCTGGCTCAACCAGCGGCGGATAAGTAGGCGCGCATCCTCCCGAGGCCAGTGCCAAAGCCACGAGCGTTATAGCTAACCATTCCCTGATGCTCATGGCATCCTCTCCTTCGACATTAACAATAAGCCAAGCGGCTTAGTACCTCTATTAACCTCATCGTACTTCTATTCTCTTAGTGCTTGTTTGATCGAGATTTTATTCGATTCTCCGGCCATGCGCAAACGGCCATAGCGAAGCGTGATTCCCCTGACCCGGCGACGCTCACGGGGGTCGCGCTCACGAGTGTCAGATCTTGTCTTTCGCCTCGCCAGCGCGGATCACGCGGCTGATGCGGGACACGGACAAATCGAGTGCTCTGGCAATGGCAGTCTGTGTACAGCCGCCCTCGCGATGCGCAACACGGCACTACTGTCGAGCCACGCAGGTCCGTCGTCAAGCCCCGCTGATGTTAAATCGAGAAACTGCTGCGTCGCCAGGTAGAAGAGTTCGGCTACCCAGGGTAGAAGTCTTCACCTACACGGCGTTGCCGAAGGCCCGTTGCCCACCACCGACCTGAGCAATTTCTCCTTGTTCGATTGGCTAGGCTACTCGTGAATCATCGGCCATACTCGCCGCTGCTGACCGTTGGACTTCTCACGATCACCTGACATAGACCATAATGCCGCGTTCGCAACACGGCTCTCGATGCTCGAGGTTGACCGAGTCGTTCGGAAGGCCTACCGGGCTCGGTATAAGGCAAAGGCTTACATGTGAGCGATCCTTTAGCCCACGGCAGGGGTGGCTGCCCGCACCGACCTAATTGGGAGACTGGATCGATATGAGGGTTCTCATTACGGGCGCGGCGGGTTTCATCGGTTCTGCGCTGGCGCATCGCCTGCTCGACCGGGGCGACGAGGTCGTCGGCATCGACAATCTGAACGACTACTATGACGTCCGCCTCAAACTGGCGCGGCTCGAGCGGCTGAAGGCGTGCGCGGGTTTTCGATTTCTCAAGCTCGACATCACCGAGCGCGGGCCAATGGGCGAGCTTTTTGCCGACAGCAGATTCGACGCAGTCATGCACCTAGCGGCCCAGGCCGGGGTGCGCTATTCGATCGAGAATCCGTCGGCCTACATTGACGCCAACATCGTCGGTTTCCTGCATATACTTGAAGGCTGCCGCCACTCCCGCGTCGGGCATCTCGTCTTCGCGTCGAGCAGTTCGGTCTACGGCGCGAATACCCGCTTGCCGTTTTCCGAGCACGACAACGTCGACCACCCGGTTTCGCTGTACGCGGCGACCAAGAAGGCGAACGAGCTGATGGCGCACAGCTACGCTCACCTTTACAGGCTATCCTGCACAGGCCTGCGGTTCTTCACCGTTTATGGGCCCTGGGGGCGTCCCGACATGGCGTTATTCAAGTTCACCGAGGGAATCCTTGCCGGACGTCCGATCCCGGTGTTCAACCGCGGTGAGATGGTGCGCGATTTCACCTACGTTGACGACATCGTCGAGGGCATCGTACGCGTTATCGGCCTTCCGGCTGCTCCCGCATCCACGTGGCGCGGCGATCACCCGGACCCTGCGACAAGTTACGCTCCCTGGCGCGTCTTCAACATCGGCAACAGCCAGCCCGTGAAGCTCATGCGTTATATCGACGTGCTCGAGCAATGTCTCGGCCGTAAGGCGATCGTCGATTTATTGCCGATGCAGCCCGGCGACGTGAAGGCTACGATTGCAGATGTGGGCGATCTCGAAGCGGCGGTCGGCTTCTGGCCGCGCACGCCGGTCGAAGAAGGCGTGGCGAAATTCGTGGCCTGGTACAAGGACTACTACAAAATCCGTGATGAGTGATGGGTGATGGGTGATGGGGCCGGACGAAGGATGAGGAATGAGGGCGAAGGGATGAGGGGCGACTTACGATTTGTTGAAATTGATCGGCGTTCATCGGCGTCCATCGGCGGCTAGAGTTAAGGAGCTTTGAATGAACGTCAGTATTTTCGGTGCCGGATACGTAGGGCTCGTCACCGGCGCCTGCTTCGCCGAGATGGGTAACAGCGTCACCTGCGCTGACAACGATGCGGCCAAGATCGAGAGCCTGAAGCAGGGCCAGGTGCCCATACATGAACCCGGTCTGGACCTCCTCATCGCGAGCAATCTGCGCGAAGGCCGGCTGCGCTTCACCACCTCGTTCGGTGAAGCGGTCGCGAGCTCAAGCACCCATTTCATCGCGGTGGGCACGCCGCCGAACGAGGATGGTTCGGCCGATTTGCGCCACGTGCTGGAGGTTGCGCGAGACCTGGGCCGACTGATCTCCGGGCACTCCACGGTCGTGGACAAGTCCACCGTTCCGGTCGGTACCGCGGATGCCGTCAGATCCGTGATCCGCGCCGAGCTCGAGCGTCGCGGCGTCGAAGTCGATTTCGACGTCGTGAGCAATCCCGAGTTTCTCAAGGAGGGCGATGCGATCACCGACTTCATGCGTCCCGATCGCGTGATCATCGGCACGGACAGCGAGCGC
>Ga0224497_10002092_pt1 | contig 12020 bp, 10 predicted proteins | sample SF_Jul11_sed_USG_4_FD_167970 | JGI IMG/M metagenome (GOLD analysis project Ga0224497, IMG submission 167970) | Sediment microbial communities from San Francisco Bay, California, United States - SF_Jul11_sed_USGS_13 | ecosystem: Environmental > Aquatic > Marine > Sediment | place: USA...
ATAGGGCCTTTGTCGCCAGGGGATCCTGGTGGACCAATAGGGCCTTTGTCGCCAGGGGATCCTGGTGGACCAATAGGGCCTTTGTCGCCAGGGGATCCTGGTGGACCAATAGGGCCTTTGTCGCCAGATAAACTTAAAGATCTTACAATTGATTTTGGAGATTGTTCAGTTTTTGGTATTTCAGAAATTTTAGTTTGAGTTTCTGTCGGTATTTGTGCAGTAGGTTTTTTCAATGGAACATGAAAAACAGAATATAATGAAGAAAACAGATCAGTTACAATAATCCAAACACTATCAATAGTTTCAATTGATGATGGAAGTGGATTATCAGGGGTTCCAATTTTCTCAGAAAACAAGCCATCTTTTACCTTTAGATGAAAATTTCCACGCCACAAAGCAGAGAATTGCTTTTTACGAATTGCATCATCAGAAGGTTTGTTATCAGAAACTGAAATTTCAACTTCATATACGCCTGATTGTTTAAATGGTGCCTGTCCTTGAACTTCTATTCTATATTGAGATGACACATTCGTTTGTGTATATTTCAAGTATTTCTGTATTTAGATGCGTGAATCCATACGGACATAAAAATGGGGTTGGGCTCAATTAAGGATGGTATTTATCTAGATAAAATGACAATTTGATCTAGTGAAGAAACCTTTCGGGAAAAAATCAAAGGAAATAGATGAATCCAAAGTAAAAAAGGATAAAATCGAAGAAACAAGTCTAGTTGACCCAGATTACAATCGTAAGAAATTATTTAAAAAAGGAATTAATTTGATGGCAGATGAAAAATTAGAAGAAGCTGTATCTGTGTTTGAACAAGCATTACGAATTGAACCAGATAATATTGAAACATTGATGAAATTAGGATATGCAAGATTCCATCTAGACGATCATGGAGAAGCGCTAAAAGTATATGATAAAATTCTCGACATAGATGTTACAAATCCAGAAGCTTGGAATTTAAAAGGCTTGGTTCATTACGAGCAAAAAAATTTTTCCAAAGCACTGGATTCAGTTGATAAAGCAATTGAATCAGATCCAACATATGGGATGGCATGGTATAACAAAGCTTGTTTCTTGTCGTTGCTTAATCAAGTTCCAGAATCATTAGAATCCTTAAAACGTTCAATTGAAATCGATGTAAAGAATGCAAGAAGATCGATTCGAGACAAAGATTTTGCCAATGTTAGAATTGAGGAAGGATTCAAAAGAATTCAAGAGGTCGTAGTTTTAGAATCAGTAAAACAAGGGTACCACACATTAGGTTCAATTGTGTGGACTACATTTCTAGACAAGGCAGATGCAGAAAGTGCTTTGAGAAAATTATTAGAAAAAGGATTAATCGTACAAAATGAAAAACGTGATGGTCTAAGTAAAATTCCAATTTACGATCTTGCACCGAATGTTGCAGAAAAAATGGGAAAGGAAAAGAAAGGATTGTTTGGAATTACAAAAAAGACTTTGCCAAAACCAGTAAAGAATTTGAAAGAATTGAGCCATGCAATTCAATCAGTAAGAGAAGCCATAGAAGAAGAAGATATTGAGAAAGTAATGGATACTTTTGACATATTCATAAACCCTGCAAAATCAGGTGAACAGATGATAGAGAATTTCTTTGACGAACACAGAGAAATAAGATTATGGAAAATTAGACTAAAAGACAGAGGCGAAGATTATCTAATCGAAAATAAAGAAAAAATGTTAGTTCTATTTGACAATATTGAAATAACAATTACTAAAAAACTCAGAAATGAAATTAATTATTCTGCAGATAAATCCCAGTAACTTGCATCTTCTTGTTTTTCTGTAGGTTTTTGAAGATTCTTCCATTCCTTAAATGAACGAACATACAATTTTGCGTTAGGTAGACCAACAGATTTTAGCGCATAATACGCCAAGCCAGAAAGAGTACCCACACTACCACAATACGTAATGATTTCTGAATTACCAGTAATTCCTCGATTATCAAACAGTCGTTTCATGTCATCTTTTGAGCGCAAAATATGATCATTGCTAGCAAGAGTCCTATAAGGAAGACTAATTGCTCCCGGGATATGCTGTTCAAGAAAATTTAATCGTTCTCGATTATCAATTAGTATAACATCATCTCGAGTTTTTGCACTTTCCAGATAATCAGAAGTTGCCAAAATCTCAGGTCGTAAATGTATAGAGTGTTCCTTACTTTGTATTTCAGGAATTTTTGAGTCATTTTCTAATCCAAGTAACTTCCAATGACTATAGGTAGTTTCAAGTAATGTCACATTTGAATGCCCAAGATATTCCAATGTCCATGCAACTCTTGATGCTAATGCACCAAACGTATCATCGTATACTACAACAGGCGTCTCATCATCAATACCCATAGAATTTACAAGTTTCAAGACGCGTTCAGGGCTATCATCAGACAAAAGATTTGCCAATGGTAGATTAACTGCAGTCGGGATATGATCTTGTTTGTAATCATTTTCGCGTCTGACATCAATGACCCGAACACTTTTGTCACTTATTTCTGATCGTAAGGAGTCAACACCAATTAAAATTTTACCAGGTTTTGTCAAGCAGCACATTCACCTTTTCCAGTTTTTGTGTGATAGCTTGTATCACTACCATAATCAAGATAGAAGTCAGGATCCTCTTCTTTTGTTGGAGGAATAACTAAGGGTTCTAGGATTTTTTTGATGTCATTGATCGATTTTATGTCAGAGTCTTCATTACCGTTAACAATTCTGTGAATCCATGATTTGAGAGTGTCACCAGATTTTTTTCTGTCTTTAAACACCTCAATAATTTTCAAAATCACAGGAATTACTCGTTTTGCAGGAATTCTGAGACAAATCTCTCCAAGCATTGTTTCACCATCAGAACGACCGCCCAATGACATTTGATAATTTGGATACATGTCTTTCCCAACACGTGCGCCTCCACCAAAGAAACCAATTGTTGCAATTCCATGTTGTCCACATGAATTCGGACATCCACTTATCTTAATTGAGGAATCACTAAGATCGTCATCTTCATCTAATCTTAATTCTAAGAATTTTCTCTGGATTTCTTTTGCCAACCTATGAGAGTTTGTCAGGGCAAGATTACAGGAGGTAGTCCCAGAACACCCGATAGGAGCAGTCATAGTCAAGGCACCAGATTTTGCCAATCCTACCTCAAGTAATTTGGAATACAGTCGGGGCAAATCATCTTCTAACACATAACGTAATGCAACATTTTGCACAAATCCACAACGAGCCTTACCTTCTGAAGAAAAGTCACGAATAAGATCTCCCAATGCACTTAGTTGATTTGCAGTAATGTCACCTGCTTCAAGAGTGATAAACACCGAACGATATTCAGATTGTTTTTGTTTTACAGTATTTGTTTTTAGCCATCTAGCATACCCATCAGGAGTTAAACTGCCACTTTCACCTGTAATTCTAATCGGTCGTTTTATTTCGTCAGGTGTTGTATCTATATCAAGTTGAGTAATAATAGATTGGGTAGCCCTCACAATTGCTCTTTCTTTGAATACAAGGTTTTGGAATTTCTCCCAACCCATATCATTTACTAAATAACGCATTCTATTTCTTGCTAGATTTTTTCTATCACCAAGTCTATCAAAAATTCTCATCACTGCAATTGAAGTGTAAAGTAAGTCTTCTTCAGGAGTAAATTCTTCTAGTGGATACCCAACATAAGATTTATTTCCCAATCCGCCGCCAAGAAATATTTTAAAACCTCTTTGAGAAGAACCATCAATTTCTCTGATTTGTGGGATGAGTCCAACATCAACCATTCTCACCATTCCATGTTTCTCACAACAAGTGAAATTAAATTTGAATTTACGTGGAAGATTTTGAGCCATAGGATTTCTTAAAAAGAATCGTGCAGTTGCAAGTGCATATGGAGTTGCATCAAATTCTTCATCAGAACAAACGCCAGATAATGGACTACACATAACATTACGTACAGAATTACCACATGCTTCTCTAGATGTTAGGCCAACTTCAGCAAGACCTCTGAAAATTTCAGAGACATCTTCAAGAATCACCCAATGCAGTTGAATATTTTCTCTGGTTGAAAAATGTGCACTGCCAATAGAATACTGTTCACTTAATTGAGATATTTTTTCAAACTGGTGCGGATAAATTTCTCCTGCCGGTAGTTTAATTCGAACCATTGCATAATCACCAGTCATCCTGGTACCATACGCACCATGTTGAAGTCTAAATCGCCTAAAACTATCCTCATCGTATTTACCCTGACGAAACAGTTTTACAGTATTAGCAAAATTATCGGCCTCTTCAATTCTTGCCCAATTAATTTTAGGCTTTACAGAGTCAGGAGAGAATTGTTCAAGATCAGATATTGTCAATACAAAGAATTTTCATTTAGTTTGGTTATAAATTTTTGATATAGGGATGTTTTAGTAGAGAAAATTTTGGAAGCATACATAATTTTCCTACTTTTTGTTGTAGGTAATAGTCACACCTAATTAGATAGAAATTGCATAGTTTGATAAAAAGGATGAATGTACTATTACATAAAAATAGCTAAAAATAATTTTTAAATGAGTTTACAGACATCCTGATTTTTGAATCATATTTAATATCTTTTGAAGAAAATCTAATTACATCAAAAAGAGACAAATTTGAAATGATGTGTTTTTTTAACTTTGATTGAAGTTTGTTAATAGTTGTTTTTCGACTATTTGCAAAAATTGTTGTAAAGCCATCATCGTTTGTTTTAAGCATATCCCAAAGCATTACTACTTTGAATTTATCTTTAGGCGCAGATTTTTGTAATATTTTGATTGTATTTTTTGATATTTGTAGTATCTTCCCTCGTCCTTCCTCAGAGTATGCATGTTTTAGAAACTTCCTACATTCTGCATTCGTCATGGTTATTTTTACAAGAGCATCTTTCTTATCCAGTACAAAAATTCTTCTAAGATCAGATAGTTTGAGGACACTCCCCATCTTTCGGTCTCCACGAAAATGGCCAGAATTAACAAATGCTAAATCAGATTTTGTGAATTTAGACATGCAATCTGCAATAAAATTTCCAAAGTTTGTAGAGCCTTTTCGAAGATCCAGTTCAGTTGCATTAAGTATGGTGTTTTTCTCAAATTGTTTGATTATCTCATCTGATTCTTTTTCTTTGAGATGTTTTTCAAGTAAATTTTCCCATTTCATGACAATTTTTTGAATTTTGGGATTTGGAACAATATTTGATAATATGTCAGAATGCAAAACTAAAACATTTTTTTCAAACCATTTTGAATTTTGATAATTCTCACCATCATGCAATCCTAAGATTTGAACTGTCCGGCAATTAGATTGCCCTTTTAAAAGAATGGATTTTGGTGGATTCTTATCATATTGTAAAATCTCATTATGATCATGTCCTCCAAGTAAATATACATGCCCATCCCAATTTTTTTTGAACCATTCTTTCAAGTTCACATCTTCTTGATTGTTCATATGAGACAGCACAATCAGATGATGAAGTTTAGGATATGTTTCTCTTATTTTAGCAATTACTTGTTTTAAGGAGGATTTTACAGGAAAAATGTCAAATCCATTTTGTTGTGCCTTTCTTAGTGTGGCTTTTCCTGCAACTCCTGTGATTGCAGCAAAAGGGTGATTATTTCTATGACAAATTGCATACTCCCTAATTCTTAAAGACTTAATGTTTTTCTTTGATCTTATATTTGCACAAACTACATCGAATGTTGCATCTGCCATTCTTGTTTCAAGATACTTACTACCTCCATCAAAATCATGATTGCCTATGGTGCAATAATTAAAACCACATGCGTTTAGAACATCGATCATTTGTTGCCCTTTAAAATATACGCTCATCAGGGACGGAAATAAAAAATCACCCCCATGCAGAACTAGTATTGGAATATCATTATTTTGGACATAATGATTTGATTTTATAAAATCAATTAGGGAACAGAATCTAGCAAATCCAGGAAGGTCAACATCGCCATTTACAGTTGTCTCCTCAATAAAGTAAGTATCTGTGATATGAATAACAACCGCCAGAGGTTTCCTTGACAGTATTTTTTCAATTTTGGCGAACGGATTGGAATTTTGCATATATGTGGTCATCTTGTTTTTTTGTACTTTCAATCTCCCTTCATGGATGTTTGTAAATTATGCACGATATAGGGTTCATTTTATCTTATTTTGTTTTGCTAAAAAACATATAACAAATTCTCTGTATACCCCACTAATCATATATAACCTTAGTTTCTACACCCTTTAGAAATTAAATGCATACAGTGTACATTATTTTAAGGGAGATGAACAAAAACACATCTTAAACCACTGAATTATGCTATGCTCAGTTATTTTAGCACATTACATTGAATCAATTATGTCATGATTGTCAGATTTTGAATTGTATCATTTGTCAGTTTTTGATAAAAATTTTTCATTTTTCTCCAATGTATCTAATCAAAGAATACAGTCCTTTGACAACTATGTTCATGTAATGATGATTAACAATATCAAGACGTTGCCATAGTTCACAAAATCAGTGAGTCCTGATTAATTTTACAAGTTAATCCTTGCATGTATTATAAAAGAAATGGAAGATCATGACAAAAATAGATAAATTATAAATCTAAATAAATCAAATAACTCTATTGAATTTTTCAGTTAAAAAAGCAAACAAGAAAGGAGAAAGACTCGAATCTATAAAAAAAGTTCATGGTCAAGAAATCTCAAAATTTACAACCCGAATGGAAGATTATCTGGAAGTTATATCAGAATTAATAGAACTAAAAGGATATGCTACTCCGTTGGATATTTCAAACTACATGAATGTTAGTCCTCCCAGTGTCACCAAGATGCTACGAAGACTGGATGAAGAAAAATACATTGACTATACAAAATATCATGGTTTAAAGCTGACTGTTAGTGGAAAAAACATTGCAAACGAGATAAGACAAAAACACAGTGACCTATTAGAATTCTTTGAAATGCTTGGCATAGATAATTCCACTGCAAGCCAAGACGTGGAAGGTATGGAACATCATCTAAACCCAAAAACAACAAAACAACTCAGAAAATTCATATTCTTTTTAAAATCAAAACCAGAAATACTTGCACTTTTTAGAAAATTTAATTTTTAACTTTGAATAAAAATATTTTGATTCTGACTGGAATATGAATTTGCCTTAGGCTAATAAAGTTAGCCTAGGCTAAATATATATTCAAGAAAAGAAAAAAGAATATCTGTAATGAAGCAATCTTACTTTAATTCACGATCAATTATGATCTTTTCTTTAATTGCAATTGTATCTGTGTCTTCTGTTTTCTTTGTTTTTCCAGATGCCATTAAAGCACAATCCGAAGAGAAAATATTCGTAACCCATACGGGAGCAATAGTAAAAACCACAGGAGAGGTAATTGATCCACTGTATGTAAAATCCACCATGGAGTTTGACCCCATGAAATATTTGAGAGATTTTGACTACGGCACAACATCTTCATTACCAGATGGCACAACACTACGAGAATACACAATTGTTGCAGAAGATGATAAAATTATGGAGGTATCTCCAGGCGTTTTTTACAATGTTTGGACGTTTAATGGAAGTGTTCCAGGACCCACTATTCGTGCAACCGAAGGAGATACAGTTCGTATTCATTTCACAAATAATGGTTCAAAGCAGCACACTATGCACTTTCATGGGATTCATCCAGCTGAAATGGATGGGGTCTTTGAAGTAGTTGGTGGAGGTGGAGGACAATTCACATATGAATTCATTGCAGGACCAGCTGGTGTTCATCCATATCACTGTCATGTGATGCCATTAGAGGAACACATTGTGCATGGATTGTATGGAGTATTCATAGTTGATCCTAAGGAAGGAAGAGAACAAGCTGATGAAATGGTCATGGTTCTAAATGGCTTGGATACAGACTTTGATACTGAAAATAACTTCTATGCTGCAAATACAATCCCATTTTACTATCAGCATCACCCAATTCAAATCAACACCAATGAACTGATTCGTATTTACGTGGTCAACATGGTGGAGTTTGATCCAATAAACAACTTGCATCTACATGGTAATCTGTACAAATATTATCCAACTGGAACTGATCTTGTTCCTTCATTTTATACAGATATGATAACATTATCTCAGACTGAACGAGGAATAATGGAATTCGAATACCAATATCCTGGAAAGTACCTGTTCCATGCACATAAGGTGGAATTTTCTGAGAAAGGTTGGGTAGGAATTTTCCTAGTTTCAGATGACGATTCAGATTCTGAGCAAGAAACACCATCACTAACAGCTGGAGATGCGAACAAATATGGAACTTAATAAGAAACCCTCAAAGACAAAAACCATTGCAAGTGGATTAATCCCATTTGTATTTGTAGTTGTAATGATGGCCTATATTTTTGGACCTGGCTCGGATCTGTTGGAACTAGGAATACCATTACCTGAAATAACAATAGAGATGATTGATTTTGTAGGGTCTGAAGTGCACGCAACTGTTAGAAACACTGGTCCTGTTCCTGTTGAAATTGTAATGGCAGACATCAATGACAGGATACAGCCTGCAGCAGTAGAACCTGACAGATTTTTGGAAAGATATGAAACTGCATTAGTAAGAATACCCTTTGAATGGAATGAAGCTGAACCATACATAATTGGAATTACAATTGAAGATGGAACAAGATTTGAAAAAGAGGTGGAAGCTGCAGCACCAAGATTACAACTAAGCTCAGAATTGATTGGATTTTTTGCAATCATTGGAACCTATGTTGGAATCATTCCAGTAATGATTGGCTTGATGTGGTTTCCATTTATCAAGAAACTGAGCAAAAACAAATATCATTTTTTCCTTGCATTAACTGCAGGACTTTTACTGTTCTTGGGAATTGATTCCATAGAAGAGGCCCTGGAGGTTTCAGATGAGAGTCTAGCAGAAAGTTTCAATGGAGTCTTGTTGGTTGCAACTGTCACAATATTATCTTTTCTTGGCTTGTATTATACAGGAGAAAAATTAATTCACAGAGTAAAAGATTCCCCGTATGCAAAACCTGTTGCCATAGCCTTAATGATCTCAATAGGTATCGGGTTACATAATTTTGGAGAAGGATTGGCAATCGGCGCAGCAGTAGGTCTAGGACAAGTGGCCCTAAGCACTTTTCTCATCGTAGGATTTGCATTGCACAACACAACTGAAGGTCTTGCCATTGCATCACCAATGGCCAAAGGTAAACCACAAATTGGGAAACTAATAGTAATGGGGATGATAGCAGGAACTCCTGCAATATTTGGTGCTTGGCTTGGGGGATTCATGTATTCTCCTTTCTCTGCAGTAATCTTTTTGTCAATTGGTGCTGGTGCCATCTTTCAAGTCATACTTACTCTAGTGAAATGGATCCAGCAAGAAAATGAGAATCGTCTTTCAAGTGCTTCAATTGTTTCTGGAATCGCAGTAGGAATGCTTGTAATGTATCTGACAAGTATCTTTGTATAATTATTTACAGAATAATTGTTTCATATGTGTCTTAAAACAGCATCGCCAACTGCACCACCATACAAATTGTCCTCATTGAAATTTGAATCCGTCATACTATGAATTTTTCAATCGTCTAGTAATTTTTCATGTACTAACAACCTGACTTTATAAGTCAAAGACAAGGTTGGTTTTAGATTTATCCAATAGATGTCATCATAATCTTTAGTCATTTTTGTGGTCTCGATCTATTGTATTGAAAATCATGTAGAACGTTTTTAAAATTTAATGAATTGCTACAAATTATCTTAGTCAAATATAGTTAGTTATACCTAATTTTTAAAAAATGTGGGAAGGTATTAATTATTCAGAGAAGAGAACCACCTCATGCAAGAAGCAACAATAGCAGAGCAATCCAATAAAATATTTACAGATGTACGTGAAGTTGAAATTACACGTGCAATCGCAAATGAGTTTCATGATGTATTAATTGACAGAGCAGATTCAGATGTCATAATTATAGGAGCGGGTCCAGCAGGATTAACAGCTAGTAGAGAACTATCAAACATGGGATTCAAAGTCCTAGTAATTGAACAAAATAACTACCTAGGCGGAGGTTATTGGTTGGGCGGCTACATGATGAATCCAGTTACAGTCAGAGAACCTGCACAGAAGTTTTGGGATGAGTTAGGAGTACCATACAAGAAAGTTGCAGATGGACTATATCTTACACCAGGACCACATGCAGTATCAAAACTGATTGCAGCAGCATGTGATGCAGGAGTAAAATTTCTTCAACTTACAAAATTTGATGATCTAGTATTGAAAAATGGCAGAGTGTCAGGTATTGTTGTCAATTGGATGCCAGTTTCAGCATTGCCACGTAACATAACATGTGTAGATCCTGTTGCACTAGAAGCAAAAATAATTATTGATGCATCAGGCCATGATTCTGTTGCTGTGAAAAGACTAGTAGATAGAGGACTTGCGAAATGGAAAGGAATGGAACCAATGCATGTCAATGATGGTGAAGAACATGTAGTGCACAAAACAGGAGAGGTTTACCCGGGATTAGTTGCTGCAGGAATGTCAGTTACTGAAACACATGGATTAGCAAGAATGGGTCCAACATTTGGGTCTATGTTATACTCTGGAAAAAAGGCAGCTGAAATCACGGCAGTAAAAATCAAAGAGTTAGAAAGATAAGTCATCAAGACGTATAATTTTTTATTGAAAATTTCTAAAATTATTCTGTATGATGAACCTACTGTTCCAGAAATTCATTTGGACAGATTAGAAAAGTTTCTTGCAGACATGTTTCCAATTAAAATTGAAACAAGAAAGGACATCCTCAGGGATTTAGATGGTAAAATATATGAAAAATTTACCAGCATTGAAATTTTTGACATAAAAAAACCATTTAAAAAACATAATTCTTCAGTTAAAGAGATTCGAAATGAGAGAAATAATAAAGACTTGTCTCAAGAAAAAATGCCATTATATGATGGGATTGAACTTCAAAGGATTGTTTCAGAATTAATACCACAGAATGAAAATAGAATAGACATTCTAAATGTAGTTTTTACAAATAAGCTTACATGTACATTTGATGAAAGTGATTTTAGATATCATGGAAGATCTTTGATTGCTTCTAATCCCGCAATAATTTCAACGACAGGCATGATAGAAGCCCCAGCAAAACCAAAACAATACTATCTAGAATTAATGACTGGTTTTTCTAAAGAAAGAATAGATGAAATCAAGAAAAAGTACAAAGGTCAATTTTTAGAATATCATGATTCCCGGTTATCAGAGATTGCCGAAGGATATTTGATACAGACCATCATGTATTATGAAACAGGAGATGCATTTTGTGATGATATTGATTGCAGATGCTTCAATGCGCACTGGCAAAAAGATCTTTTTCGTTCACAAATAGATAACAAAAAATTTTGTAAAAAACATGAAGAAATTCTAAATAAGTTTAAACAGAATTAATGTCATTACGGATTTTTTTAGCAGATTCTTTTAACATGGATTTCTCGGTTTCATCAAGATTAATTTTTTGTATTTCAGATACACCGTTTTTATTAATTTTTACAGGAATTCCCATAGATACGTTATATTCACCATATTCACCTTCAAGAACTATTGAAGCAGGAATAAACAATTCTTTTGTGTCAATAAGGGCATGAATCACATCATAGGCGTTTTTGGCAATGCCAAACTGGGATCTACTCTTATAATTTCTTAATTGTTTCCAATAGCCGCGGACATTATTGATCATGGATTCTCTTGCAGTGTCATTAATCAAAGAATTCAGATCAGTTCCATTAACAGAAACATTAGAAAAAATCGGCACCATAGAATCACCATGTTCCCCGAGAACTAAAGCATTAGATATTGATGACTGTGGAACTGAAAAAATTTCTGAAATAAAATAACGAAATCGACTTGAATCAAGACTCGACGCAATCCCTATTACTTTGAATCTAGAAAAATCAGATTCTTTTTGAAAGAAATAAGTCA
>Ga0224497_10002094_pt1 | contig 12013 bp, 8 predicted proteins | sample SF_Jul11_sed_USG_4_FD_167970 | JGI IMG/M metagenome (GOLD analysis project Ga0224497, IMG submission 167970) | Sediment microbial communities from San Francisco Bay, California, United States - SF_Jul11_sed_USGS_13 | ecosystem: Environmental > Aquatic > Marine > Sediment | place: USA: California...
AAACGGGAGTGAGTTCGCGATTCGTGGCGTTGCGGAAGCACCCGGCTGCGGCGCGAGGGTGTGTATTTGCCCCGTGAGTCCGCCGGGGTGAACGTCCGCATTTGGCCGATTTCGGAAGGTTTCAATTTTCCCAAACAAGACGTTCAGGCGACCGCTACTGGAGAAAGCTGCCGTTCACTGACAGGGTCAACTCCGCCCCATGTCTCGAGTGACCACTTTGGGGTACTTTCACGAGCCTGCTTCTATTGCCCGCCGCTCAGTGGCACGCAGAGGGTCGACGAGAATTGCTTGCCTTAGATTTGCCACTCCTGATCAGACTCGATTCAGCACAAATGAGCATTTACTGCCACTTAGAGAATCTACGAACGCTCTCCAAGTCGTTTAAAAACAGGCGGTTAGTGCCCACCCCTTGGCCCTCCGAAGGCAGGGGTCACAGGTTCGATCAATTGTGCAAGCCATTGGCGACGGAGCGGCGTCAGCCGCGGAGCCCGCAGGGCAAGAATCGCCCGAAGCGATTCGAGTCAATCTTGCCGGGCGCGCCATTTCTTCACTCAGAATTTCCGCTTACGTGCCGAATCATTGCGGCTACCGCATCGCCGGCATTTATCGTTCGAATGGAAATTCCGGGATGTGCTAACGCGAAGACACGAAAGACTTCGTCGGCAAATCCTTGTCCTACGCTCTCGACATCACGCATGTCCAATTCAATTTCCGAAAATTTGTCGAGGTTGTGCAACAGCCGTTTCGCTTCGGATCGGGACACGTAGTCACGGCGCAACAGTTTTACAAGGACACGAGTCTTTTGGAACTGATAGTCGTATTCCTCCGGCGCAAATTCGGCGAATACGTTTTCGAGACGAGTGCGTGAGTCTCTACGAATCTCGAACTGCGCAAGAGTCCCTTTCAGGAAGCGCGGGTCGGACACGAATACATCATCCCGATCGCGATCCCATTCAATCTGCAGCCGATGCGATCTGAGCACAAATCGATCGGCGGACCGCGACACGAAGAAAATGCCCTCGCCAGAATGCGCGTGAGGCTGCGTGGTTGTTTTGCCTTTGATCAGCTCGATCAGGGCAGCGTGCTCGTCCTGGAGATCGAATTTCTCGGCGATTGAAGAAAAAACGCCTATGCCAATGTCCCTGATGGTGAAAGTGAGCTTTGTGGCATCGAGCCGGACTTCAATTTTGCACCGATCCGAAATCGAATGATCGATTGCGTTGTTGAGGATCTCGGTGAACGCGTAGTGCACGATCGACTCGACATTGTTGGGAAGTTGAGTAAGTGTCAGCGTGATGGCGATGTCTTCGTAGACGACGGACTCGTCGAGGCCGGCAAGGACCAGGTCACGTTTAAAGCGCCGTGCCGCGACGGCCGCGTCGCGCGGAAAATACCGAGCCGCTCGTGTCGACCCTGTCTTGACTATCTCGCCGGCGGCAATTAGTCGGCGCAAGTGCAGGCTGACTGCCTGCCGCGTGATGCCCAGGTAGGCTGCCAAGTCCGGCCCCGTTGCAGAGCCGTTTTCCTCGATGTACTGGCGAATCGCGTCGCGTGTCGAATCCGGTCTTGCCATGCTTGCAATTGTAAACTAATTCGCAAGATTTCTTAATATTAATAGTAAAGAAACTCGTCCGTGCAGTCTTCGGCGCACCAATAACTGTTGGTGCTACGTGACAATCAGAACGGCACGGGCTCTTCGGAGTTTAGGCTGGTAAACCCTGCGGCACCGGGTGTCAATTTGATGGGTATCACGGACAAGGCGAAAACGATTGGATGTCTTGCACGAATCGGCGCCCAAAAGCCCCAAAAAATGAAACCGGGTATCGTCCGGTGAGTCGCTCATTTGATACTGGCATCAGAGTACAAACCCGACACCAGATCGCCATGTGGGACATCAACAAGAGGACACGCACCTCACTGTGGCGCTGGGAAGATACGGGCCCGAAGATTCCCAGCCGCAAAGTAAAAGTAGCTAATCTGGATCGGGTTTTGTCCGCTTACGGATACGGCTGCCAGGACCAACGACGCCGTCGTTATTCTTGAACCGAGTGTCGGCTAGGGTCCTAGCGGCACAATTTCCGCGTCCTGCTCTTTCGCATCTTCCAGTTCGTGCTCGCTGGGCTCCATTTTGAGGAAGACCAGGGCAACGACCGCAAGGAGAGAACCGAGCGCCATGATCATTGCCACGGCCGGGACGTCGATACCCGCCTCGAACAGGAAGCCGGCCAGTATCGGTGCGAGCATCGCACCACCGCGGCCGAGGCCGATAGAGAACCCGGTGCCGGACGCCCGGACATGTGTCGGGTAGGAGTGGGCGAACAGCGCATACAGTCCGACGACCCCGGCATTCGTGAAGAAGCCAGCCGTTCCCGATACCAGCGACAGCATCGTGAGATCCGCGGAGCTGCGCCCGAAAATCGTCACCATTACGGCCGACATCAACAACACCAGGATCGTCAGCGTTTTGACGTTGTACTTCAGAGTCAGGAATCCGAGCAGGCCGCCGCCCAGCGCGCCGCCAACGTTAGCCCAGACCAGGACACCGACGGCCGAGGAGGCCTGGTAGCCCATATCAACGACGATTTTCGGCACCCACTTGATCACAAAATAGAATGTCGTGATGTGGAAAAAATAGGCCAGCGTCACGATGATCGTCGTGACAATGAGCGCGGGAGAAAAAATGCCGGCCAGTGACCGTCTGTGTGCTTCTTCTTCGATCTTCGGCAATGCGCTCAGCGCCGCATGCCCCATGCGCTTTAGTGTCTTGTTCACCTGCTGCAGAGCGCCCTTCGGCCGTTTCCGCGTCAGCCAGTGAACGGATTCCGGTATCAGTAAGTAGACCAGCGGAATACAGAGTGCCGTCGTTACCGTCCCGAGGTAGAAAACGGCACGCCAGTCGTAGGTTTTCAGGAGCTGTGCTGCGATCGTGCCGCCAACAACCGCGCCGATCGGGTAGCCGATCGTCATCAGCGACACGCTAAGATGTTTGCGCCGAGAGTTTGAGAATTCGGCCGCCACCGCGTTTATCGATGCCAGCATGCCGCCGATGCCGAGCCCTGTGATGACTCGCCAGATCGACAGTCCTGCGATGGTGCTAACCGTCGTGACCATGAACATGCCAACGACCATGATCGCGAGACAGCCCAGCATCGTCTGACGCCGGCCGATCCTGTCGGCGACGCGGCCGAGAATAACTGACCCGATCGCCATGCCGATCAGCTCCATCGCCAGAACGACGCCCAGCGCGGCGCGATCGATGCCCCATTCGTCCGCAATACCTGGGGACGCAAAACTGATCGACAGCACGTCGAATCCATCGAGGGCGTTCAGCACGACCGTCATCGCCACGGCGATGACCTGCATGCGACTCATCGGCGACAGGGAAATCAGTCTTTCAGGATCTGCATTCACTCGTCTATTACCTTGTATTTATGGTATCGGCATGCGTCTTCAGTCATCGCCAGTGCGCGTTGGTGCTGTTGACCATACATCGTTAACTCGCGATTCTGCCGGCAATCATACTGAATCCGAGCGGCCAGCGAGGGCCGGGACGAGTATGGCTATCCGATTACGGGGTCGGATCGTCGGGAACCGACGTCTTGGACGTTGCTGCTGTCGCCGATCCCCGGAGTGTAGAATCTGCGCGCCTGGCTTCCGCGATCCTGCAAGAAGAGCGCATAATGGCTGGTTACGACCAGCGCGGCATAATTGGCGCATTTCCGCGCAACTTGTGTGGGCCGTGGCGGTCTGTCTGATTCACGGGCCACTGCCACGGCAAGAACAAGTAAACGGGGCGGCGCCGCGCCGGAACGGAAAATTCATGCGACTACTGAATCTATTCTCATTATCGGCTCTTGCCACGGCCCTGCCCGCATTCGGGCAGGGCGGCCCTCCAGGCGACTTTCCGGTGTCGGTGGAGACGGCCGAAGTGGTTGAGGCCCGGCTGGAGTCCTCGATGAAAGCCGTGGGCACGCTGCTCGCCGAAGCCTCAGCGACATTGCGGGCCGAAGTGCCGGGACAGATCCTGGAGGTGCATTTCAGCGAGGGCCAGCCGCTCGCGAAGGGTGCGAAACTTTATACGATCGAAGCGACCGTGCTCGAGGCCGAGGTCAACGAGGCGCGCGCCAATGCGAAGCGCAGCGAGGCCGCATTCAAGCGCGCTCAGGAACTTAATGCAAAGCAGCTGATCTCTGGAACCGATTATGATGTGGCACGGGCGAATTACGACGTCGACTTCGCGCGTCTACTATCATCGCAGGCCAAGTTGTCGAAGACCGTCATTCGTGCACCGTTTGACGGCTTCATCGGCCTTAGAAGGATCAATATCGGCGATTACGCGACGATCGGTCAGGAACTCGTGGATGTCGTTCAGCTTGATCCGCTGCGGGTCGATTTCAGCGTGCCGGAGACACTGCTGCCGAAGCTCAGGCCCGATCTGCCGATCGAGGTGACCGTTGACGCCTACCCGAATGAAGTATTTGCCGGCAAAATCACCGCCGTCGCACCGAAGTCCGACGTGCGCGGACACAATCTCGAGGTGCGGGCGAGCCTGCCGAACGAAGACCTCAAGCTGCGCCCCGGTTTGTTCGTACGCGTCAATGTATCTCTTGGTGTCAAGCCGAATGCGATTGTCATTCCCGAACAGGCGATTTGGCCGATAGGTCAGGACAAGACCGTGTACGTCGTCGTTAACGGTAAGGCCGAGCAACGTGTGGTCAAGCTCGGCCAGCGGCAACCAGGAGTAGTCGAAGTCGTGTCCGGGCTCGAAGCCGGGGAAATCATTGTCACCGCCGGGCAGATGAGACTCTACGACGGTGCCGCCGTGCAGTCCGCCGGTGGCGCCTCGACCGCCGCCAACTAGCGCCAGCCGAGACGTCCGTGCAGCTTCCCGCCCTATCGATACGCCGGCCTGTGCTGGCCACGGTGATGAACCTGATTATTCTACTGGTCGGGTTAATCTGTTACGAGCGGCTCGCGGTTCGGCTGATCCCGAATGTCGATGAGCCGATCGTTACCGTGGCCACATCGTACCCGGGTGCCAATGCCCGGGTTATCGAATCGCAGATCACGAAACCGATCGAAGACGCGCTGTCGGGCATCGAGGGTATCGACTACATCAACTCGGTTAGCCGCGCGGAACGCAGCCAGGTTAGCGTGCGCTTCAAACTCGATCGCGATGCTGACGGTGCCGCCAGTGACGTGCGGGACCGCGTTGCGCAGGCACGCGAAGCGCTGCCTGAGGAAGCCGACGAGCCGATCGTGCAAAAGCAGGAAGCCGATGCGCAGCCGATCATATATCTCGCGTTTTCTTCCGATCGGCACAATCTGATCGAGATTGCCGACCTCGCCATCCGACAGGTCAAGGACCGCATCCAGACCATATCGGGCGTTGCCGAGGCACAGGTCTACGGCAACCGATACGCGATGCGCATCTGGCTGAATCCCGAGCGGCTCGCCGGTTACGACCTGACGCCACTGGACGTCGAGTCTGCGTTGCGCGCGCAGAATATCGAAGTGCCTGCCGGGCGTGTCGAGAGCTATGAACGGGAGTTCACGGTGCTCGCCGAGACTGATCTGCGCGAGCCGCAGCAGTTCGCCGAGATCATCATCAAGGAGACCGACAATTTCCTGGTGCGCCTCGGTGATGTAGCGCGGGTCGAACTCGGCGCCGACGACTCTCGATTTCGCGCCCGCTTCAACCAGCGTAATGCGGTGCCCCTCGGCATCGTCAAGCAGGCTGTCGCGAACCCGCTCGACATATCGACAGCGTTACGGGAAATGCTGCCGCAGATTACACGCTCGCTGCCCGAAGGCATGCAGGTCGAGATCGCCTACGACAGTACGATCTTTATCGAAGAGTCGATCAGGGAAGTGTATGTCACCGTCGCCGAAGCGGTAATACTGGTCGTGCTTGTAATCTTCCTGTTTCTCAGAAGCTGGCGAGCCGTGCTGATTCCGCTCGTGACCATACCGGTATCGTTGATCGGCGCTTTTGCATTGATGTACCTGTTCGGATTCACGATCAACACCTTGTCACTGCTGGCGATGGTGTTGGCCATCGGACTGGTGGTCGACGATGCGATCGTTATGCTCGAGAACATTTATCGGCACATCGAGGACGGCATGGCGCCCCTCAAGGCGGCGCTGACCGGAAGTCGCGAGATCGCGTTCGCGATCGTTGCAATGACGATTACGCTGTCGGCCGTGTATCTTCCATTCGCGTTTTCGACAGGCCGCAGTGGGAAGCTGTTCGTCGAATTCGCGTTGACGCTGGCCGGCGCCGTACTGGTTTCAGGATTCACGGCCCTGACGCTGTCGCCGATGATGTGCTCGAAACTGCTGCGTAGCGATGAGAGGCACGGCCGGCTGTTCGAGTTCGGCGAGCATATTCTCAAAGGGCTTGATCGCGGCTATCACGCGATCCTCGACAGGCTGCTTAACCGACGCTTCTTTGTGGTCGGTGCCGGTGCGCTGGTTTTCGCAGCCATGGTGTCGCTGTTCCTGGCTTTGCCGGAAGAGCTTGCGCCGCAGGAGGACCGGGGGCTCATCATCGGTATCGGCTCTGCTCCTGAAGGGGCAACGATCGATTACACCGACCGCTACGCACAGCAAATGGCGAATTTTTTCGCGGAGCTACCGGAGCAACAGCGATTCTTCAGTTTCAGCGGCTTCAATGCTGTTACCAATGCGATTACGTTCGTCGGACTCAAAGACTGGCGGGCGCGAGAACGCAGTGCGCAGCAGATTGCGGAGGAACTGTTTCCGAAGTTCGCGGGCATTGCAGGCATCATGGCGTTTCCGTTGACTCCGCCGCCGCTCGGCCTGCGGGATTTTGGACAACCGGTGCGCTTCGTCGTGCAAAGCACGCAATCCTGGGAGGAGCTCGAGGCTACGGTGCGGCGCCTGATCATCAAGATGGGCGAAAACCCGAATCTCACCAATCCGGACTCGGACCTGAAACTCAACAAGCCGGAACTCAAAGTAGACGTCAACCGAGAGAAGATCGCCGCCGTCGGTACCAGCGTGAATGCTGTCGGGCGCACGCTCGAGACGATGCTGGGCGGGCGCAACGTGACCCGTTTCAAGATGGGTTCGGAGCAGTACGACGTCATCGTACAGATTGAGGACGACGCAAGACGCACGCCCGGAGATCTCAGCAATATCTTCGTGCGCGGCGCCGGCGACGCCATGATTCAGCTGCAAAATCTGGCGACCGTAACCGAAACCGTTGCGGCCAAGGAGCTCAATCACTTCAATAAACTGCGCTCTGCGACGATTTCTGCTGGCCTGGGCCCCGGTTACCCGATGGGCGAGGCGATCGAGTGGATGGAAGGCGCACTCGGCGAAGTGGCGCCGGACGCGTTGTACGATCTGGCCGGCCAGTCCCGGGAGTTTCGTGAATCGGCTTCCAGCGCATTCCTGCTGATGGGGCTCGCGCTGGTGTTCATCTACCTGGTGCTGTCGGCCCAGTTCGAGAGTTTCATCGATCCGCTGATCATTCTGGTGTCCGTGCCGCTCGCGATGTTCGGCGCATTCCTGTGCTTGGTCATTATCAACAAGGGTAGCGGCGCGGGCTGGTGGGAAATTAATGCCTCTTGGAATATCTACACGCAGATCGGCGCGGTCACGCTGGTTGGTCTGATTTCGAAGCACGGTATTCTGATCGTCGAATTCGCGAATCAGCTGCGTGCGCAGGGTCTGGAAAAGCGCGATGCGGTGTTGCGGTCGGCGAGTCTCAGGTTGCGGCCGATCCTTATGACGACCGGAGCTATGGTACTCGGCGCTGTGCCGCTGGCCGTTGCAAGCGGTGCCGGCGCCGAGGCACGACACCAGATCGGTTGGGTCGTCGTCGGCGGCATGAGTTTCGGTACGCTGTTTACTCTATTCGTCGTACCGGTCGTGTATCTGTTGCTGGCGGGTCGACACGCGAGAACCGGAGAGGCTGAAGCGCCGGTCGGAGTGCCGAGCCCGGCTCGCACCTGACGCGCCGACTCGGGGGCGAATACCGGAGACGTAGGTAGCGCTTAATCTCCGTACCATTCAACCAATACCGATCCGGTTTCGCACCGCAGCGCCGACATCATCGTCAATAAGACCCAGTCCTTCAACAAAACTTTGCACGAAGGCATGACCTTTTTTCGTGGCCGCGTTATATGCAAGCGTTATTTCCCCGGGCCTGACTTCCAGGAGAATCTGAAAAACCTGTTCGGCTTGAATGAGGTCCTTTCGGGTCTTTGCTGCATCGGCTGCGGGCCGCCGCTGAGCGATTACGCACTTGTGAATCGAAAAGCGCCCTGGCGCCGGTACGTTGATCATAATGCCGTGCCCGAATAACAATACCGCCGGTTGAATGTCCTCCAACAAGAAATCCAGGTGACGCAACGGCGTTGCATAAGTATCGAAATCCTTGAGTTGAACTGGCCTGCGGGTCTCCCGACCACGCATCGGCGTCAAAACATCGACGCGAAAATCCTTGTTTCTAATCTTGAATGATGTCGACGGTTGTTTTCGATTGAGCGACGGAACCTCGATAAATCCCAGGCCGGAATCGAGAATGAGCTGACCGAGATTGATCGCGTGCTTCGGTCGTGGAAGAGCAAGTGTGTAACGATTGTCCGCCGCAATATCGAGATCCTGTGTACCAATGTCGCTTGCCCACGACACGCCGAACATATTCGCGTAGGCCCGGAAAGCGATCGTCCCGACCAGCGCTGCGCCCGCAAGAAACACACCGTTCCTTTCGAGTAGTTTCAATATCTTTCCCTCGTCGCGATTTATCGCCGCCATGCCTCCGCCGATCAACATGGTCACAAGGCGTTTCCTCAGCTCGCGGTCATCGGTGTTCGATTCCCACAGGGCTTTTTCGTCGTCAATACGGTCGAGAAGCTCGGGAGATTCCTCACCGAGATAGTGTTCCCGTCGGCTGGCACCGATGCTTATATATAAGTACCAATAGCGCCTGTTGTTTATTAACTTCGACTTGAATGACAGGTTTGAACCATCGGAAAGCGGTTGAATGCAGTTTTGCATCAATTCGCTGTACTGCACCGTTACGCTATTTGGAAGAGGTTGAATTTCGATCATGTCCGCACTTTTATACCGCAATTACTTTAGACCGCGGTATATCTTTAACTAACGATAAACCATACTAAAAACACCAGAAACGCCATGGAAAAAGCCAGAGTGATAAAAGATTATTGCATAGTTTATACCGCAAATCAAAAGACTTGCGGTATACTTTCTACAAACTGAACGGCATGTTGCGCCTGGAACTGCGTATACCGCCGCTACTGCTGTCGATATTGTTCGCAGCCCTGATGTGGCTGGCGGCACTGATGTCGCCGGTCGTCGCCTTGCCCGAGCATCTGGGGAAGATCCTGATCATCGACTTTGTAATCGCTGGTTTGGTCGTTATCTGTGCAGGTCTGGCCGCATTCATTGCTGCGAAGACCACCGTCGACCCAACCCGCCCCGATCGTTCGTCATCGCTGGTTACGACCGGCATCTACAAATTTACGCGCAACCCGATGTACCTGGGGCTCCTATGTTTGCTCGTGGCGTGGGCGATATACCTGTCATCACCACTGTCGCTATTGATCGCGATGGGGTTTATTCCGTATATGAATCGATTTCAGATTCGGCCGGAAGAAAGGTCGCTCGAGAAGGTATTTGGCGAGCATTACGCGGAATACAAAAGGCAGGTTCGCAGATGGTTAATGTAAATCGTGATTCAGGGCACAGGTGGCCCTGCTGTTCACAAGCCAGATGCGTCGATAGCGGCGTCACGGTTCCACAAACTCATGGTTCGCGCCGCCAGACTTCGACCTCTCGCTGACTCTCACCCTCGATGATGATCTCGCCGATCCTGCAGGGCTTCACGTCGCCAGCATCTTCGCAGGCCGGCAGAGCTGCGAGTCGTTTCTTGTGGTCGTCCTGTACAGAGGTGGGGCGCGGCTCTTCGGCGTCCGGCGCTTGCCAGCCTTCCTGATTCGCGAAGGCGTCGTTAATCGCGTCGATGCTCTCGAAAACGACTTTCTGGCGGGCGGAAGGCGCGCAGCTCGACTTGTCCGGATGAACGATGACTTTCTCGGACTCTGACTTCAGCGTGACGAGCTGCTCGAGAGCGAACTCGCAGTCAGCCTGATTCAGGAACTGCAGCTCGAATTCGCGTTCCTGGCAAACGGTTTTGCCGGCGGGCGCCACACATTCGCTCAGTGTCAGCACGAAGACTTGAATCCACGCAGTGTCCACAGGATCCCTCCGGAGAGGTCGACGTATCCGCTCCATGAGAGGAAGCAATGCCGACCGCGGTAGTGTTGTTTCGTCGCCTGCAAGATTAGCAGAAAACGGATACTTCGCTCATGTCGGTGACTTGCAGTCGGGGCCAGGTTCCTGAATGCGAACGAATGAATCGAGATTCCGACGCTGCCATATTTGGCTTCTGTACTTCACATAATCAATAGAACCTATCTCAAAATCCTCCATGAGCCGCATTTTGCAGCCTGTTGTCCCATCTGCGAGGCGCGCGACGCGTCCAATGCCGGTGGACAGTGGCACGGAGCGCAACGACGTCAGATGGGCGAGAGGGGCAAAGCCGCTGTGCGGCCATGTGGGATTATGAGATAGCTTCTGGTACAGCCGGAGACAAGCAAGCATTCGACCCGTAAAGGCCGCCAAAATGCGGTATCGGAGCAATTCGCTTCGTCCCCTGCATCCGGATGCAACGTTACCCCTATCTCGGGCAGCACAGGCATACTCCCGGCATGGATTTCCATGATCGAAATACGCGCTGGTGCCGGCCGGAAGTACTGCTGATTCTCATGGCTTCGGCGGTGCCCCTGAGCTTTGCCACCTGGTCTAACCTGATCAATAACTTCGCCATCGAGCGCGCCGCCTTTACAGGTGCCGAGATCGGGATCCTGCAGAGTCTTCGGGAAATACCCGGCTTTCTGGCATTTGCGGTCGTGGCCGTGCTGCTATTGATGCGCGAGCAGTCGTTGGCGCTATGGTCATTGCTGCTTCTCGGCGTCGGTACCGCAGCGACCGGCTATTTTCCGAACGTGCTCGGGCTGTATCTGACGACTGTCGTCATGTCGCTCGGTTTCCATTACTACGAAACGGTCCAGTCGTCGCTGGCGCTGCAATGGATTGACAAAAAACATGCGCCGGAGACGCTGGGAAAAATCATCGCGGTAGGTTCCTTTACGGCGATTCTCAGTTACCTCTTTATCCTGTTCGTATTTTCAAAACTGGGCATCGATTTCAAGCAAACCTACCTGATCGGCGGCGGGCTAACCTGCCTGATCGCCGTAATCGGCTGGCTGGCTTTTCCCCATTTTCCGCAGGACGTTGTGCAACACAAGAAGGTCATTCTTCGAAGGCGATACTGGCTTTACTACGCTCTGACATTCATCTCTGGCGCCCGCAGGCAAATTTTTGTCGTGTTTGCAGGCTTTCTGCTGGTCGAGAAATTTCATTACACCGTGCCCGAGATCTCGCTGCTGTTTTTTGTCAACGGCGGCCTGAACATGGCGTTGGCGCCTAGAATAGGCAGGTTGATCGGACGCTGGGGTGAACGCCGGGCGCTGATCCTGGAATACATCGGCCTGATTATTATTTTTTTGTCGTACGCGTTTGTCGACGACGCGTTTGTCGCCGGCGGCCTGTATGTCGCTGACCATATGTTCTTTGCGCTCGCCATAGCCATCAAGACTTATTTTCAGAAGATTGCTGATCCCGCGGATATCGCGTCAACCGCCGCCGTCGGGTTCACGATCAACCATATCGCCGCCGTCGCCATACCGGCGATATTCGGCATTATCTGGTTGACGTCGCCGCCAATCGTCTTTCTGGCCGGTGCAGCCATGGCGGCGGTGTCGTTGACTTTGTCGATGCTCGTGCCCAGACATCCACTTCGTGATTACGAGACGGTGTTGTCCGCGATCAAGTCACCGACCTGATTCGGTCGCTACTGCATCAGGCCCCAAAGATGGAAGATGGCCGTGCCGGCGAA
>Ga0224497_10002099_pt1 | contig 12002 bp, 15 predicted proteins | sample SF_Jul11_sed_USG_4_FD_167970 | JGI IMG/M metagenome (GOLD analysis project Ga0224497, IMG submission 167970) | Sediment microbial communities from San Francisco Bay, California, United States - SF_Jul11_sed_USGS_13 | ecosystem: Environmental > Aquatic > Marine > Sediment | place: USA...
GGGCGCGAAAGGCGCCTGTTTTTAACGTATTTGGGTTTTGAAATGTCAGGGTATCAGTACCCTATGGAGCCAACCATGCAACCAACCGATCTGTTTGCCAAACAAAGGGCGTTGTTTGCGGCTAACGATGACATACAACGTGAGAACGAACGCTTGGCGGCGGTGCTGGCCGCGCTGGTGGTCGCTCTGGACAGTGCACCGCGCGATGAAGGGTTCATCGATGCTGTGCTTGACGAGGCGCGCCAGGTGCTGCGCTGGGACGATGTGTGAGGACGCGCCGCGAGATGCCCGCTAAACATTGTTTGCAATGCGGCCGACACATGCACCGCAAGCGGTACAACGGTCGGCTTGAATCGTTCCCAACCTTCGAGCGGCGCAAGTTTTGCGGCGAGGAGTGCGCCGGTGTCGGGCGGCGCGCGGTCAACCAAGGCGCGGTGAGCTGGCGCCACGATCCGATACAGCGCCTCGCGGCGGAAGGACACCAGGCGCTTCGCCAATTGAATCGCCAGGTCGAACGACAGCAACGGAGCATGAAACGATGAGCAGCTACCCACACTTTGACATCGGCAATGAACGCCGAGCACTGCGCGCCGGCAAGATGCGCGCGTTTCGCTGGACCGGCACCACGGATCGGATCACCGTTGAGGTTGAACACGACGGCGTGGTGATGAGTATTGAGCTGGGCGTGCTCGATGTGAGCGTCGAACCGGACGAAGCGGGGCGGATTTTCGATGCGGTTTCACGTGAAACGCCGGCGCCGGGATCGGTGGCTGAATTTGCGGTGTTGCAGTTTTGCCGGAACATCAATGGCACATGAGCGCCAGCGACGATCTGGTAACGGATCGCGCCGGCGTGGCGCGGATCTTCTCGGTGACGTTGAATCACGTCAACAAGCTGCGCGCGCGCGGGATGCCGCGCCTGGCGCACGGTCAATACTCGATACCGGCGGTAGTGCAGTGGCGCCTGGAGCAGCTGACCAACCGCGCGGCGCTCGATGCCGACGAGATGCCGGCGGCGGTCGAGGCGCGCACGCGGCTGATCGACGCACAAACCCAGCACAAGCACATCGAAATCCGGCGCCTGGAGGCGGAATTACTGCCGGCCGACGAGGTGCGCAACAACGTGCTTGGCTTGTGTCAGGTGCTGGTCACCACGCTCGAGGGGTTGCCGAGCCGCGCGGCGCAGGACTTGGCCGGCGCGACCACAACGGCGCAAGCCGTGGCGCTGCTCCGTGAGCACTGCCATGACGCGCGTGTCGAGCTTGAACACCGGATCGCTGATATGGCCGGCGATCTATCGCCTGGCGGCGCGGCTGGTCCGTCCGCCGCCGATCCGAACGGCGGCGCAGTGGGCGGACGCGGAGCGGATCGAACCGCCGGAGTCGCCGAGGCCGGGCCGCTGGCGGACGGATCACACACCCTACTTTCGGCCGATTCTTGATGCGTGCAGCGATCCGCGCACGCGCCAGGTGACGTGTATCACCGCCTCGCAGCTGGGGAAAACCGCCTCATTGATGAGCTTGATCGGCCACCGTTTCGGCGATGGGCCGCGCGTGCCGACGTTGTTTGTTTTGCCGACGCAACAAATGGCGGGTTCGATGAGCGCCGAGCGCGTGGCGCGTTTGCTGCGCGATTGTCCGGCGCTCGACGAACTGCACCTGAAAGGCAAGGCGAATTCGAAGTTTGAGAAATGGATCGGCGGCGTGCCGCTGCGCTTTGGATGGTCAGGCTCTGCGACAACATTGGCGGCGCATCCGACCGGCCTGGTGCTGATTGACGAGCTGGATCGCATGGGCCGCGACGTGGCCGGCGAAGGTGATCCGGTGACGCTTGCCAAGGCGCGCACCAAGAACTATCCGCAACCGCTGGTGGTGACCACCAGCTCGCCGACCGTCGAAGATGCCAGCCCGATCCAGTCGCTGTTCGACCAGGGGTCGCGCGAGGTGTACGAATGGGCCTGCCCGCAGTGCCAGGCGTATCACCGTCCGTTGTCCAAGTACCTGTCCTGGCCGGATGGTGCGACACCGGATGAGGCCGAAGCCGAGGCGGTGTACGCGTGTCCGCACTGCGGCGCGATCATTGCCGAGGCGGATCGCCTGGTCATGATCGACGGCGGGCGGTTTGCGGTGTACCTGCGCACGGCCGATGGCGACTATGAGCCGGCACACGTTGAGGTGTCGGATCACCGCCACCGGTCATATTGGGTGTCGGGCTTCTGCTCACCGTGGACATCGTTTGCAACGATGGCGCGCGAGCTGTGCGAGGGCTATCGCACACGTGAACCGGAAGTGGTGCAGGCGAAGCTCAACACCTATTGCGGCGAGCTGTGGCGCACGCGCGGCGATGCGCCGGACTGGCAGGAAGTGGCCACGCACGCGCAATCGTATGAGCGCGGCGAGCTGCCGCACGGCGTGCAGCTGGTGACGGTGGGCGTTGATGTGCAACACGACCGGCTGTATTGGGTGGCGCGCGGCTGGGGCGCGCAGGATGGGCCGATGGAGTCCTGGCTGATTGATTGGGGCGAGCTGCTCGGGCGGACCGATCTCGATGATGTGTACCTGGCGCTAACGGCGGTGCTGCGCCGCCACGAGCTGCGCGTGCGCCGGTGCTTTGTCGACAGTGGGTATAAGCCGGGTGTTGATTATTTCAAGCGGCCGGATCACCAGGTCTATCTTTATTGCCGGCGGATGTCGCCGATCTGCTACCCGAGCAAGGGCTACAGCGGGCGCAATCGGCCGGTCGAGCCGAACCGGATCGACTTGTCGGTCGGCGGCACCACCATCAAGAACGGCGTGCAGCTGTACCGGGTGGATGTGGACTATTTCAAATCTTGGCTGTACTCGCGGATCCGGCCGGCTGGTGAAGGTGCGGTGGATCTGTGGCACGTGCCGCATTCGATTGATGAGGAGTACTCGCGCCAGGTGGTCGCCGAGGAGCTGATCGTTAAAGCATCGGGCCACATGATTTGGCGCTGCCCGCCGACGCGCCCGAACCATTACCTTGACTGCGAAGTGCTGGCGACGGCGGCGGCGTATAGCTTGAACGCGTACACCCTGGCGCCGATTCAAGCGGCTGATATTGTTGCACCGCAACATCCGCGGCCGAGGTCGGGCGGCGGCGGGCGGTTTGAGCGGGGATCGTTGTGAGCACTGACGCGAGGCGAATGAAAGATTCAGGCGGAACCCCCAGCACTGGCGGGCCTGCGTGGGTTAGCGTGCGGGAAGACGAGTACGTAAAGATTAGAGCACGCATAGCCGAACTTGAAGACAGGCTGTTTGCCGCTGGTGAAATGTTTAACGCGCCGTGCTTTTGTTGCGGCTATAACGGGCCGGGGTATTACCAGCCGTCATCGCATCCGTGCGCGACTCGGCATCACTCGCTACTCAAGGAGTCATGCGAGTGAGTGACGAGCATTTCGACGTTATGCGAGCAGTGGCCACGGCAGCAGACTTGAAGACAGAAAACGCCGCGTTGAAGGCACGCATCGCCGAGTTAACCGACGAGCGCGACATCTACGCGAGGACGCTTGATAAGCGGGACAAGCGGATCAATGAACTGAAAACGGTGCTGACGCAGGTGGTGCGCGCGCGCACTGCCAAACAATCGGCCGCTAAATGACACGTCGCGTGGAGCATTATTTGGTGTGCGACAACAGAAAATGCCGCGCGCCTGGACAGCAAACATCCTTTCGTTTTCGTTCAGCAGAGGATGTATATCGGGCGTGCGTGCTGGCCGGTTGGGATATTGGTACAGCGGCGGGTCATGATCTGTGCCCATCCTGCGCGCGCCTTGCCAAACAATCCGCGCCGGGATTGCGCGAAATTGAGCTCAAAAAGTAGTGGTTGCGGCACGCTTGCGCGCGGGCATACTGCGAGCATGGCAGCAACCACCGGAATCGGATCGCAAGCGGACGCGCAAACGCGTTTGCAGCTGTGGCTCGATTGTGAGGAGGCGATCAGCCGAGGGCAGTCGTATGCCATCGGCGACCGGTCGCTGACCCGCGCCAACCTGACCGAGGTCATTGAACGGATCGGCTACTATCAGCGGTTGGTCGAAGGTTTCCGCGCCAAGGCGCTCGGCGCCGCATCCTCGGGCATTCGGGTGGTTAAATGGGTGGGATAATCTCACGCATGGCGCCGCGCTACGCATTGAAGCGCGAGTTGGCGCGCGTGGCGCTCGAACGGCTGTACAAGGCGGCGTCACCGTCGAACGCCAGGCAGTCGCCGACTGATTGGCGCTCCGGCGATGCGGTGATGGACCAGGCGCGCGCCAAGCTGCGCCAGTGGGGCCGGCACCTTGACGAGAATCACGATCTCACGCATTCGATTTTGAATCAGCTGTCTTACCAGGCGTCGCAGCTGGAAATCGAGCCGCGCGCGCTGACCCGCGCCGGCACACCCGCGACCAAGGTTAACGACGCATTAAAGAAAGCATGGATCAAGCACCGCGATCAGATTGACGCCAGCGGCGCGATGCCTTGGTGTGTGTTGGCTGCGGTCACCGCGCGCACGTGGTTTCGCGACGGTGAGGTGTTCGCGCAGCACCTTCTCTCGACCGGTGTGCGCTACCCCACCGCGCTGCCGTACATGCTCGAAGTGCACGAACCGGATCTGGTGCCGTTTGACTTGATCGAGGATGGACCGCCGCGCGTGGTGCACGGCATTGAAATCAACTCGCTCGGTCGGCCGGTGGCTTATCACCTGTATCGCACGCACCCTGGCGACAACCTGTCCGCCTTTTCGCGCACCGACACGCTGCGCATTCCTGCGGAGCAGATCACGCACCTGAAACAAACCAAGCGTCTCGGGCAAAAACGCGGCGCGTCGATTCTCGCGCCGGCGGTTACCCGGCTGTCGGACATTGCGGACTATGAGGAAAGCGAACGCCTGGCGGCGAAGGTCGCAAGCTCGATGTGCGCGGCCATCACGCGCGGCGCTGATTTTGTGAACACCACCACCGCCGTCGATGCGCAAAGCGGGGAGCGGCCAATGGAATTACAACCGGGAATGATTTTCGACACCCTGGCGCCTGGCGAACGGGTCGAGGTGATCGACACCAACCGGCCGAACACGGCGCTCGGTGATTTTCGCAAAGCGATGCTGCGCGCCGCCACGGCCGGTATCGGCGTGTCGTATTCAACCGCCACGCACGATTATGACGGCACGTATTCATCGCAACGCCAGGAGCTCGTGGAGAGTCGCCTGGCGTACGATGCAATGCGCGCGCACTTTGTTGCCGGGTTCCTGCGGCCGGTGTGGCAGCGCTTCGTGCAGGCGGCGCAGCTGTCGGGGCTGGTGTCGGTGATTGCGGCCGATCCTGAAACGCTGTTTGACTTTGAGGCCATCGCGCCGCCGTCACCGTGGATTGATCCGCAAAAAGAAGCGCGCGCCGATGAGATTGCGATTAACTCCGGCATTGAGTCGCGCCACGGCATTATTCGCCGGCGCGGTGGCGATCCGGCGCGCGTGGATGATGAACGCGAAATGGATAAAGCAAACAAACCGGAACCGGCGCCCGTCACGCCGACGTTAGAGGTGGTGAAAGATGAAAAGGCAGGCTGAATTGTTTGTGACCGACCGGCGCGAGCTGCACGCGAGTTTCGAGCGCGCGGCGGCGGACATCGGCGCGCGCACCGTGCCGATCACCATCGCGACCGATGCGCCGATCCCAGGGCCGAGCGGCGCGCGTGAAATCCTGCGCCACGATGCCGACAGCATCGATCTGAGTTACACCGCGCGTGGACTGCCGTTGCAGATTGCGCACAACGGCGCCGAGCTGCCGATTGGTCGCGTCGACCAGGTGCGCATCGACAGCGGCCGACTGCGCGGTGTCGCGCGGTTTTCACAAAGCACGCGCGCCGGCGATGTGTGGCAAGACGTGCTCGACGGCATTGTGTCCGACGTGTCGGTCGGCGCGCACATTGAACGCTGGGGCGATGTGGCCGACGACGGCACCATCACCGCCGAGCGCTGGCGACCGGTCGAGGTGTCACTGGTCGCGATTGGGGCCGATCCGGCCGCAGGTATTAATCGAACTTCAACTGTCACAACCCAAGGATCTGTTATGGATACTCCCATCGCTGCCGCTGAAAAAACAGCGGTGATTGACGAGCGCGCACGCGGCGCCGAAATTGGTGCACTGTTCTCGGGACTGACCGGCGAGCGCTGGTTGACGATGGAGCGCGACTTGTTGCGCGACGGTGCGAGCGTGGATGCTGCGCGCGTGCAGGTGCTCGCCGCGCTGAAAAGCGAGGCGGCGCCGACCGTCACGCGCGGCACGGCCGACACCGTGATCCGCGCCGGTGTCGATGGGATCGACGCCTGGGTGTCCGATGCCGAAGCGGCGTTGAACTTCAAATTCGGACTGGTTCCGGATGCCGAGCGCCAGGGCGCAGTCGCCGATCTGGATCGCAATCAGCTCGCGGGTATGAGCTTGCGCGAAATGGCGCGCGAGTACCTGCGGGTGCGCGGTGCGTCGATACCGGGCAACACGAATCGCATGGTCGATGCGGCGCTGAGTCTGCCGGCACTGGTGCGGCGTAATTTCTCGCACTCGACGTCGGACTTTGCCAACCTGCTCGGATCGAGCGCCGAAAAGGCGTTGATGACCGGTTACAACGAAGCACCGGAAACGTATGCGGCGTGGACGCGAAACGTCAGCATGAGCAACTTCAGGCAGCACACGTTTACGAACATGAGCTTGTTTGGTGATCTCGCGGAGATCAAAGAAGGCGGCGAGTACACCTACGGGACGTTCAGTGATCGCGCTAATACGGCCACGCTGGCGACTTATGGCAAAGGGTTCTCAATCACCAGACAAGCCATCACGAACGATGATCAATCCGCGTTCGTGGATATCCCGAGGAGGATGGGCCGCGCCGCTGCGCGCCAGGTCGGCGATCTGGTGTATGCGGTGATCACGGGCGACGTGAAGCTGAGTGAACAAGCGGGCGCGACGTTGTTCAACACCACGGACGGTAACCTGGCGAGTTCCGCCAGTGTGATCGACACGGCGAATATGAGCATCGCGCGCAGCGCATTGCGCACGATGACCGATCCGAGCGGCGCCACGTTGAACATTCAACCGGCGTACCTGCTGGTGCCGGCGGCGATTGAAACGACCGCACAGGTGTTCTTGCGCACGGCGGCGGCGCCAGGCGGCGGCAACAACGATGTGAACGTCTTTCAAAACTCGATGCAGCTGGTGGTCGAGCCGCGCCTGGATGCGGATGACGCGAACGCGTGGTACGTGATGGCAGCGCCAGGCGGCGAGGTCGAGACGGTGGTCGTCGGCTGGCTTGACGGTCGGCAAGAGCCGTACCTTGAATCCGAAAACGGGTTTGACATTGACGGGATGCGCTACAAGGTGCGCATTGATTGCACGGCGGCGGCGCTTGATTGGCGCGGCATGTATCAAAACGCAGGCGCCTAAGGCCGGACACACACACAAGGAATGAACGATGGCGACTAATTATTTGCAAGCGGGCAACACCGTTGAATACACGTGCACCGGTGCGGTGACCAAGGGCGATCCGATTGGATTACCGGCGGTTGGCGCGGGTCAGAAGTTTATCGGGATCGCCGAGGTGTCCGGCGTGACCGGTGACGTGATCACGCTCATGACCGAGGGCGTGTTTTCGATCACCAAGGTCGCCGCTGCGGGCGCCTGGGTGGTCGGTGATGATGTGTACCTGACCAGCAGCAAGACGTTCACCGAAACGGCGACCGCGAACGGCTACGCGGGTGTGGCCTGGGAAGCGGCGACGACAACGGCGACCACCGGCAAGGTGCGGATCAACTTTGGTGGCGATCCGCGCTAGGTGATGATTGGGAACGGTGATGGATCCGAAGGTGTGGGCGGCGATCATTATCGCCGCCTTGACCGGATCGGCAATGCCGATGCTGTCGCCGAAAATGCGCGCGGATGCGTTTACCGGCGCCGAGGCGAAAGAGATGAAAGTGGCGTTGCTGGAAACGATCCGCGCCGAAGCAGCTGCGTCACGTGAATCGCTGCTGCACCGTATAGAGCGTCACGAATATATGGGCCACGGGTCCGTTGAAGAGTAGCCGGCGAACGGTTAAAGGCTAAAGACATGAATTGCCTGGAACGCACCACGCTCCAATACCTGCGCAGCGTCAACGATCCTGATTACCCGCTGGTGGATTACCTGCCGATTGCGCCGGGCAGTCCAGAGCAGACGCTCATTGATACCGTGCCAAGGCAATATCTAAAGTTGACCGGCGACGTGCTGTCAGAAATGACACAGGGCGAAAAAGATGCGGTGGACGCGGCGCAAGCGGCTGCGCTGGTGAGTGATAACAGGGTTGAAGCGGTGGATGTGGCCGACGCGAACGACGGCACCGGCTTTCACGTTCGTGCACTGATTGAGTTACTGAACAAACGCGATAACTACCTGACCAACCGCATTGAAGAACTGCAAGCAGCGCTCGATGCCATGAAAGCCAGCACTGGCAATATCGCAGCGCTGCGCGATTCCATACCGGCAACTTGGTTGCCCACCAACACAAGGCCGCGACCGGACGCTGTGCAGGATTACAAGGACAGCATTACTACGGGCGGGGTGGACACCTGATGGCCACCGGGACAATTATTTTACCGATACTCGCGGCGATTCCAGATCCGACGTTGCCGCCCGCACTGAAGTTCGCTTCTGGGACAGCGCGTCCGTACCTTGCTTTCGACGGATCGGCGTCTATTGAAAAGTGTATGTGGACGTTTCGAATGCCGAGTGATTACGCCTCGGCTTTAACGGCAAAAATACAGTGGTCTGGAAGCTCAAGTACCACGGTGACGCATACTGTTCAGTGGTCAATCTTCGTGATGGCGCTAACTGCCGATACCGATGGCGCAGCGGATTCGGACAGTTATGACTCTGAAAACGTTGTCAGCGACGACATTCTGGGCACCACGGCGAAACGTATTCAGGAAGCGAGCCTAACGCTGACCAATGCCGATAGCGTGGCCGCTGGTGATTATGTGGCGATACAACTGGCGCGTGATTACTCTGACGCCGCCGACGATTTAGTCGAAGATGCTTGGCTTTGGGCGTTGTCTTTAGAATATACAACGAGCTAATGCGATGCCCGTTCTATTAAATGGTTCGACTCAATACCTGCTCGAGACGACTGAGCTTAGTAACACCGATGTTATGAGCGTGTCGCTTTGGGCGTATCGGGAAACAACTTCAAATCAGGCGTGTTTCTCTGTCTCACCTAGCGGTTCTCATTCTGGCCAAACGGGGATCTGGTGCAGCAGCGATAACCCTGCAACCGTCTACGTCTTTCGTCGCCCAACTAATGCCAGCGTTTCCGCCGCTGCAGCGGTCTATAGCTCGGGGCTTTCTAATAACACCTGGACGCATATCTTAGGGGTTTGGAACGCCGATACACTGCGTCAGGTTTATGTGAATGGAGTAGCTGGAACGTCGGACAGCACTGCTGCCAGATATGACGAAGCTTTGGTGAATATGGACGTGGGCCGGCTTGGCGACCACACGCCTAACTACTATTGGGATGGGAGCGTCGCGGAACTTGCGGTTTGGCCTGGTGAGGTGTTTGGCCAAGACGAAGCGGACGCGCTTTACAGGGGCAGTCCGTTACTGGTTAAACCCGACAAGATAGAGATTTACCTTCCCTTGCAACGCAGCGGGATTGATTTTATCGGGCCGCGCACCATCTCCGACGTTGCATCACCCACTTACACCGGGGAGCATGTTCTTGCGCCGCTGGGCTGGCCAATAAACGTCACCCGTGATGCAGCGGTCGGCGGAGTCACGAATCCGCACAATCCGTTCGGACATCCGCTGATCGGAGCTTTTGGAGGGCCGGTTTAGATGATCCCGTACATTGGCGACTTTGCGGAAGATGAAGAGATTTATCATTACTTCAACACGTTCGACAGTAACGATCCGTCGAGCAGCGTGACGATTACGAACTTGGCCGATACCGACATCTATGTGTACAAGGATGGTTCGGTGACTGATCTGGTTACCGATGGCGCAACGGTTGTGATTGACTTCGACTCCCGAACAGGTGTCCACAAGATAACTATTGACACCAGCGCCCACGCTGACTATTCAACGGGTTCTGATTACATGGTTCTGGTTGAGGGAACGACCGTCGACGCAGGCACCGTCACCGCGGCGCTATTCACGTTCTCGATTCAGAACCGCTATTCCGCTGGGGCGCTTCGACCGACCACCCCAGGGCGCACGCTTGATGTGACTGCCACGGGTGCGGCCGGAATTGATTGGGGCAATGTTGAAAATAAAACGACCGCTAACGATTTGAGCGGCACCGATATTCAACTGGCCGACACGGTTACGACAGTCACTGGCGGCGCAACATCCGCAGCACAGACAACGGCGCAAAATGACCTTGACCTGATTACCGGCACCGATGGCGCGACACTGGCAACGGCGCAAGCGCTTTACGCGCCCGCCAAGGCTGGCGACAACATGGGTGCCGTATCGAGCGTGACCGGCAACGTGGATGGGAGCGTTGGGAGCGTGGTGGCCGATGTGAACGCCGACGTGGTGAAAATCAGTACCAGCGCGACCGCTGCGGATAATTTGGAGGCGAGCGCGCTTGGGATTATCACTGGCGTGGCTGCGGCCGGCACGTTGACCACCACCACCATGACCAGCACGCTCACTGGCGCGTATGCCGATGATGAGCTGATCGGGCGGGTTATCGTGTGGACCGGCGGCACCGCCGCCGGCCAGGCGGCGACCGTCACCGATTACGCCAATACCGGCGAAACGTTCACATATTCGACAATCATCACTGCGCCCATCGCGGGCGATTCTTTTGTAGTGGTATAGGGGCAACATTATGGCAACCGGCGACGTTACATTATTCGATCAATTTCTCGTTGACATGGGCAACGCGGTGCACAATCTGTCGAGCGACTCGATAAAGATGGCTTACATCGGGAACGCAGTAACACCGGTGACGACCACCGCCGATCCGCGCTGGGGCGCCGGTGGCAGCACCAACCTGTCGACCGATGAACAATCGGGCGGCAACTTCACCGCCGGCGGTGTGGTGCTTGCCTCGTTTGCGTGCACGCTGTCGGCCGGTACGGTGCTGCTCGATTACACCGATCCGTCGCAGGTGGCCACCAACGCGAGCAATCCAACCGCTATCTATCACGCGGTGATCTACAACGACACCGCCGCCGGCAAAAATGCCATTGCAGCGATTGAGCTGGGTGGGCCGATCAACGGCGTTACGTCGGCGCTGACGGTCACGCCGAACGCATCCGGTTTAGCTTCTGGCGACCAGGTGTAACCAATGGCGATCACGCGGCTAGGGCTTGGCGGATTCTCGCGGGCGGCGCTTACCACGTCGACGGCGATTGTCGCAAGCCTTGCCACCTGGGCGTGGACACCGGCGCCGGCCACGGTCGCGGCGGATCGCACCGTTGCGGCGAACCTTGCGCAGTGGTCGTGGAGCGCGAACGCGGCCGGCGTGTCGTCGACCAGCACGATCAGCGCCAACCTTGCGCAATGGTCGTGGACGCCGAACACGGCCAGCGTTGCACTCGAGCGCACGATAGCGGCGAACCTTGCGCAGTGGTCGTGGAGCGCGAACACCGCCGGCGTTACGACCGACGCCGACACCGCGATTGCTGCCAACCTGGCACAGTGGTCGTGGACGCCGAACGCGGCCAGCGTATTACTTGAACGCACGATCAGCGCCAACCTGGCACAGTGGGCGTGGACGCCGAACGCGGCCGGCGTTGCATCGACCAGCACGATCAGCGCGAACCTTGCACAGTGGTCGTGGAGCGCGAACGGCGCCACGGTACAATTTGATGTCGACATCGCGGCAAACCTTGCGCAGTGGTCGTGGACTGCGAACGCGGTGGATGTGGCGTCGAGCGCCAATGTGTTTCGCACCGGCGATGCGCAGACGCAGGCGCTTGCCGATCTGGCGACGTTCATCGACGACACCGGCGCCTATGGTTCAATTGGCGAAT
>Ga0224497_10002100_pt1 | contig 11996 bp, 9 predicted proteins | sample SF_Jul11_sed_USG_4_FD_167970 | JGI IMG/M metagenome (GOLD analysis project Ga0224497, IMG submission 167970) | Sediment microbial communities from San Francisco Bay, California, United States - SF_Jul11_sed_USGS_13 | ecosystem: Environmental > Aquatic > Marine > Sediment | place: USA: California...
GTGATTTTTTGCTCGTTCTCGGAAGCGGTGGATAAGCACCCCGAACTCGTCCGCAAATACCTGGGCACCGTCGTCCCACAGCGTGACAATTTCTATGCGGCGCTCAATTCGGCCGTGTTCAGCGACGGTTCGTTCGTCTACGTACCGAAAGGCGTGCGCTGCCCGATGGAGCTTTCGACGTACTTTCGCATCAACGCCGCCAATACCGGGCAGTTCGAACGCACGCTGATCATCGCGGACGAAGGCAGCTATGTGAGCTATCTCGAGGGCTGCACGGCACCGATGCGCGATGAGAATCAGCTGCACGCGGCGGTGGTCGAACTCGTTGCGCTCAGGGATGCGGAAATCAAATACTCGACCGTGCAGAACTGGTATCCCGGCGACGAGCGCGGCGTGGGGGGTATCTACAACTTCGTGACCAAGCGCGGTGACTGCCGTGGCGACAACTCGAAGATATCCTGGACTCAGGTCGAAACAGGCTCGGCGATCACCTGGAAATACCCGAGCTGCATTCTGCGTGGCAATAATTCGGTCGGCGAGTTCTATTCGGTGGCTGTCGCCAACAACTATCAGCAGGCCGATACCGGTACGAAGATGCTGCACATTGGCCGAAACACGCGCAGCACGATCGTCTCCAAAGGCATCTCGGCCGGCAAGGCGCAGAACGCCTACCGGGGTCTCGTACGAGTGATGCCGCAGGCTGACGGTGCGCGCAATCACACGCAGTGCGACTCGCTCCTGATCGGCAAGGAATGCGGGGCACACACGTTCCCGTACATGGAAATCCGAAACCCGAGCGCCAGAGTCGAACACGAAGCCACAACCTCGAAAATCTCCGCCGATCAGCTTTTCTACTGCCGCCAGCGCGGCATCTCCGAAGAAGATGCGGTCAGTATGATTGTCAACGGCTTCTGCAAGGCGGTCTTCAAGGAACTGCCGATGGAATTTGCGGTCGAGGCACAGAATCTCTTGAACGTCAGTCTCGAAGGTGCCGTCGGTTGAGGAACAACGATGCTTGAAATCAACAACCTCAAAGCCAGAATCGGCACGACCGAAATCCTGCGCGGCGTAACATTGACCGTGAATGCGGGCGAGGTGCACGCGATCATGGGGCCGAACGGCTCCGGCAAAAGCACGCTCGCGCAGGTCATTGCCGGGCATGAGGACTTCGTGGTCACGGACGGCACGATCACGTTTGACGGCCGGGATCTCCTCGAGCTGAAACCGGAGGAACGCGCACGCGAGGGCATATTTCTTGGCTTCCAGTACCCCGTCGAAATTCCGGGCGTCAACAACGCCTACCTGCTAAAGGCCGCCGTCAACGCCAGGCGCAAACACAGGGGTCTCAGTGAAATCGATGCGTTCGAATTCCTGAAGCTCGCCAAAGAGAAGATGGCGATGCTGGACATGGACCCGAAATTTCTCAATCGCGGCGTCAACGAGGGATTTTCGGGTGGCGAGAAGAAGCGCAATGAGATCCTGCAGATGGCGATGCTCGAACCGAAACTTGCGATTCTCGACGAAACCGACTCGGGACTCGACATTGATGCGCTGCGCGCAGTAGCTGCGGGCATCAATGGGCTACGCGACCCGAATCGGGCAATCATTCTCGTCACGCACTACCAGCGCTTGCTGGATTATGTCGAGCCAGATCAGGTACACGTGCTTTCCGAAGGCCGCATTGCCCGCTCCGGTGACAAGTCACTGGCCGTCGAGCTCGAGACAAAGGGCTATGACTGGGTCCGCGAGGCCGCCAGCGCATGAATGCCCCGGCACTGGCCATGGATGCGCTCGCGGGCGCCGTTGCGGCCCTGCCCAGGGACCGGCTCACACCACAGCGTCTCGCCGCACTGGAACACCTGCGCGCGCATGGCTTGCCGACCACGCGCCTCGAGGACTGGAAGTACACGGACCTGACGCCTGCGATCGAGATCAGCAACCGCTGGCTTGCGGCAAAGCGCGAACCGGTTTTAGCGGAATCGGTTGCAGCGAAGATCGCCGAGGTCCGGACAAATATCGACGCACACTGGCTAGTCATAGCGAACGGCATCATCGATGGGCAGGCGCTCGCCGACGCGGCGGACGACGGTTTCGACGTGCGCCTCCTCAGCGCCGGGGATGCGCAGCTGGGGTTCGACGCGCCGCTTGCTGATTTCAACACGGCGCTGTTGCGTGACGGACTGCGGATCACGGTTTTGCCCGGTGCCACACCGCGCAAACCCATTGGACTGCTGTTGATTGACGAGACGGTGGCAGACGCAGAGGTCGTCCAGGCACGAATCGAGATCGAAATCGGGGCAAATGCGACGGCCAGCTTCGTCGAATACCACCTGTCTTCCGGCTCCGCCGGGCATTTCTCGAACGTCGTCACTAACCTCGCGCTCGCAGACCACGCCCGAGCTGATTATGTGCGTCTGCAACGACGCAGCCTCGATCATACGCAGACGAATCGCCTGTTCGTTGCGCAGGCGCGAGACAGCATTCTGAATCACTGCGCGTTCGACCTCGGCGGCCAGATGATTCGCAATGACCTGCACATCGATATCGCGGGTCCGGGCGCATCGTCCGTGTTCAACGGACTTTACCTCGGCGGCAGCGGCCAGCATATCGACAATCACACACGCATCGACCATCGGGTCGGGCCCGCGACATCAAGACAAGAATACCGGGGCGTATTGACCGCGAACGCGCGCTGCATATGGAACGGTAAGGCGATTGTTCATGCGGGTGCCGACGGTACGGACGCGGAGCAGGCAAATCACAACCTGCTGTTATCCAGAGGTGCCGAGATCGACGCCAAACCGGAGCTCGAAATCTACGCGGACGAGGTGAAGTGCAGCCACGGCACCACGGTTGGGCAGCTGGACGAAACCGCACTGTTTTATTTACGCAGCCGCGGCATCGGCCACGACGATGCGGTGCAGATTCTCACCCGGGCGTTCGCCGCGAGTATTGTCGGCAAGATATCGGTCGATACGCTTAATGAAATTATCGGGTCGATGGTCGAGGGCCGACTTGGCGTGCTCATCGAGGCAGGCAACAAATGACGCAGCCGCAAAAGACACCCGATGCCTCGAACCTGATTGCGAACTGCCGCGCAGACTTTCCTGCGCTCGATCAGGAGATCAACGGCTATCCGCTCGTCTACCTCGATAGCGCGGCGTCGGCGCAGCCGCCGCGGTCCGTCATCGATGCGATCGCCCATTATCAGGCGCACGACCATGCGAACGTGCATCGCGGTGTGCACACACTCAGCCACCGCGCGACCGAGGCTTATGAAGGCGCCCGCGACCGGCTGCGTGCTTTCATCAATGCGGCTAATCGCAGCGAAGTCGTGCTGACGAGCGGCACAACCGAATCGATCAATCTGGTGGCGCAAAGCTATTGCCGCCCTCGCCTCGGCCCGAATGACCAGATACTGATAACGCATCTCGAGCATCATTCGAATATCGTTCCATGGCAGCTCGTTTGCGAGCAAACCGGCGGTGAACTCGTGGTGGCTCCGATCGACGAGCGCGGCCAGGTCGATCTCGGCGAATTCGATCGTCTGCTTGGCGAACGCGTACGCCTGGTGGCGATCAGTCACGTCTCGAATGCGCTCGGCACGATCAATCCTGTCAAGGATATGATCGCAACCGCCAAGGTACGGGGCGTGCCCGTCCTTGTCGACGGCGCTCAGGCCATCCCGCACCTGGCGATCGACGTACAGGACCTCGGCTGCGACTTCTACGCGTTTTCCGGCCACAAGATGTTCGGCCCGACAGGCGTCGGCGTGCTGTATGGCCGTGAGTCGCTGCTCGAGGCGATGCCGCCGTATCAGGGCGGCGGCGATATGATTCTCGAGGTGTCGTTTGCCGGTACGACATACAATGACCTGCCCTACAAGTTCGAGGCCGGCACCCCGAATATCTCGGGCGTCGTCGGGCTTGGTGCGGCTGTCGACTACCTCGAAGCAATCGGCATGGACAACGTCGCCGCGCATGAGCAGGAGTTGCTCGAGTATATGGTCGGCAGGCTGGAGGCCCTGGACGGCATTCGCCTGATCGGCACGGCCAGCTGCAAGGCCAGCGTGCAGTCGTTCATGCTCGGGGACATTCATCCGCACGATGTCGGCACGATCCTCGATCACCAGGGTATTGCCATTCGAACGGGCCATCACTGCGCGATGCCTGTTATGGACTTTTACGCGATATCGGGCACGGCGCGCGCCTCGCTCGCTTTGTACAACAACGCGCACGACGTTGACCGCCTCGTCGAAGCACTGAACAAGGCGAAGCAGATATTCACGTGAACGCAGCCAATATGCACAGCACCGACGAACTCCGTGACCTGTATCGCGAACTCATCCTTGACCATGCAAAAAGTCCACGCCACTTCGGAAAAATCGACAACGTGACACACTCGGCAGAAGGAATTAATCCGCTGTGCGGCGACAAGCTGAAACTGTACTTGCGCCTCGATGACGACCGGATCGAGGACGCGAGTTTCGAAGGCTCCGGCTGCGCGATTTCTATCGCCTCCGCGTCACTCATGACTGATACTGTGATCGGCAAGCGCGTATCAGAAGCGCTACGGTTTTTCGACGCGGTAAGGCGACAATTGACTCTCAATCACACTGCCGGCGCAAGGACTGACGAAGTTGATCTCGGCAAGATCCACGCACTCGAAGGCGTGCGCGAGTTCCCCGCGCGCGTAAAATGCGCGACTCTGGCCTGGCATGCGCTGGGCTCGGCATTGCAGAGGAAGTCCACGCCGGTGTCAACGGAGTAACGCGCACTATGTTCGGGCATACGACTGAGCCATTCACGATGACGCGCGACGTCAGGGCCGTCATCATTCCGGCCGGAGAAGAATTGACTCTGCAGCAGGGTACGACGGGATTCATCACCCAGGCCCTGGGTGGCAGTTTTACGATTTATGTCGAGGGCAATCTGTTCCGCATCGCGGGCGCGGACGCGGATGCACTGGGCAAGGAACCTGTGCCGGCGCCCGAGGTTCCGGAGAACGCCTCCGATGCCGACATCGAAGCCGTCATCTGGCAACAGCTGAAGACCTGCTATGACCCCGAGATTCCGATCAATATCGTTGATCTCGGGCTCGTGTACCGTTGCGAAGTCATTCCGCTCGGCAACGGCGAACGCACGGTGCAGGTCGATATGACCCTCACCGCGCCCGGCTGCGGCATGGGCGAAATTCTTGTTGCCGACGCGCAGGAAAAGATCGCAATTATTCCGACCATCGCAAACGTGACTGTGCAGCTCGTATTCGATCCACCGTGGAATCAGGCAATGATGTCTGACGAAGCAAGGCTGCAAACCGGCATGATGTGAGGAGCCTCTGGCAACGATGAAAACCCTGACTCTCGTGCGTCACGCGAAGTCCAGCTGGGAAGATCCCGGTCTTCGCGATCGTGATCGGCCCCTCAACCGGCGCGGCGAGCGCGATGCGCCCAGGATGGGCAAGCGGATCGTCGAAGCGGGCATTCGACCCTCGCTCATCATCAGTAGCCCCGCCGCACGCGCCTGGGCGACGGCAAAAGCTGTCGCCCAGGAAATAGGTTATCCGCCGGAGTTTCTGCAGCGCGAAGCAGACCTCTACCTCGCATCAGTCGATGACTTTCTGGAAATCGTAAACGCGCAGGACATCGGCTTCAATAGCCTCATGCTCGTTGGCCACAATCCGGGACTGACCGAATTCGCAAATTATTTGTATCCGGATCTCACCGACAATGTGCCGACCGCCGGTGTGGTATCGGTGAATATCGATCAGAACGATTGGAACCTCTACGACCAGCCGGCAACCGAACTCGTCGTCTACGACTTCCCCAAAAAGAAGCTGCCCTAGGAGCGCGACCCGGCGCGCGATTGCCAGGGATTAACGAACTTCGGCCCCGATTCGGGGACTCGCCTCGCTTAATCTCACTCGGCATCCATGCCGAGTTCGAATCCGAATCCTCGCTCTCGCTATCCCTGCTAAGCTCGGATTCGACGACGCTCGGCGAGATCCCCCGAATCGGTGCCGTCCGCGCTTGACCCGTAGGAATCGCCTGCAGGGCCACCTCCTGCGCTTCTCTTCAACACTCCGGCACGTTAACCGCGGGTCCGCCCTGCGACGTCTCCTTGTCGCTCGAGGACATGTCGCGACCCGTCTGACGCATCGTCTCGATGACCTGGTCCAGCGACACCTTTTTTTCAAGATGTCGACAATGCTGATGGCCGGCGCAGATCAGTCGCCGCCGAGCGCCAACAGGCTGGCGTTACCGCCCACCGCGGTGATGTTATTGCTGACCGTGCATTCGGTCGCAAATCGCGGCAGATAATGGGGACCGCCGGCCTTCGGGCCGGTACCCGACAGGCCGCGGCCGCCGAACGGCTGCACGCCGACAACCGCCCCGATCATATTGCGATTGATATAGATATTGCCGGCGCCCGACATCTCGGCAAATCGACGCGCGCGCGAATCGATGCGGCTGTGCAGTCCCATCGTGAGACCATAGCCGGTAGCGTTAACCGCCCCGATGGTCGCGCCCAGGTCCTTGCCGCGAAACTTGAGCACATGCAGTATCGGCCCGAACACCTCGCGTTGCAGCGTATCGATGCCGTCGATCTCGACCAGTGTCGGCGCGAAGAATGTGCCTGATCGGGTAACTGCAGGTAAATCACAACGATGCAGGATACTGGCCTCTTTCGACATGCGCTCGATGTGAACATTGAGGACGGATGTGGCTTCCTCGTCGATCGTCGGCCCGACATCCGTCGACAGCAGTGCCGGGTCGCCAATGTCGAGTTGCTGCATATAGCCGATGAGCAAACTGATCACCCGCGACGCAATATCTTCCTGCAGGCACAGCAAACGTAGCGCAGAACAGCGCTGTCCGGCGCTGTTAAATGCCGACAGCACGCTGTCGTGCACGATTTGCTCGGGCAGCGCCGAGCTGTCAACGAACATGGCGTTCTGGCCGCCGGTCTCGGCGATCAGGGCTGCAATCGGGCCGTCGCGACCGGCCAGGACCCGATTGATTGTCTGGGCGGTCTCGGTGGAGCCCGTGAACGCCACGCCAGCGACGCGTGGGTCGGCAACGGCGCGGCCGCCAACGACAGCGCCGTCACCCGGCAGAAAATGCAGCACTCCGGGCGGGACGCCCGCCTCCAGCAGTAGTTCGACCGCCCGAAACGCGATGAGCGGCGTTTGTTCGGCCGGCTTCGCGAGCACGGTATTGCCGGCTGCAAGCGCCGCCGAGACCTGGCCTGTGAAAATGGCGAGCGGGAAATTCCAGGGACTGATGCAGACGAACACGCCGCGGCCACGCAGCCTGTATGTATTGCGTTCACCCGTCGGCCCCGGCAGCACGGTGGCTGCCGCGAACAGCGATCGGGCCTGCGCTGCGTAGTAGCGCAGGAAATCGACGGCTTCGCGCAGCTCGGCGATCGCGTCCGGAATCGTCTTGCCGGCTTCGGAGACACACAAACCAAGCAACTCTGCCGTGTGCTGTTCATAGAGATCGGCGGCACGATCAAGTATCGCCGCACGTTGATCGGCCGGGCTACGATCCCACGCCGGCTGAGCGGCCACGGCTTGTTCTATCGCGGCATCGACGTGGCCGGGTGTCGCAAATTTGCAGGTGCCGACGACGCTGTCGGTATTTGCGGGATTCACCGAGGCCTGGGGATTGCCGTCCATCGCCTCGCCGCCTACGATCGGATGTGCGGCCAGGGTCTGTTCGCTGGCCGCCTGCATATCGGCAAGCAGGCGAGCGCTGATATTGCGATCGGGCAGGTTGATGCCAAGCGAGTTGCGGCGCTCGGTGCCGAAAATATCTGTCGGCGCAACAATCTCCGGATGTGGCCGGCACTCGTGTGCGCGGGTTTTTAAGACCGGATCCGCGACGATGTCCGAGACAGGAATCGACTCGTCGACAATACGATTGACAAACGACGTATTCGAGCCATTTTCGAGCAGCCGGCGCACGAGATATGGCAGCAGATCTTCGTGGCTGCCGACCGGTGCATAGACCCGGCACGCGCGGTCGAATTTCTCCGGATCAATGATCTCGGCGTAGAGTTCCTCGCCCATGCCATGCAGCCGCTGAAACTCATAATCGCGGCGAGAACCCGCGTAGTGAATAACACTCGCGAGCGTGTGCGCATTATGCGTCGCAAATTGTGCATACAGCGCATCGCCTGCTGCCAGAGCCTGCCGGGCACACGCGAGGAATGACACATCGCTGTGCGCCTTGCGCGTATAGACCGGGTAACTTTGCAGGCCCAGTTCCTGGGCATGTTTGATTTCCGCGTCCCAATAGGCACCTTTGGTCAGGCGCACCGGAATCCGGCGTCCGGCGTCGGTCGCAGTATTGATCAGGTAATTCATCACGTCGCGTGCACGGCGCTGATAGGTCTGCACCGCCACGCCGAATCCCTCGAAATCCCCCAGTCCGGGATCGCGGAAGACGCTCTCGAATACCTGCAGTGACAGTTCGAGCCGATCCGCCTCCTCGGCATCCACGGTCAGGCCTATGCCCACATCGCGTGCATGCAAGGCAAGCTCGAGCACGCGCGGCACGAGCTCTCGCATCACGCGACCCTGCTGCATGAAGGAATAGCGCGGGTGCAGTGCCGAGAGTTTTACGGACACACTTGGTGCGGCAAAAATATCGCTGGATTGCGTCTCTTCATCGCTTCCTATGCGGCTGATCGCGTTCCGGTATGCATCGAAGTAACGATCGGCATCCTGATTCGTCAGCGCCGCCTCACCAAGCATATCGAACGAATGGCGATACACTTTGTTGTTCTTCTTGGCCGCACGGCGCAGGGCCTCTTCGATCGTGCGTCCCATAACGAACTGGTGTCCCATAATGCGCATCGCTTGGCGCATCGCGGTTCTTACAACGGGCTCCCCGGCGCGACTGGCCAGCTTGCCGAGGACCTGTACCGGGTTGCGCTTCGTTACATCGTCGAGCTGCAATAGCTGCCCTGTCAGCATCAGCCCCCAGGTCGAGGCATTGACGAACAGTGAATCGCTCTCGCCGAGATGGTCTTGCCAATTTGCCGACGTGATCTTGTCGGCAATCAGCTGATCCGCTGTCTCCGCGTCCGGAATGCGCAGCAGCGCTTCGGCGATACACATCAGCAACACACCCTCTTCCGACGACAGGTCATATTGCTGCAGGAACGCATCGATTCCGCCTTCGCGGGCCTTGTTGCGCCGCACGGCGCGGACGAGTTGTTCAGCCGTAAGACGTATTTTTTCGCGCTCAGACTCGCCGGGGTCTGCTGCAGTCGTCAGTTCCCTGAGCAGCGCCTGTTCGTCGCTCAGGTAATGATCATTGAGATTGGCAATCGCGCCTGATTTTGCGGCAGGCTGATCAGTAAATCGCATCAGGGAACCTCTGATCAATTATTACACGGCTGCGCCGGCTAAGGATCCAAGGCCGGCGATTATAGGGTTGACGCATTTTCTGTAGCACCCATTATCTCCAGAACCAACAATTAGCGGTCTTGCCCCGGATCGCGGTTTCTCGCGCGCAGCTTGCGCCGGGTATGTTTATCGGGTCGACCCGGCGTCATGGGCATCTGGCGGCGATCAATCCGAAGCTGTGCAATTCGCCGCTCACGTGCCGCAACGCTGTCCGGATCCTCTGCGTAGCAGGACTGCGCCTCTCGGGCCGGACCACGACGGGTTGGTATCCCGGTCACCGTGAAACGGTATTTGAGCTGGTGTTTCACGAGTTCAACACCGTCCCCGGGCCGAATCCGATGCGCAGGCCGCGCCCGTTCGCCGTTTACCCGCACGTGCCCGCCGGTGACAGCTTCTGCAGCCCCGATCCGCGTCTTGTAAAAACGTGCATACCAGAGCCAGCGGTCGAGGCGCAGCGATTGCTCACCGTGTAGCAGCTTATCCACTTGGTATACTTTGCGACCTTTCGACCTCGAGGGCAATGCCGTGCCAGCCAGTATCCTCAAGTCACTCGCAGAACAAACCGAAGCCCTGAAGTCAGAGGGCCTGTACAAGACCGAGCGCCTGATTGCCGGGCCGCAACAGGCCGCGGTCGACGTTCGCACCAACGGCAATATCGAGCATGTCATCAACCTGTGCGCAAATAACTATCTCGGGCTCGCGAATCACCCGGACGTAATCGCGGCGGCCCACAGAGCGCTCGATGACTTCGGCTACGGTATGGCCTCCGTCCGTTTCATCTGCGGCACACAAACAATCCACAAAGATCTCGAGCAAAGAATCAGCGAATTCCTGGGAACCGAAGACACGATTCTGTATCCGTCCTGTTTCGATGCGAACGGCGGTCTTTTCGAAACCGTGCTAGGCGAGGAAGACGCAGTAGTCAGCGATGCGCTCAATCATGCGAGCATCATTGACGGCATTCGCTTGTGCAAAGCACGACGCTTTCGTTATCGGCAGAATGACATGGATGACTTGCGCACACAGCTCGAAGCATCGCGGGACTGCAACACTCGGCTCATCGTGACCGACGGCGTATTTTCGATGGACGGCACTATCGCAAACCTCAACAGAATCTGCGAGCTGGCGACGGAGCACGATGCGTTGACGATGATCGACGATTGTCACGCGACGGGAATTCTCGGCAAACGCGGCCGCGGCACGCATGAGTACCGCGGCGTCATGGGCCGTATCGATATCCTTACCGGCACACTCGGCAAGGCGCTGGGTGGCGCATCCGGCGGCTACACCTCCGGGCGTAAGGAGATCGTCGGCTGGCTGCGCCAGCGATCGCGTCCCTACCTGTTCTCGAATTCCGTCGCACCGATGATCGCGGCAGCCTCGATTGCGGTGATCGATCTGCTGGAGCACGACGATTCTCTGCAGCAACGGTTGCACGCGAACGCCCGGTATTTTCGTGACAAGATGACTGAGCGTGGATTCGAGCTCAAGCCCGGGGACCACCCGATCATTCCCGTCATGCTGGGCGACGCCAGACTCGCGACGAAAATGGCCGATCGACTCCTCAAGCGCGGCATTTACGTCATCGGTTTCGCGTATCCAGTCGTTCCAGAAGGCCAGGCACGCATTCGTACGCAGATGTCGGCCGGGCACACTCGAGCACAACTTGATCAGGCGATCGACGCATTCACAGCCGTCGGTCGCGAACTCGAGGTCATACGCTGATGAAAGCCCTTGTGAAAGCGAAACGTGCGCCCGGCATCTGGATGCAGGACATCCCGAAACCTCGGATCGGGCATAACGACGTACTGATAAAGATCAAGCGCACTGCTATCTGCGGTACGGATATTCACATCTACCAATGGGACGATTGGGCGCGGCACACAATTCCGGTGCCAATGCAGATTGGCCACGAATTCTGCGGCGAAATCGTCGACTGCGGCAGCGAGGTCAAGGGATTCGCACCGGGCGACCGGGTCTCGGCTGAGGGCCATGTCACGTGTGGGGTATGCCGCAACTGCCGTGCCGGCCGCCGGCATTTGTGTATGAATTCGGTCGGCGTTGGTGTGAGTCGCGCCGGCGCGTTCGCCGAGTACCTGGCCGTGCCGGCATTCAACGTATTCAAACTCCCCGATAGCATCAGCGACGACCTCGCTGCTATTCTCGATCCGCTCGGTAACGCGACGCATACAGCGTTGTCATTTGATCTCGTCGGCGAAGACGTGCTGATTACCGGCGCGGGACCGATAGGCATCATGGCCGCCGCGATTGCCAGGTATGCGGGTGCGCGCCATATCGTTATCACGGACGTCAACGACTACCGGCTCGACCTTGCCAAACGGATGGGTGCATCGATAGCCCTGAATGTCACTAATGGGTCGCTCGACGACACGATGCGGGATCTCGGTATGGAGGAAGGCTTCGACGTCGGCATGGAGATGTCGGGCAACCCGGGAGCATTTCGCGACCTGCTACACACCATGCATCACGGTGGCAAAGTGGCGATACTTGGCATTCCGCCCGAAGAGATGAGCATCGACTGGACCGACGTCATTTTCAAAGGGCTGATACTCAAAGGT
>Ga0224497_10002101_pt1 | contig 11995 bp, 12 predicted proteins | sample SF_Jul11_sed_USG_4_FD_167970 | JGI IMG/M metagenome (GOLD analysis project Ga0224497, IMG submission 167970) | Sediment microbial communities from San Francisco Bay, California, United States - SF_Jul11_sed_USGS_13 | ecosystem: Environmental > Aquatic > Marine > Sediment | place: USA...
TGACGAGTTGGCCGACCCGCCGGCATTGGTCGTGCAAGTCGGCTCGACCGAGCTGCGCTATCACCTGAGCTGTATCGATGATCTACACACCATGCTCGAAAAGCACGGCGACTGGATGCTCCTCGGTAATGCCGACGAGCAGAAGGAAGCCAAGCCGGGCACCGTCGAGGCGTGGGGACGTTCTGCGGACAATCCGGTTGGCGGCTGGTACGGGCTCAAGAAAGGGCTCCGGGGCCGATTCGGCAATTACTTGCCGCCGGTCCTGGAGGCGATGGGCTTGGCCGAGGTCGAGCACAATGCGCGCAACAACTCGATGAGGGCGATTTAGGAACTGACAGTGAAGACGTCAGGCCGTGTCACGCGATTTCGCGACTGCTGAGGGCGCTTGTACCGCGCTATTGGAGCTGGCGCGACAGTCGCCAACATGAACAGACAACAACGTCCTCGACCCCCGTTTGGGCCGTTCTCGGTGAGCGTCGATACTCTCACAACTTGACCGGCCGCAACCGATTCAATGCCGTTCAGGCATCTCCTTCGCGTTTCGACGCTAGTGGGCCGCCTTGCGCATGCGTGGCTTGAGGCCGCGGCGAGCGATGAAGCCGACGACGCACTCGTTAACGTCCTCGGCTGCGATCAGAAAGGCATCGTGACCGTGGGGTGAGTCGATCTCGATCAGTTCCGAGTTGGGAAGATGACGGGCCATCTCGGCGACCTCTCCGGCCGGGTAGAGGCCGTCGCTGCCAATGCTGATGACGAGGGCTGGTTGGTCGATTTGCCTGAGGGCTTCGGCCACAGATCCGCGACCCCTCCCGACATCGTGGCTGTCCATGGCGCCGATCAGCGTGAGGTACGTATTGGCATCGAACCGGTCGACCAGCTTGTCACCCTGATGACGGAGATAGCTCTGCACTTCGTAGACGCCCGATTCCGTCTGGCGTCGGCCGAAGCGAACAGCGAAGTCGTGAGGGCTGCGGTAGCTGATCATCGCCATACTGCGTGCCGCCGCCAAACCTCCGGCGGGCCCGGCACCGAGCGGGTACCGGCCGTCGGCGTAATTCGGGTCGGCCTTGATAGCCTGCCGTTGTGCCTCACTCAGAGCGACCCCCCAAGCCGACTGGGCGGGCCCGGAGGCGATCGGGGCGATCGCGTCGACCCGATCCGGGTAGAGCAGTGCCCATTCGAGCACCTGCATGGCTCCCATCGAGCCACCGATGACTAGATCGAGCGTGTCGATAGCGAGGTCGTCGATCAACCTGGCTTGAACGTGCACGAGGTCGCGGATGGTGACTTCGGGGAAGGCACCTCCGTACGGCTCAAAGGCCCCGAAGCCACGGCTGGTCGGCCCAGTCGTGCCATAGCATCCGCCGAGCACGTTGGCGCAGACGATGTAGTCCCGTTCAGGATCGAGGGCCCGTCCCGCGCCGAACAGATCGGGCCACCAGTCGTCGGCATCGGCCGACCCCGTCAACGCATGGCACACGAGGGTCGCAGTCGCCCGGGGCCGCCCCCAGGTTCGGTATGCGAGCCGAACGTTGGGGAGCCTGCCACCGTATTCGAGGTCGATGGGACCGTCTAGATCGAGGAACTCGGTCTCAGCCGAGATCCATCTCCTCAGGCTCATGCGGTCGCGCTGGTCAGTCCGGCACGGGCAAAGGCCGATTCGAAGTCCCCCTTGATGTCATCGATGTGCTCAATCCCGACCGACACCCGAACGAGGTCATCGGTGACACCCGATGCCAGCTGCTCTTCATCGGAAAGCTGCTTGTGGGTGGTCGAAGCAGGGTGGATGACAAGAGTCTTGGCGTCGCCGACGTTGGCCAGGTGGGAGGCCAGCTCCACAGAGTCGATGAAACGCTGTCCGGCCGCCAACCCCCCCTTGATTCCGAATGCAAGAACACCTCCATAGCCGTTGCTGAGGATGCGGGTGGCGGTCTCGTGATAGGGGTGGCTCTTCAGCCCGGGGTAGCTGACCCACTCGACCGATGGATGAGCTTCCAGCCATTCGGCCAATTCCTGGGCATTGTCGACATGCCGCTGCACCCGAAGGGACAACGTTTCGAGTCCCTGGAGAAACAGGAACGAGTTGAACGGGCTGAGCGCTGGTCCAAAGTCGCGCAACCCCTCGACCCGGGCCCGGATGATGAAGGCGATGTTCCCAAACGGTCCGTCCGGCCCAAAGACCTCGCCGAACTTGAGTCCGTTGTAGCCGGGTGACGGTTCGGTGAAAGCCGGGAAGCGACCGTTTGACCAGTCGAAGTTGCCCGAGTCGACGATGACACCGCCAATCGAAGTGCCGTGGCCGCCGATCCATTTGGTGGCGGATTCGACGACGATGTCGGCACCGTGGTCGATGGGCCGGCACAGGTAGCCACCGGCGCCGAACGTGTTGTCGACAATCAGGGGCACCCCAGCGGAGTGAGCGACATCTGCGATCTCGGGGAGATCTGGGATATTGAAGCGCGGATTGCCGATGGTTTCGACGTAGAGGGCCTTGGTCTTGTCGTCGATGGCGGCGGCAAAGTCGGCCGGATCGTCACCATCGATGAAGCGAACCTCAATGCCGAGCCGTTTCAATGAGACCTTGAACTGGTTATAGGTGCCGCCGTAGAGGTAGCTGGTCGACACGATGTTGTCGCCCGCCTCGGCCAGCGTGGTGATGGCGAGGAACTGGGCGGCTTGGCCGCTGGCGGTGGCCAGCGCGGCCACCCCACCTTCGAGCGCGGCGATTCGTTGTTCGAAGACGTCGCTGGTGGGGTTCATGATTCGGGTGTAGATGTTCCCAAACTCTTCGAGCCCGAATAGTCGGGCCCCGTGAGCGCTGTCATCGAAGGTATAGGAAGTCGTCTGATAGATCGGTACTGCCCGGGCGTTGGTACCCGGCGCGGGTTCCTGTCCGGCGTGAACCTGCAGTGTCTCGAAGCGGTAGTTGTTGCTCATGGTCGGCTCCAATGGTCTTGGTCCGACCGGCCTCCGGGGTTGGGGGCCTCAACACAAGAAACCCGCTCCCGGTTGAACCGGTGCGGGTGTCTTGCTGTCCTTCTGAGAAGAGTCGCTACACGTCGGATCCGCACGGCCCAAACCTGGCCGTACACATCATCCGGGTGAACACGACGTTTCTCACCGGCGGCAAAGTACTTTGGCAAGCACGTTCTGTCAAAGGAAACAGGCGATTCTTGAGCACATCGGAAGCTGCCGGACAGGAGTCTGCTTCTGGTCGGTGGGGGAGCGGGCGACTGCCAGGATTCTGGTGGGCATGTGCGACTTGCTTGACACCGATGATCGGTTTTGTTCGGGCAATCTCTACGCCGTAGGTTTGAGAAATGCGAGGAATGCGAGAAGAGCATCGGGTTGGTATTTACTACTTGGAGGCCGTGACGGCTCTCCTGCGGCGCGTCCGCACCGCTCACCCGACCAAAGGGTTGTACCAAGCCGCCGAGCTGCAATGGTGGTGGAGCATCCCGCGCCGCACCGACAGTCTTGGCCAGCTCCTCTGGTTCGATGACGAGGGCCGGCCCGAAGCTGCGGCAATCATGGCCGTCACGATCGGCACCCAATACCCCTGATCAGTCCGCGACTCCGTGAACTGGTTGACGGAGACGTTCCGGCCGCCGGTATCGGACATGTTGGGCACGGCACCGCAGTCGTGGACGCCATGGCGGTGATCATCAACACAAGGATTCCGCTACGGTCGCAAGCTGATCCTTGGCGTTCACCGCGCCTCTTCACCGCCACGCGGCATGGGAGTCAGCCATCCGTAGCGTGCGAGGCCCTCGCGTATCCCTGCCGCGAAGTTAGCTTCGGCGTGATAGATGTTGGGTTCCACAGCGGTGCGCAATTCGTCGGCCGCATTGCCGACGGCAATCGACCGAAAGCCCAGCTCGGGCCGCATCATGTCGAGATCGTTTCCGGTGTCTCCGGCGGTGATCACATCTCCAGCAGCAATGCCCTGGCTACGTGCCACCCAACTCACAGCACCGCCTTTGCCGGATCGTTGGGGGAGTAAGTCGAGGAATCGGCCGGCCGAGTAGACGATCTTGGCGTTGAGGCCACGATCGTTGAGTTCGTCTGCGATCGTCTGCAGGTGGGCGGACGCCGGCTCCTCCAGGAAGTAGGAGGCCTTGAAGTCCGACTGCCATTCCTCCGCCTGCGGGGCGGCCGCCGGGATCTGTTTCAGGATCGCCGCAACTGCGTCTCGGTCCCAGCCGGCAGAGATGTGATGGCTCCATGATTCGTCTCGGGTGTAGTCCGAGCCGTCCCTGGTCCAGATCTCGCTGCCCACCATGCAGATGCAGGCGGCTGCCCGCCGTTCAATGCCGTACCCGGCGTAGAATTCTTGGATCGAAGGAAGATGACGGCCCGTGGAGAAGACCACCTGAATCCCCGCCCCCGACAGCTCGGCCCACAGGTCCATCATGGCGGCATCATCGCCAATGAAAGTGCCGTCTAGGTCGGTTGCCAGCATTCGCGTTGTCACGGCTCTCGCTTCCAGAATCCGCAAAAAGCATGGTTGATTGAAGGCAAAAGACGAAATGCGCCGGGATTAGACCGAGGGTGCTTGATCGATCCACCATGTTCGGCCAATGTGAGACGGATGACTGGAGGTCTCCGACCATGACGCTTTCGGCCCCGCTCGGCAGCGCACTGCAGAGCCTGCTCGCTATCGACCTGGTCGCGCTCGGCGACCCTGCCTCTGCCGGCTGGCACCGACTCGGCGATCGCCTGGCAGGGGTGCGGATGAGCACAGTGCTGGTGTACATCGGGGGCACCGACTTCGATGGCCTCCCCGAGCCTGACTACGTGGTAGACGTCGATGCCGGGTCCATCACCCGGCTTCCCGGTGGCGATTTCCTCGAAGGATGGGCCCATCCAGGTGAGGCTCACGGCATAGCCACCGCCGTAGGGCATCTCGCGGCAGCGCTGCTCATCCCATGGTCTGAGGTGTATTGCCTCGTTGGGGCGGATCGTGACGTGCCCGCGGACGTGCAACGTTTGATCATTGTTGGCGGGGACACCGCTCCAGGGCGCGGCGAGTGGTTGGCCGAATCCGACGAGGACGCGGTGATCGCGGCCCTCGAGGACAGCCAACTGCTCGGTCGGGCGACGACCGCCGCCCCCGACATCTGCGACATCGGTTTTGAAGCCGCCATCGAATCCGTTCGCCGCAATATCTCCGAATTGGGATTCACGGCCGCCTCGCTCACGGACAATCCGCTGGGAGCCCAGGACGCGAATTACGCAGCGGTCTGGGCTCGAGACGGGGTCATCACCGGCTTATGGACGCTCTGCCTCGAAGATGATCAGCTGATCGCTGCCTTTGAAAACACTCTGCGGGTCCTGGCCCGCCACCAGACTCCAATCGGCCAGATTCCCTCGAACGTGCGGATTGCCGGCGAGCAGCCGGACTACTCCGGCATTGGGGGGATCGCCAGTATCGACTCTGTGATTTGGTTCGTGATCGGGGCGGCCCGGTTCGCCTTCCACAAGGGCGAAGAGGCATTCGCGCTGGAAATGCTCGAACCGATTGAGCGGGCGATGAATTGGCTGGCGGCTCACGACTCCAACAACGACGGCCTAATCGAGATCCCTGAGTCTTCCGACTGGATGGACATCTTCCCGCGCTCTTACAACGTCCTCTACGACGAGGTGCTGTGGTGGCAGGCCTGTGTCGACACGGCTGCGCTGCTCGAGGCGGTCGGTCGCGACGGCTCGAGCTGGGCGCAGCAAGGGGAACGCGTCAGGACGGAGATTCTCTCCCAGTTCTGGCCTAGCGGTGAGCAGCTAATGGAGATTGCGGGGTCCCAGGGCGGCCGGTTCACTGCGGGCGAGGCGTACTATCTGCTCTCCCAAATCACCCCCTTCGATTACGGATGGCGCTGCGACGTCTACGCCAACTTGCTGGCAGCCCTCTCAGGAATGCTCGATGGACGCAAACTCGAGAGGCTATTCACGTTCTTGTGGGGAGTAGGGGTCAATAGCCCATTCCCCGTGACCTGCCTCTACCCGCCGATCACATCTGGCGCCGATGACTGGAAGGACTATTTCCTAGTCAACTTTCTCAACATTCCCGGCCACTACCACAACGGAGGTATCTGGCCGTTCATCGGAGGTCTCTGGGTTCGTTTCCTGGCGGCAACCGGCCGGGTTGAGCTGGCGCATCGCGAGTTGACCAGCTTGGCGGAGGCATGCCGGCAGGGGCTGCACGGTGAATGGGAATTCAACGAATGGCTCCACGGTCAGACTGGCCGGCCCATGGGCAAAGCTCATCAGGCCTGGAGCGCCGCCTCCTACATCCATGCTTATCTGACCCTGCACGGCGACGCAGATCCGAAGGTCTTCGCTCGACTCGATCCAGCCGAGTTTGTCGCCTCCTAGTTAAGCGGGGTTCTCCGTACTGTCCCGTTCGTGGGTGCTTCGCGCCCGGTCCAGGACGATGAGGGTACGGCGGGCGATGCCGCGCCAACCGAACATCCGGCGGGCGAATCTGGCCCCTGCCATCGACAGTCGGCGGTGGAGCTCCGGATAGCGCAGAGCCATCGACAGCATCACGGCGTATTCCCGTGGCCGTTTCGGATCGGCGAAGAGGGCCTGGGAACCAAAGTCAAACATCTCCTCGAGGCCGCCATGCACCGTGACAACACACGGGGTGCCGCACGCCATGGCTTCGACGGCGGTCATTCCGAACGGCTCGTAGCGCGACGGCAGAGCGAAGACGGGAGCGGCGCGGTAGTAGTTGGCCATTTCATCGTCGCCGACGTAGCCGAGCCAGATCACCTCGTTGGCGACGCCCAGATCGGCGGCCAGCTTCTGCCATGTCTCTATCTTGTGCTCGTCAGCTTCGGAGTTGGCTCCAACCGCTAGTTGCAGCCGGGCGTCGGGGACCATCTCCCTCAGCTCGGGGAGGGCCCGGATGAGCAGGTCATACCCCTTATTGGCGGCCGCCCGGCCGACGGTGTATACGTCGTTCTTGCGAAACTTGAAGCGGTCTCGCAGGGCTGCAGCCTGTTTCGTAGTGACCGGCGTGTAACGACCCTCGTCGATACCGGGTGGAATCATGGCCACGTGCTCGTCGGGGACGTCGTAGTCGCTGTAGAGGATCTCGACCTGCTGATTGGTTGTAGCGATCACGTAATCACATCGCCTGAACGTGAGGAATTCCTTGCGGATCCGCTCATCGAACCGGTAGTCGGACTCGACCTGCTGCGGGTCGCCGTGCATTCCCTGGCGCTTCCACGACCCGAGCGAATGTGGGGTGTGAACATGGGCAATACCCATCTCCTCGGCGATCTTCTGACCGGCGTATCCGGCGTCCCAATAATGGGAGCTGATCACGTCATAGGGAGCCCGCCGATCGGGGAACATTTCGAAGAACTGGCGCACGAACTCATCGAGGTGATCATGCATGTCCTCTTTGCGGATGAAATCGGGCCCGCCAAATGGGATACGCCACACCCGCAGGTCGCTGCCCATGTCGTCGTATTCGGGCTGGTCTTCGAAGCGGCGGGTGACTATGTCGACCCCGTACCCGAGGTCCCGGAACTGCTTGGCCAGCTCCAGAACGAATACAACCTGGCCTCCTGTGTCGGGAAGCCCCAGCTCCGGCTCGCCAGCAACGTAGCCGTGAAGGGAAAGCATGAGTATCCGCGCCGCTGGTGCGGAAGGAATCGATGCCATGCTTGGAATCGTCATTGTGTGTCTCCTGGCATTAGTGACCGGTGGCAGCGGCTGAGCGACACGCTCTGGCAAATCTGCAGCTGACGATGCATTTTGCGACGAAGACGCCCGCAGGGCGCTTTGATGGGAGCGGCTCGAGGGGTCGGCCCGGGAGCAGGTCGTCGCCTGTCGTCTTCGCTCATGTCGCTGCTCAACCATACCGGACAGCGCCGGCGAAGCTGAATCTGCGAGGGTGAGGGCCCATGCTGGACGCGATAGTGGCGACCACACAGGCTGACGTTCGGTGCCGGCCGCCCGGTGAGTCCCGGCGCGGGGGTCAGCCCGAGGGTCATCATCAGTTGTAGCCGCAGGTGGCCGCGGTCGCCGGCCTTGAGGGACGATGGAGTGCCGGCGGCCACGATCTTCCCAGCGTCGATGATCGCTAACCAACGCCGTAGCTGAAGTCGCACACTTCGCCACGCACAATCACGGCCCGACAGGGGTCGAGCGCCCCGCGTCACGGCCGCGACGTGGCGTTCGATAATCCCGGGTCCTATGCCTTCACAAGACAGAGACAGAACGGATGCCCGGCAGGGTCCGTGAACACTCGCCATTCGTCCGGATTCGGCTGAGAAGGCGCCTTGATTGCCCCGAGGACGAGCACCGCCCGTTCACCCTCGTCGAGGTCCGGAACATCAAGGTCGAGGTGGGCCTGTTGCGGAGATCCGGTCGGCCAGTCCGGGGGTGAGTACGAGGGGTCGCGTTGAAATCCGATGTCCGAGCCGGACGGTGTCTGCAAGCGAACCCAGTCGTCCGACGCAGTTGCCTGCATGATCTCGCCGCCGACCACGCCTTGGTAGAACGCCGCCAGCGTTCTGGGGTCCGGACAATCGAGGGCGACAAGGGCGAAGTCTGCGATAGCCATTTACGAGAGTTTACGTCGGGATATGACACAGCATCGGAATTTCAGCTCGTCTACAGCACTCTGGACCGGCGCGCACCGATGTAGCGTTTGTCAGTTGAGCACCTGGCCGAGGATCCCGAGATGCCCGAACGGATCCTGGAGTCGTCCATCGCGTCGGCCATATGGCCGGTCATCAATGGGGATCACCACCTCGCCACCGGCTTTGGCGAAGCGAGCAGCGGCTTCGTCGACATCGGGGACAGTCAGGCTGAGCAGGACTGGGGTGCCTCCGATGGTCGATGGCGACTGATTGTGCACGCCGTCTTCTTGGGTGACGCCTACGAGGGTAGAGCCGACGAGTACGTGAGCGTTGACCAGGCGATCTCCGTCGTAGATTTGATCGGTCGGCTCGGAGCCGAACGCCCGGGCGTAGAAATCGAGGGCGGCGTCTCCGGCTGAGACGATTAGTCGCGGTGCGAGCACTGTGGTTGTGCTGGGGTCAGGCATCGATGTCTTCTTTCCGGTTTGGCTCGGAATCGGTGACTTTTGTGGGCTCGTTCCATGACATTGAGTTCCTGACAATCCCGTCGATCCGGTCAAGAATGGGCGCCGTACTGAAGTGTGAACTAGCGAGCCCCGTATTCGATGGTTGTGAATGGCCAGTCGGTCTCGAGCCAGGTGGAGATGGCTTGCCAGGTGACGACGTCCATCTCGGCACGGCTCGCTCGCACCCACGAGCTTACCGAAGCGTCTGCGATGCGCGACGGGTAGATGTAGACACATCCGATCACGTCGTCGCCATCGAGAATTGAGTAAGTGAACCCAGAACGATTCTCAAAGTCCTTCGCATGTCGCACCAAGTCGGCGAGGTTGGCTTCGAGAGTCATCGCTGTGGGCCAGGCGCCGTCTGGGAAATCGGGGGTTTCCCGGATGTGGTCGATGCTCGACATCCATGCGTCGTGGTCTCTTTCGTTGTGTGGGGGCCCCAGGGGTTCCAAACGGAAACCGGGACCATCGAAGCTGAGGGGCACGACGAAGTCGTCTGCGACAAGACTCATCTGATCATGGTAGGTGCCGAGCAGTTCGACGGGCTGAAGATCTGGGCTTGCGGAAAGTCGCCAGGCCCGTATGGCTCGTTCGGTCTCGGTCGGGTCAGACTTTGACGGTGAGCATGTCGACCATGTCGGAGGCGCCCTCGACTTGTAGGCAAACAAGTCATGAAGCAGCAACACATCGGATTGCCCGCCATCGTTGCTCGGGCGGTCGGCCAGGGTTCATGGCCTTCAGGCAGCGGCGGCTCCGGAAGGATCCGCCGGTCGCCACGTCGGTGAGCCGGATGCGCGGAGGTCGAGAAAGCGATAGCCTCGCACATCTGTGGCGACAGTGGATGCGGACCGACGACGGACAAGCCGAGGTAGTTTTCCTCGTTGGCTTGGAGGGCCAGGTCGAGGCCCGTCTGCCAGGGGGAGCTTCTGTCGCTGGACACGCACTCATTGCTCCACCGCTGATCGAGGCGAAGGCAAGCGACCTCGACTGGTTGGGTCATGACCCAGTTTCAGGTAGCAGCTCGCTAGATCGGGCCAGGATTCGGAGACCGCAATATGACCGAAATCCAGTCCGCGAAGACTGATCCGGACTTGAGTTTGCCTGAGGTGTCGACTCCTACGGTCTTCGTTTCGTACCGAACCGCGGACACCAGCGATATCGCTAATCGACTCTCACAACGATATCGGCAGAAGTGGCGCCCGCTGCCGTATCTGCTCGGAACGATGGGCTGGACGGCCACGGCCGCCACGCTCAACCGCCGGAGGCCGTAGCGGGACTGGTGGTCCCGGGTCACATCGAGGACGGTGCCGGTGGTGTAGTTGGCCCGTCGTGACAGCGGCGAGTCGCCGCCAAGACGGTCACCAACCCCGACCTCCGGATCGAGGACCGTGACGGCACCGATCGGGTCGTCGTAACCCCGCTCGCCATCCCACCATCAACCTACAAGGCCGCTACCAAACCACCAGCCTGCCGCCATCCGACGCTCTCCGACCCCTCAGAACCGCTGGCTGAGCACAATCTCGCTCAGGATCCTGCGCCAATCCTCGTCAGACCCCAAGTCGCACACTTCGCTACGCACAATCACGGCCCGCCAGGGGTCGAGCGCCCCGCGGCACGGCCGCGACGTGGCGTTCGCTGAGTCGCTGGGGGAGGGGAGCGGCCCCGCCGTGAGAGTGTCGTCACTTGAGATGGGCGGCGTTGAACGTTGCCGTCGTCGCCGGTTCTCAATCGTGGTCGTGGGTGGCTGCCAGTTCGGCGCTGGTGATGCCGAGCTGGCGGGCCTTGCGCTCGCTGAAGACGATCGCGGCGGCGAGGATTGCCACGATGACCGCGAGAGACACGTAGGTGTTGACGTGGTACCAGATGGTCACCGCCATCTTGATACCGACGAAGATCAGGATCGCTCCAAGGGCGTGGGAAAGGTAGTGGAAACGCTGGCGGGCATCGGCGAGCAGGAAATACAGGGCACGCAAGCCCAAGATGGCGAAGGCGTTCGATGCGAATACGAGGTAGGTCTCTTGTGACACGGCCAGGATCGCCGGTACTGAATCGACGGCGAAGATCACGTCGGTGAGTTCCACCACCACGAGGGCGGCTAACAGGGGGGTGGCGGCCCGCCGGCCGTTCACTTTCGTGAGGAACTTGTGGCCGTCGAACTCTTTGACCACCGGCATGATCCGTTTGAGCAACCCGAGACCGGCCGTTGAGGCGTTGTCGCCTTCGTTGTCGCGGTGCCGGATCACCTTGACGCCGGTGTATATGAGAAAGATCCCGAAGCCGATCAGTACCCAGGTGAAGCGGCTGATTAGGGCCGCGCCCACCGCGATGAAGATGGCCCGTAGGGTCAGTGCACCGAAGATGCCCCAGAACAGCACCCGGTGCTGGTACTTCAGGGGGATGGCCATGCTCGAGAACAGCAGCGCCCACACAAATACGTTGTCGATGCTGAGCGACTTTTCGATCAGGTAGCCGCTGATGTACTCGCCGAAGGCTTCGCCGCCGAACCCAACCCAGACGGCCCCTCCGAAGGTCAAGCCGCATAGCACCCAGAATCCTGACTCGAGGGCCGCCTCGCGTGCGGTGGGTTCGTGGTTGTCTCGGTGGCGGTACAAGTCGAGGCTCAGCATGGCCACGATGACGACCGCCAGGGCGATCCATGCCCACACGGGTACGTCGATATCGACGAAGTTCGCCCGGATCGACTCCACGGCCAGCAGCATCGGGTTGACCTCCTAGGTGTGCAGCCGGCGGTGGCTATTCAACAAAGGTGGTCCGGGTGCTGAGGTCGGCGGCGGTGACCGTGCCGATGAGGCGGGTTTGGGTGTCGATGACGGGGATGGGGTTGGGGTGGTGGTGGGTGATGAGTTCGGTGGCGCTGTCGAGGTACTCGGTGGC
>Ga0224497_10002103_pt1 | contig 11990 bp, 13 predicted proteins | sample SF_Jul11_sed_USG_4_FD_167970 | JGI IMG/M metagenome (GOLD analysis project Ga0224497, IMG submission 167970) | Sediment microbial communities from San Francisco Bay, California, United States - SF_Jul11_sed_USGS_13 | ecosystem: Environmental > Aquatic > Marine > Sediment | place: USA...
CGTGACCGTTAATCAGCGCCAGAACCCGGTTGGCTTGGTCGAGAATGGGGTGTTGTGGCAGGACGTCGGGGTGTATCAACTCGTAGGGGACACCTTGGTGGTGCGCCTGAGTGACCTGGCCGGTCCGGCTGGGAGTTACGTCATTGCTGATGCCGTGCGCGTGGAGCGGGTAGGGGAGATGTAGACCTCTCCCCCGTTAACCGTGGCAGGTCATATGGTCGAGACACAGGGCATCAGTGAACGACGCGCCTGTCAGGTGCCCAAGTTGAATCGAAATGTGGTGTGGCACGGTATCGTTCGATCTCACTGTGCGCCGGTGGCCAATCAGGGACCGATTAGAGGCGCTGGTTTAGGAGTTTCGGCGCTATGGTATATGGCTATTTGATGCTCCTTATCTTGATGCTAGCCGAAGGGCAGGTTCGTAAAGATAAGGGAACGTATCGGATCAACCCGGCACTAGGTCTACAGGTACGGACCAAGCGTGGCAGGATGATCCGTCATCTACATATAACCAGAAGGGAAAAAGGAGGTCGGCAACTGTCTTGAAGTCAAGCATGGTGGATCAGACGGACAAATTCAAGTGGGTTCCTGTCCACGAGAATTATGCTGTCTGTATACCCCGATTGTGTATAGCCGATGCTACGCAAAGCCCACCGCCTACGCCGAGTAACAGATTCCAGTTTTCCAATTCAGGAAGTGCGGAAAGCCCCCCCATCGCTGCAATGAAAAAAGCACCGCAAAAACCGCCAACCCCAGCAAGAATCCACCTAAATGGGCGATTTGATGTCGACCCGATCAAACTCAGAAACAAAGTAGCGGTGAATGCGCCGGCGAGAATTGCCACCAAGGGAGCATCATAATCAAACAGCGTCGTTCCGATCTTTCTTTTGGCAGCGATATTCAGTCGGCCAACGAGTTTTCCGTCGAGGTATACTTTCGATATCTTGCCGTCATACGTAGCTGCTACAAATAGTGGTTTTCCTATTTTCAGCACTTCAGGAGTTCGCAAAGGCGGATCGAATCCGTTCGGGCCAGTGGCCGGAGTCCGCAGTCGGAAAACAATTCGACCTCCCTCCTGCCCCAGCGTAAAGTTCCGATTGTATTGATCTCTTGAAAAAGTAACGATACGGGCTGAGTCGAATTGCTCAAGACTATTGGTTTGAACCCACGCTACAAGCGTCATTGCCCCCCTCTTCACCAGAGCATCAAAAATCTGTTTTTCCTGATCTGGTTGAAGGATGGGTCTACCATATTCCTGCTCAATAATCCTTGGTGGAATGAGCGCGAAAATCGGATTTATCCCCACGCTTGGCTTCACTAAACGGCTTGGCTCGGAAAAAACAGCGCTGAGAGTCAACAGCTGGGAATGGCTCAAAGCCTGATCGAACAGCCCGAGTGCATAAACGGTCCCACTCCAAGCTCGGTCGCGAGTCAGTTCATCGTTGATTGCAATCCGATATGACGGATCCCAATTTGAAAAATCAGTGTCAAGCCCAGGTTGGGAAATGACAACAGAAAGGATAAACATTCCCGTGGCACTGCTGACCAGAAGAAATGCTCGAACGGTCGCCGACCGTGGCGGGGATATATTGAGCGACTGATAGAGGCTAGCTAGATACCAACCAGCAATTCCTCCCAAAATATTTGCAGTCATATCTATCAAACTGGGATGGCGGCCTGGATAAATCAGCTGAATGATTTCCACGAGGCAGGTGAGTATAGCTATTGTGACGATTGCGAAAGGCAGTCGTTTGCGTCGTAGGGCTACTCCGATCGGGATGTAAAGGAGCAAGTTATTAAGCACGTCCATGAAGTCCGGACGCCAAGACACAAAGTCGACCGAAGGATAGCGAAAACCGACTGGTATGGCTGTTGCGCCGATGATCAGTGCTACGGCAATTGGAAGTAGATTAATATTGATCGCGCTAATAGGCCTACTTTCAGATTTTGCATCTCTCATCGGAAATTGACCAGCCTGGACTTCTACTATCTTCTCTTATGCTGAATACGAGACTCCAAAGAGAATGGTTTCCCTATGAATGGGAAGGGAATTGTGAGGATTTTGGACCAATTTTCCGGATTCTTGTCCTCAATTCTCATTACATTCAGGGTTGTAACCTTAAACATCATCTTCAGGTTTTCAGTTAAACCCGCAATGATTTGTTCTTTAACTTCAACCAGGAAAAACCCATAAAGAAGACTTAGGTGAGGCCTATAGAGCGGGATCTCGTGTTGGGAGAAAGCTCTCTTAGCAAGAGCATGGGCCTTTAGAATAGCTGGGGTCTTTCTAACCCTCAGAAAAAGGCATCTGGAGTAGCCTTCCTCGTAATCTGGATGCGTGAGTTGAATGTTGAATGGTTTAAGTTGACGGGCCACACTTAATGCTTGCAGGGTAATCTCATCTTCAGATCCATACAGGTTCCCCAACAGAGTCACGTGGGGAACAAAGTTAGGTGCATGGTAGGCTTTGCTCAGGTCGGCGATGGTTGTGGCAAGATGTTCATAGATCATGCCGCATGGTATCAGGAATATGTTGAAATAGGGATCCGGTTGGTGTTTCATTGTTTTAGATGACCTGGTAAAAACCCATGATGTGAGAATTGCTTCAAGTTCACGTGCTTGCAAATTACTTCACAGCCACTTTGGTGACTGTGTACATGAAATAAAGGGATTCAATTTTGCGTGTAATAAAAGGGGCGTGTCAAAGTTCAAAACTTTGAATTCTATTTTAAAGAACAGCTCCTCAGAATTCTATAAAAATTTCAAAAAATATGCTAAACTGGATAAACAGTTTAAACTGGATATAGGGATATTAGATTTTGAATCATTTTCATATTACTTTGCCAAGATGAATAAATTACCCATTTTCAGCATTGATAACATGCAGGTTATTGACCGGTGTAAACTTGACATTCAAGTACCACTAATTGAGAAACAAATTATTTAATCGCCAAAAACATTGTCAAAGCAAAAATTCAAAATCGCAACAAATATATTAAATATATTATTTCTTCTTTCTTTGAAGTAGATATCCGCAAAGAAACACCTCAATGATTCCCGCTATTCTACGAAATGAAATCATTCAAAAACACCCCTCTCATAAAAATCCACGATTCGTTTGTCAAGCAACATTCCGTAAAAATGATCTGATTGGTTTTCTGCAACAAGTTTCTTATGATTTTTTTTGTTTGTAGTTTTAACCGAGAAGAATCTCATGGAAATGGTATCTTTTCTGCCCAGGCAAAAATGACCTTTAAAATTCCTGTTCCTCAGTAGAAAACTTTGGCTAGCCAATCCGAAAACGACTCCAGAGGCATACTTGTTGGAGGCAAAGTAAGTCGCATCAGAAACGTCCTGGCGAATTGGGGCGGTTTTGTATTCACGGCCTGCGTCAACTTTGCTCTCTCTCCGTTCATCGTCCACAGCCTGGGGGATGAATCCTACGGCATTTGGGTGCTTCTGGGCTCGATCGTTGGTTATCTCGGGTTACTCGATCTCGGTGTTCGCGGAGCGGTTACACGCTACATCGCCAAATTTCACGCTCAGGAGAATCATCTTGAGGCAACACGGGTTGCCTCCTCGGCTCTGGTCGTATTCGCCTTGGTTGGGCTTTTTGCCATCGCCGTTGCCGTGGTCTTGGCCATCATCATCGACCGGGTCTTTCAGATCCCACCCGAACTCCTCGCCGTTGCCCGGGCAGTCTTGATTCTGGGCGGCATCAACATGGCGATCTCGATGATCAGCGGCGTTTATGGCGGCGTGGTCGCCGGACTCCAGCGCTTCGACATCGCCAATCTTTTCGAAATTGCCATCGGCGTAGTACGTGTGATATCGATCGTCATCGCGTTGAAGACGGGCCACGGGCTGATTGCGTTGGCACTGATACAGTTGGGTGTGTCCGGGCTGCGTGGATTGGCGAGCTTCGTGCTCAGTCGTCGTTTGTATCCACAACTCAGCGTCGGCTTCAAGGAGTGCCAACGCTCTCACTTGACGATGATCTTTTCATTCAGCGTCTCAATCCTTCTCTTGCAGGCCTCCGGGATGATCATCTTGTTCACAGATTCGGTCGTCATCGGTTCCTTCCTACCGCTCAGTATGGTGACCTTGTTTGCCATCGCATCCAACCTGACCGAGTATGCGCGTGCGCCGGTCAGTGGCATATCACAAACCCTGACTCCATCGGCGAGTGCGCTCGAGGCCGAGAACGAAGGAGACGAGTTGGAGCGCATGCTACTCGTCGGCGCCCGGATTGCGACGCTGATCGTGTTACCGATCGTTGTGACCTTCATCTTTCGAGGTGGTTCATTTATCGGCCTATGGATGGGTGAGGAGTACGCGAAGCCCTCCGGCGACGTTCTGTGCATCTTGAGTTTGGCTCTGTGGTTCGCGATCGGATATCAGGTCGTGGTGGCCACGATGATGGGTATCTCAAAACACGCCGGGATTGTCCCCGCATTTATCATTGAAGCGGTATGCAACATTGGCCTAAGTGTGTACTGGCTTCAGTCGTATGGTATTGTTGGCGTGGCATGGGGAACAACCGCACCGCGGTTGGTGGCATCCCTCTTATTTGCGCCCTGGTATGTAAATCGAGTGTTGGGGACCTCGATACCCAAATTCTGGCTTGCAGTATGGATCAGACCCGCGATCGCAATCGCCCCATTCGCGCTCGCAAGCTGGCAAATCGAGCAGCACTGGCCAGCCGATAACCTGATTCTCTACTTCGCTCAGGTCGCAGCAATTTTGCCGCTAGCGGCGCTCGGAGCTTGGGCCGTAAGCCTCACTCCCTCGGAGAAGAGTCGTCTGGCACCCCCTGGATTTCTGAGGCAACGAGTGAGCAAGAGCTCCGACTGACCGGTCTTGGCCCTTCTCCAAATCGCTTTCAGAAACGACGGCGGAGGGACGAGAAGTACATAGGTAGATGGGGTAGGGAAAATATTTTGAAGACAGACGATCGAAGGGAGAAGTGATATGGGTAATAGTGCAAATGGTGGAGCGAATCCGTCGGTTGGGGCACAACAAGTATACTGGGACGATCGGTGGGGGAAGCAGGAAACGCCCAACGATTATCAGAAGAGGCGATCCCAGGCAATCATCAAGATGCTCAAGGAGCTTCGGCTCGATCATCCGAGAATTCTCGACGTCGGGTGTGCAACCGGCTGGATGACCAAAATGCTCTCCGAGTTCGGCACGGCAGAGGGTGTCGACCTGTCCGAAACGGCGATCGAGGCAGCCAAGAAGGACTTCCCCGGAATCAAGTATACGGCGGGCGATCTCTACGAGATCGAGCTGACGAGCGAGCCGGTCGACTTGGTCGTCTGCCAGGAAGTGATCCCGCATGTCAGCGATCAAGCTCTGCTAATGCGGCGGATCACCGATGTCATCAAGCCTGGTGGGTATTTAATTATCACTGCCGCGAATCGTTTCGTAATGGAGCGCATGAGAGATTCCGATGGCGTGGGCGTTGGAGATGAGGACCCAGAAGACCACATCAAGAAGTGGCTCGACATGAAAGAGTTAAAGGGCATCATCGAGCCATACTTCAATGTCCTTGACTCCACGTCCGTAATACCTATGGGCAACCGCGGTTGGCTGCGGATCATCAACTCGACCAAGCTCGCGAGGGCACTGAGTTGGTTCATCACACCGGCCCGCCTGGACGAGTTGAAAGAGCAGATGGGGTTCGGCTACTCGATCATCGTGTTAGGACAGAAGAAATCGTGACGGAGGATGGTGCCGTGCCAGCTGCAGGATCTCTACGACAGGTTTCCTCGTCGCACCCCAAGCGGGTCGGAATCATGGGACACGTCGGCAATGAAAATCTCGGAGACGAGTCCATTATTGCCGCGGTAATACAGAACATTCGCGATCGTTGGCCGGACGCAGAGATATGCGGCCTCACGATCACGCCGGTCGACACACAAAAGAGACACGGGATTCCATCCTTTCCGATTCGCCGCGGGGCGGTCTACACGCTTCCAGCCTCGCCTACTGCAGACTTTGCGGCAACTCCAGAAGCAGCCGCGACCGAGCCGACATCGGGATCGGCGGCGGTCGCCCAAGCAACGAATTCATCATTGCCTCAGCGCGTGAAGGAACTTGTGAAATCCATTCCAATCTTGTTTTCGCTGATGCGAGGCGCCATGGCGGCGTTGGAAGTAATTCCCACGATCGGCAAAGAATTTGGATTCCTGCGCGAAAGCCGCCAACGCATCGAGGGCCTCGATCTGCTGATCATCGCAGGTTCACATCAGCTGAATGATTTCGTGGATGGGCCGTGGGCCTTCCCCTATACCGTGCTCAAGTGGACGCTACTCGCACGTCATGCGGGAGCCAAGGTGGTCTTCCTGAGTCTGGGAGCGGGTCCCATTGAAACCTGGCTTGGCCGCCGCTTCCTTCGGCATGCACTGCGACAGGCCAGCTATCGCTCCTATCGAGACGTGACCTCAAAGCGTTGGGTGGACACGCTCCAGGGATTCGATGCCGACCAGGTCGTCCCCGATCTGGCCTTCAGTCTCCGGTCCTCGATCAGCTCCAAGGAGTCCGATCGCAGTGGCCGACCGCCGGTGGTTGGAATCAACGCACTGCCCTTCTACGGCGACTATTGGTTCGAGAGCGACGCAGAGAAGTATCAGGCCTATGTCGCGAAGTTGGCCGGATTCGCGGATGGGCTCGTAGAGCGTGGTTGTGAAGTGCGCTTCATACCGACGCAGCTCAAGGTCGACCCCAAAGTGGCCACCGACGTAATTAATCAGATGAAGACCAAGGGCAAAGAGGAGTATGACCAACTCATCGTAGAGCCAACTTTTCAGAGCTTGGACGATTTACTGAGCGCACTGGCAGAGCTGGACATCGTAGTGGCCACGCGTTATCACGGAATTCTGCTCTCGCTAGCGCTTCAGAAGCCCGTCCTGGCGATTGCCTATCACGACAAGTCGCGAGATCTAATGAAATGGCTTGGCCAGGGCGACTACGTGATCGAGGGAGAGACCTTCCGAGTGGACGAACTGACCGACCGCTTCGCAGCCTTGGAGGAGCATTCCGCCTCCATTACAAGCTCGCTTCGAGAGCAGATGCCTGAATTCAAGTCCGCGGTTCAGGCCCAATACGACACAGTCTTCAACCTGATAGACGGATAGGCGGAAGTCGGCGCGTTGCAAGAGCGAATCGCGCCGTGTCGTTGCGGCCAGCCCGCATCGATCAGATCGGACCCGAATCGCTTCGGCTATAGACCCGCACGCTTCCCGATTGTGACAACGAGTTCACCATGTAGATGGCGTTTATTGGAATACATGGGCCCGAGAATGTACAGCGCCAAGCGTCGCTTTTCTGCGAAGTTGATTGAGGCCCGGCGGATGGCCTGCAGGTATGCCCCATCCTTACGTCCTTACGCCAAGCTGGCAAAGTAAAGCCCGTTGCACCTGTGGGCCAGAAGGATGTCTGCTGTTCGTCATCGCGTCGGTGGGCATACGGGGATAAAGCAAGCACTGCGGTATCTCGACGAATTTTTCATAGAGTGCGAATTTGTCCATGATGTTGGTGCCCGCCGCTGGATAGCTTCCATTTCTCATCCTTGCGCTCTTTTGGACAGCCGCCGTTCACATCAATTCATATATCGCGTTGGTCAAGCTGATCACGTTGTGATAGCGGATGAAGTGGTCGCTCGGACGCTCATCGGGCAGGTCGAGATTATCGTTGTAGCCTTCGCTCTCGTACCCGTCATCGTAAATGATCTTTGTCTTTCCATAGGCAAGCATCGCATCCAGTCTCGCGCTGAGGACCTCAATGCGCTGCTGGTGGAACTCGGGTGCGAATACGTCATCGGCATTCGACCAGCGGAAGTAGTTCGCCGAGGCAAGATCTACCAGTCGGTTGAAGTTTCCTGTAGCACCTATGGACTCTGGGTTCCGAAATCAGCATTACTCAGGACCGATACCAAGTTGTGAAGTTCTGGCATGATGCTCCTGACATTGAAGGTTTCAGACGGCCTCACATCTGATCGTCGTTTGCTGGAGCAAGATAGATCCATCTGATTGACGGGTCGTTCGTGATACCCAGAAAAGATTAAACTTTTACTTGATCAATTACCGATAAGTAGTAAAATAGAGATCGGTGATGATGGGTCGCTTCCCTTTGAAAGATTATTGGAAATTTATCCAAGCTTTGCCTGAAGGATATTTCCTCATTCCTGACAGCGATGCCGGTGTGGCTCAAAGGAAAGCTGTTCCTCAAGGATCTCTTATGCAAGGAGTTGATGTAAATGGGCAGGATTCGATGAAGGCAGTGCCACCAAGCCTCTTTGGATAGCACCATGAATCGCACATGCCGCTGCGTTTTTTATCTCCTTATTAAGACGTTGCGGTCTTGTGTAGGGATGGCGTTGGTACTTTTTGCCTAGGCAAAAAAAGGCCTGTAAAATTCCTATTCCCACTGGCGGATAAAAGAGCACTCACGCTCCATGTATTAAAAATGGCATATTGGTGAAAAGAGACGATGAGGGACGAGTTTGTAGATCTTATAAATTCGGTTTATTCAACCGATCGTAACATTCCACTGGAGGAAATATGAAAGTACTAGTCACCGGGCACAAAGGATTTATAGGAACAGTAATGGTCCCTATTCTCTTGAAAGAGGGCTTTGAGGTTACCGGTATCGATACTGATTTATATCGATATTGCACCTACGGCGATTCGCCACTTGAGGTGCCGTCAATTGATAAGGACGTTCGAGATGTGACCAAAGAAGATCTTAAAGGCTTTGACGCCATTGTTCATTTGGCAGCACTTTCAAATGATCCTCTAGGTGATATCAATCCTGATCTTACCTACGACATTAACCACAAAGCTTCCGTGCGAATTGCAGAGATGGCGCGTGAGGTTGGGGTCAAGCGCTTTTTGTTTGCCTCCTCTTGTAGTATGTATGGTAAAGCGGGCGACGATGTTCTGGACGAAACGTCAGATTTCAACCCTGTCACGGCTTATGCGAAATCCAAAGTCTATGTTGAGCGAGATGTTGCGCCGATGGCAAGTGACAGCTTCAGCCCAGTATTTTTAAGAAATTCTACGGCTTATGGTGTATCACCTCGAATTCGATTTGATTTAGTGATTAACAATCTGACTGCCTGGGCTTACACCACGGGCAAGATTTTATTGAAAAGCGACGGTACGCCTTGGCGCCCATTGGTGCATATCGAAGATATCACCCAAGCTGTAGTCTGTGCATTAAAAGCTGATCGTGAAGTGATTCATAATTTGGCCGTCAACGTGGGTAGTAATGAAGAAAACCACCAAATGCGCGACTTAGCTCAGTTTGTTAAAGAAGTCGTACCCAATTGTGAAATCGAAATTGCCGAGGGAGCAGGGCCTGATGAACGTTGTTATCGCGCAAGTTTCGATAAGATTCACCGTGTATTTCCTGAGTTTAAAACAAAATGGACCGCGAGAATGGGTGTTGAGCAATGCTATCAATCCTATGTGAAGCACGGCTTGAATCGAGAAGAATATGAAGGTATCAAATACAAACGGATTGCCCATATCATGAATCTGATTGAAGAAGGTAAATTGGACACTAATTTGAGGTGGAAAATTTAGCCTGATTCCAATACCCCAAAAACACGTCCTGACTAAACGCAATCAACACCTTGGGGCCGCCAGGGCATTTATGCGGGTAGAGCGTAAATCTAAAGAAATCAAGGTTGCATGTTGTCCGAGAGGTGCCATATCCGATGTCATCATAGGCCTGAAACCAGACTTACCCACTTTTAAAAAGTGGCTTGACGTGAATCTTACAGAGGGGAACGCTACGATCCTGTACGCACTAAAGGCTGCGCAACGGGTTACCGACTTAAATAGAGATGTATTATCATCCTATTGAATTTTATCACCAAGAATCGGTCACTGGCGTTAGTTATAATGACCTTATTTTTGGCATTGAGTGGCCGCATGAAATTACCGTAATGGAAGATAGCGATGTCAATTGGCCAGACTGGCTAAACCAAGTCATAAGCTGTGATAAAGCAAGATATGCCTATTGACACAGCGCTAACCTACGATGATGTAGTAGCTTTCTGGAAATCAACACATCGACCAATTACGTAAAGAAATGATTCAAGCCTTCTTCTGTGCACAAACTTTGAAAAGGAAATCAATGCTATGAAAGTTGTCCTGTTTTGTGGTGGTCAGGGGATGCGGATGCGGGACTATTCCTCCACGCTGCCTAAGCCGATGATTGAAATAGGAAGCAGGCCAATTCTATGGCACGTGATGAAGTATTACTCTTATTTTGGCCACAAGGACTTTATTCTGTGCCTTGGCTACAAAGGTGAGAGCATCAAAGCGTACTTTCAGAACTATGACGAGTGTCTGTCGAATGATTTCGTCATGTCCAACGGAGGCCAGAATCTACACCTTTACAATAGTGACATCAGCGACTGGAACATTACCTTCGCCGATACGGGAACCTACTCGAACATTGGGCAACGCTTAATGGCTGCAAGAAAATATCTTGGCGACGACGATATTTTTCTCGCCAACTACAGCGATGGCCTGACTAACCTACCGCTGCCAGAGTTAGTAGACTTCTTAAAGAACAGTGACAAGATTGGCTGCTTCGTTAGCGTAAGGCCAAATCTCAACTACCATTTCATTACGACGACACCAGAAGGTGTGGTCACTACGATCAAAAATGTACAAGTTACAGATCATCGAATCAACGGCGGATTCTTTGCCTTCAAAAAAGAAATATTCGACTATATTCACGAAGGTGAGGAGTTGGTACAGGAACCCTTTCAGCGACTCATCCAGGAAAGCAAGCTTCTCGCCTACACATACGACGGTTTTTGGAAGGCCATGGACACCTTCGCGGACAAGAGAGAATTCAATAACTTAGTTGACACGGGCGATATGCCTTGGCAACTATGGAACAAGGCCTAGTTAGATTTATAGCTGCAAGTATTGGAGTCCCATGTTGCAAATGACCTGCGCAAATGAACCAGGCGCGAGCCTAAAGGTCTTGTGCCTTGGGGCTCATAGTGATGACATCGAAATTGGATGCGGCGGAACGATACTCCAGTTGATCAGGGAGTCCAGGAACGTCGAATTCTTTTGGGTTGTTTTTGGCGCCAACGATAAAGAGAGGCGACAAGAAGCGGTCCACAGTGCGGAGGTATTGCTGGAAGAAGTGGCAAACAAGACCATCGTGGTGAAGGCATTCGAAGATACTTGCTTTCCGTTCGCAGGCAAGGAGATCAAGGCCTTTTTCCAGGAGATTAAAGCATCCTTCCAGCCGGATCTCATTTTCACGCACTATCGCCATGACTTGCATCAGGATCATCGTATCGTATGCGAGTTTACTTGGAATACCTTCAGGGACCACTTGATATTGGAGTACGAAATCCTCAAGTACGATGGGGATGTAGGTACGCCAAACTTTTTCTCCCCAATCGACGATTCAACCGCCAAGAAAAAAATAAGCCATATCATGACGAACTTTAACACACAGCATTCCAAGCCTTGGTTTACTGGGGAAACCTTTCAGGCGTTACTGTGTTTGCGGGGGTTAGAGTCTGGCGGACAGGAAAGGTACGCTGAGGCGTTCTATTGTCGAAAACTGCTTTGCCAATGGTAACACGACATCAATCAATGTTTGTCGTGTCATCGTAGTAGGCAATGCTCCATCAGGAGGAAACAAGCATGAGAGTAATGGTCACTGGCCATAAAGGATTCATCGGGACTGTGATGGTGCCGATGCTAAGATCAGCTGGACATGAGGTGGTTGGCCTCGATAGCGATCTCTATCAAAGCAGCACGTACGGTAGGGATTCAGCTTACAGCTCTGCAAAGGCATCACAGCGATGACACACCGAGCGTCAGATAAGCCTGTCGCGGGCGGACGCGGTGAGCAAATGCACAGGTTGATGCGCGAGTTGTTTCCCCTGCATCGTAGTCAGACAGGCGCGGGCGTGCGGCAGTCACTCCAGCTGCTGCAGAGCA
>Ga0224497_10002105_pt1 | contig 11988 bp, 11 predicted proteins | sample SF_Jul11_sed_USG_4_FD_167970 | JGI IMG/M metagenome (GOLD analysis project Ga0224497, IMG submission 167970) | Sediment microbial communities from San Francisco Bay, California, United States - SF_Jul11_sed_USGS_13 | ecosystem: Environmental > Aquatic > Marine > Sediment | place: USA...
ACCGCCGGGGCCGTTGCGCGGCCGTCGGCGGTCACCGGTAGCGGCCGCGGCGACGAGTCCCGAGTCGCTACAGATTCGCCGCCTGCCCTGGCGTCCGCCGCTATACCCCCGGATTTCGGCGCGATCGGGGGTGATTGCAGTTCGTGCCCCGCGGATTCGGCGTGTTGCCCGCCCGGTATCGGATTAACGCCGGCCAGGTTCGCGGTAAGCGCCGCGATTTCCGGGGCGACTGCCTGCCGAGCCGGTCTTGAGCTGGTGGATATCAAGGTGCTCGTGGGCACGGGCCCCGGGCTATCGAGCGCGGCCGTATCTGCGGTCGCAGCGCGGGTTATCGGCTGCGTAATTGCCTCGTCCGGCAATGCATTTCCGCCCGCGGGCAAGGATTCACCGGCCACGGCGGTCGCAATAAACGCCGCTGAAGCGGTTTGCACAGACAAACGCTGTGGCGTTTCGTCAGATTCAGCGAGCGTCGACGCGAGTCTGCCGTCATCGACGTCGGCCCCGATCTGCTGCTGTCCCAGGTATTCGCGCCAACCCGCCTCCGGCGTCGCGTCGAAGACTATCCCCGGGCTCATCTCGGTTCCCGGAAACCCAGAGAAATAACCATTAAATTCAACAGCTTGCTGACTGCCGCCGAGCACCGGCAGCAGCTGCTGCTGCAGCAATCCGGCGAAATCGTCCGCGGGCGTCGCATCGAGCGCCGGGATTTCCTGAATATCCAGGGATAGCGTGCCAAGGTCGGTAAGCATTATGTTCATGTCATCGTCCAGTCGGTGTCCTTCCGGCAGTTGTTCCGGGAGCCATTGCCTTTACCGGATGCATCATGCGTGCCAGTTTTTTCGAACAGACTCAGGTTCGGGTAATCTTGCGTTGACTGAATTCATCGAGCGCCTTCTGTTCGCGGCGCTCCTGTTCGGTAAGTTCCTGCCGTCGCAGTTTTTCGACGACCTTGTGCATTTTCCTGGCGTCGACCCGCGAGGCTTGCCACAGGGCGCGCTTTTGTTCCAGTTCTCGCTGGCGTATTTCCACCAGCTCGCTCTGGCGTGCGATGGTCTGGTCGAGCTGCTGCATGAAACGATTGAATTCCTGCAACTCGACCGGCGTGAACACGCCGATATCGAATTTTTTCTGTTGCAGGTACTCGAGCCTGTAATCCTGCAGCTGGGTCAGCCTGCCCTGCTCGATATGGAGCACACCCTGGCTGCGCGCAACTTCCTGCAGCGCCGCTTTTTCCTTGTTATCGTTGTGCCGCACGACGGGGCGCAGGCGCTGGGTGCGAGTCATCGATTACCCTCCCAATCCGGCAGCAGGCGGTGTATTCATCGCGCGCGACTCATTCTGATCCTCGTTACGCAGCAATAACTCGATTAGCTGATTGCGGCTGGCGTCGAAGCTTACCGACTGATTCATATCCTGCCTGATGAAATCGACCATCGCCGGCTGCATCTTTACCGCCTGGTCGATTTCCGGATCCGAGCCCTGCTGGTACGCGCCGACGCTGATCAGGTCGCGATTCTGCTGATAAATGCTGTAGTAACGCCTGAACTTCTGCGTCAGGCTCATGTGCTCGGGGGTCGTGATCTGCGGGGTCAGGCGGCTGATGGAGGCTTCGATATCGATGGCCGGGTAAGTACCGCTTTCCGCCAGCTGCCGCGATAACACGATGTGACCATCGAGAATGGCGCGCGCGGCGTCGGCGATCGGATCCGCATGATCGTCGCCCTCGACCAGCACCGTGTAAAAAGCGGTAATCGATCCCGAGTCGCGTTGGCCGTTACCGGCACGCTCCACCAGTTGCGGCAGGCGCGCGAACACCGAGGGTGGGTAACCCTTGGTGGCCGGAGGTTCGCCGATGGCGAGCGCAATCTCGCGTTGCGCCTGCGCAAACCGGGTCAGCGAATCCATCAGCAACAGCACGTTCTTGCCCTGGTCACGAAAATACTCGGCGATGCTGGTTGCCTGCATCGCCCCGTGAATGCGCATCAGCGGCGACGAGTCCGCCGGTGCCGCAACGACGACGGCCTTGTGCAAACCCTGTTCGCCGAGGATCTCCTGCACGAATTCCTTGACCTCTCGCCCGCGCTCGCCGATCAGTCCAACCACGACGATATCGGCCTCCGTGTAACGGGTCATCATTCCGAGCAACACCGATTTGCCGACACCGCTGCCGGCAAACAATCCCATGCGCTGGCCCCGACCAATCGGAAACAACGCATTAATAGCACGCACGCCGACGTCGAGTTCCTCGTCGATCGGGGTGCGCGAAAGCGGATTGATCTCCCTGCCCTGCAGCGCCGCCTTGTTACGTGCACGCAGGGGACCTTTCTCGTCAAGGGGCCTGCCACGCCCGTCGATCACGCGACCCAGCAGCTCGGGTCCGACCAGCACATCGGAGCCGTGCCGTGTCGGGATCACGCGCGCGTTCGGCACCAGGCCACGGACTTCGGAGGTCGGCATCAGGTAGAGACTGTCGCCGGAAAATCCGACGACCTCGGTTTCAACGCGATCGCCGATAGAGTTGACGACGTCGCAGCGCGCGCCGATCGGCGCCTGGCAGCCTACCGCTTCGAGGGTCAGCCCGACCATCCGCGTCAGCACGCCCTCGACCACGGGTTTGCCATAGCGCTTCGCTTCGCTGCCGACCCTGGCCAACGCGATCATCCAGTCACGGTGCGCCTTTTCGATTAGGGCATCCAACGTCAATCCTGCTCCCTTTCACCGCCCAGCACCGACGCGGCGAGCTCGGACAATCGATTTTCCAGGGTTGCATTGATCGCCGACGGTGCCGCGTTGATCTGGCAGCCACCGCGGGTGATCATCGGATCCTCGATCAGTTTCCAGGAATGTTCGTCATCGCTGGTTTCGAGCGATAGCGCGCTGCGTACCAGGCGGGCGTCCTCCGGGTGCAGCTGAATCGAGATGTTGCGCGTATTGCCCGGCAGCAGTTTTACCGAATCGCGTATCAGGCCGATGATTTCACCCGGTTCGACCTTGAGTTCGCGCCTGACCAGCTGCTGCGCCAGCGCCACCGCGAGCTGTGTCAACTGGTGTTCTATATCCTCGTTCAGAGATCTCAGCGGATGTTCGAAAAACTCGATTAAATGCAGCAGGCGGCGCTGCAATTCCTCGGTCTCCTGCTGTGCCCGCACCAGGCCCTGCTGATATCCTTCTTCCTCGGCCTGCTTGCGCCATTGCTCGACGAGCTGCGCGGTCGGAATCGAGCCTTCGCTTTCTTCACGGTAACGGATCACGCGACTGGGATCGGATTGCATTACCGGGGCACGCCATTTTTCTACTGGTTTTTCGGTCATGGTTGCGGCTTTACTCATAGTTATTGTCGTCGGGCGAAATCGAGCGGTCGGGCGCTTAAATCATTTCGTCGCGGCCGCCCCCGAGCGAAACTTCCCCTGATTCCTCCAGTTTGCGTGCGACTGCGAGGATTTCCTTCTGCGCTGCTTCCACTTCGCTGAGCTTGACCGGACCCTTGGCCTCCATGTCTTCGATCAGCATTTCGGCGGCGCGCGACGACATGTTCTTGAGGAACTTGCCGCGCATCTCTTCATCGACTCCCTTCAGCGCAAGCGCCAGCAGGTCGGTCGACACCTCGCGCATCATGGTCTGGATGCCGCGATCGTCTACCGCGCGCAGGTTATCGAAGACGAACACCTGGTCCTCTATGCGCTGCGCGAGTTCCTCGTTTTCGCTGCGCACCTGCTCCATCATCTTGTTCTCGATTGCGCTATCCATGAAATTGAGTATGGCGGCAGCGGTTTTCTCACCCCCGACCATCGACGACTTGACGTTTTCGTTGTTGCTGAAATAGCGTTCCATGATCGAATCGAGTTCCTTGATCGCCGCCGGCTGCACGCCCTCGAGCGTGGCGATGCGCATCAGGATGCCGGCGCGCATGTTTTCCGGCAGGTTGCTGAGCACCTGCGCCGCGCTGTCGGCTTCGAGGTAAGACAGCACGATGGCGATGATTTGCGGATGCTCGAGTCGGATAATCTCGGCGATCGATCTCGGATCCATCCACTTCAGCGATTCCAGCCCATTGCTGCCGCTACCCAGCAGAATTCTATCGATGACGCCGCCGGCTTTGTCGCCCAGCGCTTTTTGCAGCATGCCGCGGATGTAGGAATCATTGCCGATTCCGAGCGCCGTTTGCGATTCGAGCACGTCGAAGAAATTATCGATAACCGCTTCCACCATGGGCCGCGATACGTCGTTCATCGTCGCCATGGTCGAACCGACCAGCTGCACTTCCCGGGGTTGCATATGCTGCAGAATTTCGGCAGCGACGTCTTCACCGAGTGTCAGCAACAACACCCCGGCCTTCTCTGCACCCTTGACCATCGACTTGTTTTCGCCTTGATCGTCGGCCACTATTCTTCACCTACCCACTGCTTCATCACGTTGGCAACCCGGGCCGGATCGTCCATGACCATCGAGCGCGCCATGTCCACCTTTTGCTCGTAGGTTGCATCCTTGCGCCTGACCATGGCGGCGGCGCTATTCGGATTGTCACCGAGGTTGGGGATACCGGTCTCGCCAGGCCGGTAGTATTGCCCGTCCGCGGCCATGCCCTGTTGCAGCGAGGTCGGCGCGCCGAGGGTCTGCACTTCGCCCCCGCCCGCGTCTCCCGCAGCATCGCTGTTCCTGAATGACAGCGAACGCATCAGGGGACGTACGAAAATAAAATAAACCAGCACCACGCCGATAGCGCCCAGAACCTGTTTGATCAGGTTGACCACCCAGGCCTCGTCGAGCAGGCTACGCCAGGCGGGTATGGCTTCGACCTCAGGCTCGACGACCTCGAGGAAGGAAGCGTTGATGACGCTGACCGAGTCGCCGCGATTGGCATCGAAGCCAATCGTCTCCTTGACCAGGTTGACGAAGCGCGCAATTTCCGCGTCGCTGTAAGGCACCTTGGATACGCTGCCGTCGTCGGCGGTTACACGCTTGTCGTCGATCACCACCGCGACCGACAGGCGCTGGATACTGCCCACCGGATTACTGGTATGACTAATAACCCGGTCGACCTCGTAGTTGCGCGTTGCCGAACGATTCTGATTGGTCGGAATCTCTTCGCCAGCGCCCCCCGCAGCGGACGCGGCGGCGGGCGCTGCGATAGTCCCGGCGCCGGGCGGCTGGTTACTGAGTGCACCCGGGATACCGAGCGCCTGCGACAGGCTGCGATTTTCTTCCTCGCTGATTTGCTCGCTGCGTATCACACTGCGCTCCGGATCGAAAGCCTCGCGCGTCGATTCCACCGCTGCAAAATCGATTTGCGCGGCGACCTGCGCATTGACGTTACCCTGTCCCACGATAGGCTGCAGCAGGTTGATGATGCGATCGACGAAACTGTCCTCCAGTTTGCGCGAGTATTCGAACTGGCGCGTGGTCTGCGCCATCCCTTCGTCTTCGTCATCGGTTAGCAGGCGCCCAAACTGGTCGACGACCTTGACCTCCGAGCTCTCCATCATCGGGATACTGGAAGCAATCATCTGCACGATCGCCTCGACCTGGCCCGCGTTTAGCACGCGGCCCGGGTAAAGCTTTACCACAACCGACGCGCTTGGCCGGGTGCGATTGCGGATGAAAATCGACTGTTCCGGTATGGCAAGGTGCACCCGCGCCTTTTCGACCGAGCGTATCGATTCCACCGAACGCACCAGCTCGGCTTCGAGCGCGTGGTTATAGCGAGCGTTCTCTATAAACTGGCTGGTACCGAGGCCCTGGTCCTGCTGCAGCATCTCCATACCGCTGCTAGTGCCACCGGCCAGGCCCTGCGATGCGAGCAGCAGTCGCGCCTCGGACATCCTGCCTTGATCGACCAGCAGGGTGCCGCTGGCGGCGTCGAGCTTGAAGTCGATGTCGCGCGACATCAGGATATCGGCGGCCTGGGCCGCATCTTTGCCCGTCATATCGCTGTTGAGCGGCGCGTAATTCGGTTCCGCGCTCCACAGCACGACGACCATGCCGATCGCGATCGCCGCCGCAAGCCCGATCAGCTTGGAGAAATGGCGCACCGCGCGCGATTGTGCAACCGCATCGATCGGGTTGATCTGCCGAGGAGCCACCGCGACCATCCCCTGTCCGTCGCGGCCGCTAAGGGCCTGTTGATTAATGGTTGCGTCCGCCATGTTTTACACCGACATGTTCATGACATCCTGATAAGCGCTCAGGAGCTTGTTTCGTACCTGGTTCAGCGCTTCGAAGGAAAGTCTGGATTTCTGCACCGCGATCATGACCTGCGATATATCGACGTTCTCGCCCAGTTCGAAAGCCCGCGTCAGCGATGACGCCTGCATCTGGGTTTCGTTGACCTGATCGATAGCCTGCTGCATCAGTTCACCAAAACTGGCAGTTGGCTCGTTCCTGATCTCGGGCTGTATTTGTTGACCGCTGGCCAGCGATTCGAGCGCCTGCATCTGGTTCAACAAGTGGTTCTGAGCATTACTAATCATGAAATTCCCCATCGGTCGATTTCTTGACGAATTTGTCCCGACCCTTCGGATCGGGCTGAAAACCGTTAAATTTTTGACATTCGGCCGCTTCAACCCGCCCTTTTCGGGCCGCTGTTAGCAAAGTGAGCAACAATCGCGCCAACTTTCACCGTGCACCATCCCCCGCAATTATTCGGGGACCGGTGCGCCCGCTTCGCGCAGCCTGGCCAGCTTGTAGCGCAGCGTGCGCGGGCTGATGCCCAGTTTTTCGGCGGTCTTCTTGCGGCTGCCCCGAAACTGCCGCAGCGTCTCCAGTATTACCTCGGTTTCACGATCGCGCAGGTCGGAATGCAGCAGGCCGTCATCCTCGAGCAACGGTTCGAGCGCGGCCTGCTCGATAGCGCTCTCGAGCATGATGTCCTGAGACTGGATTTCGTTGCCCTGCTTCATGATCAGCGCGCGCTGGATTACGTTGTCCAGTTCGCGCACGTTTCCCGGCCAGCTATGCTGACACAAAAGCTCGCCGGCTTCGGCCGACAGTTGTATCGACTGGCCCGCGGCTCGGCTGTACTGCGCGAGTATCATGCGCGCGATCGGGACGATATCGTCGGGACGGGCACGCAGCGACGGGATCGTGATCGGAAACACATTGAGACGGTAAAACAGGTCTTCGCGAAATCTCTTGTCGCGCACTTCCTGGCGCAAATCGCGATTGGTGGTGGCGATGATGCGCACATCGAGTTCTATGATCTTGCTGCTGCCGAGGCGTTCAACCTCCTTTTCCTGCAGCACGCGCAATATTTTTGCCTGCAGGCCAAGGTCCATCTCGGTGATCTCGTCGAGCAGCAGGGTGCCGCCCTGTGCCTGTTCGAACTTACCCATGGTGGCTTTATGCGCACCGGTAAATGCGCCCTTTTCGTAACCGAACAGGACCGCTTCAAGCATGTTCTCGGGAATCGCCGCGCAGTTGATGGCGACAAACGCCTGACCGCTTCTAGCAGAATGCTGATGGATGAATCGCGAATAGACCTCCTTGCCTACCCCGCTTTCGCCTTTGAGCAGGACCGAGGCGTCGGTTTGCGCCACGCGCTTGGCCAACAGCAGCGTTTCCTGGCTGAGGCTATCCACCGCGAGCAGGCCCTGGTCTACCGGCACCGGGTTCTGAATTTGCTTGCGTACCGTGCTCACCAGGCTCGAAACCTCGAAGGGTTTCACCAGGTAGTCGGCCGCACCGGCCTGAATCGCGTCGACGGCCTGCGGAATAGACCCGTAGGCTGTCATCAGGATTACCGGCACATCGATCTGGTTGCGGCGTATCGCCGACAGCAGTTCGTAACCGTTGCCGGGGCTCATCTGCACGTCGCTGAGCACCAGCGACGCCGAGTTATTCGCCAGAAAGCGTTCCGCGGCGCGTCCGTTCTCGACCTCGTGAAAGCTGATCTGGTTGAGTTCCAGCGTATCGCAAATGGCTTCGCGCAACGCGTCATCATCTTCTACTACCAATACGTCTACCATGTTTTAACTCCGTTCTTCTGTTTCGTTTTCACGGGAATCGCTGATCTGGGTTACCATCGCCTGCCGGCAGGGCAGGAAAATGCGGAAGCGACAGCCCCGCCCGGGCCTGGAAAAGACTGCGATACGGCCCTGATGCGATTCGATCACCGCCCTGACGACGGCAAGACCAAGGCCGGTGCCGTCGGTCTTGGTGCTGAAAAAGGGGTCAAAGATATGCGCGCGGGTTTCCCTGTCCATTCCGCAACCGTTATCCCTGACCGAGATGGACAGGAGACCGCGCCGTGTCGTGGCGATATCGATTTTTATGCGGGGATTCTCGCTACAGGCCTGCAGCGCGTTCATGCACAGGTTGGCGAGCGCGCCGAGCAAGGCGTCCTTGTTACCCTGCAGTTCGACGCCCCGTGCCTGACTTTCTAACAACAGCAACGCGCCGCGCTGCTGCAGCTGCGGCGACAATTGTTCGCGCAGGTCACCGGTCAGTTCGTTGATCGAGAAGCGCGTGGTTACAAACTGACCGCCGTGCGCGAATACCAGCATGTCGTTGATCAGTTTTTCGATATGCCGGTTGCGCGCCAGCGCCTTGCGGCAAAACGCCTGGCTGGTCTGCGCATCGGCAACACCGTCGACGCATTGCGACAGGTAGAGCATCGCCGAGGCCAGCGGAGTCCTTATCTGGTGCGCGAGACTGGCCATCATTTTGCCCATGGTCACGAGATGCAGGTTTTGCTGGGCGGTGCGCTGCAGTTCGCGCGTTTGCGTGACTTCGCTGAGCAACAGTACCTGGCCCGGGATATAGCCGAGCGGGCGTGTCGAAATACTGAACTGACGGCCGTCGGCTGTTTTCAACTCGCCCTGGTCGAGCTCAGGCAGAAATACACGCCTCACGATGTCGCGCCAGGTCTGCTGGTACAGGGGCGCGCCGAGCAGTTCGCGCGCGCTGGCGTTGGCCTCGATCACCAAGCCATGCCGATCGAGCGCTACGACTCCGCCCGGAATCGCATCGAGCAATTGCGCGGGCGCCTGCTCCGCCGCGGCGCTTGCAGGCCTGATGCGATCGACGTTTTGATTGATCTGGTCGACGCTCGCGTTGAGCCGCTCGGACAGGCGATTGAACTGCTCGAATGCCTGCTGCAGGCAATGCGCCGGCTGATCGTCTTCTCGCTGATTTTGACTTTCCACACCCCTGTTGGTGCACAAGCCAAACCATTTTAGATAAAGCTATTTAAATCAGGGGGTTATAAAATGCCTACCTGCAGGGCCGTCGGAAATATGACGCTAATCGTCGCGTTCGATTTCGTATTTGCGCATTTTTTCGACGAGCGTGGTGCGGCGCATGTTCAGCATCGTGGCCGCGCGAGCAACGACATTGTTGGTTTTCGATAAAGCCTGTTCGATCAGCGAGATTTCGATATCGGTCAGGTGTTTTTTCATATCGATACCGTCGCTGGGCAGTTCGCTTAGTTCCGAGATTCTCGGGATTTCGGTGGCGGTCTCGTCGCCGCTTTCGATCTCTGTGGCGATCCCCTGGCTTTGATATTTCTCCGGAAGATCCTTGGAATCGACCACTCCATGCGGGAATAGAATGGCCAGGCGTTCGATCAGGTTGGCGAGCTCGCGTACGTTGCCGGGCCACTCGTAATGCTGCAGCATCACGATCGCCTTCCTGCTGAGGCGCACCGAGCCACGGTTTTCGCGCTCGATTCGCGCGATCATTTCATGGATCAGCAGAGGTATATCGGACCTGCGCTCGCGCAACGGCGGAACTTCGATCGGAAACACGTTGAGCCGGTAGAACAGGTCCTCGCGAAACTTGCCCTCGCTGATCAAATCCTCGAGACGCCGGTGAGTCGCGGCAATGACTCGCACATCGGTCTTGATTGACTTGTTGCTGCCGACCTTCTCGTAACATCGTTCCTGCAACACGCGTAGCAGCTTGACCTGCATAGGCAGCGGCATATCGCCGATCTCGTCGAGAAACAGGACCCCGCCCTCGGCGAGTTCGAATCGTCCCTGACGCGCGCTGATAGCGCCGGTGAATGCGCCCTTCTCGTGACCGAATAACTCGCTCTCGAGTAGATCCGCGGGAATTGCGCCACAGTTGATCGGGATAAAGGGTTTCTTGCTGCGCGACGACTGCGCGTGTATGTTTCGTGCGATAACTTCCTTACCGGTGCCCGAATCGCCCAGTATCAGCACCGATGCATTGGTGTCGGACACCTGGTCGATCATCAGGTTGATACGTTCGATCGCGACGCTGTTGCCGATCAGGGGCTGACATTCGCGGTTTTGCATACGCCGTTCGCGCTTGTTGTGCTTGCGCGCCTGGTCGAGCACCTGCGACAGCGAATAGTAATCGGACTGGAAGCAAAGTCCCGAGATGAAGGGCAACTGCACGACGATTTCGAGCGAACTCAGTTCCGATTTATCCGCCAGCAGGATGACGGGGTACTGGCACTTGTCCTGCTTGTTGCGCTCCATGAAGAACTTGGTGATGTCGTCACCGCCGATGCTAAAAATCGCGAGGTAATTGAATAACTCGCGTCTCGGGATGTCAGGCAATTGCTCTGGCGTGATCAGCCTGGCCTCGACCTTGATGAAGCCCAGTACAGCAAGAAAAGAATGTCCGCGCGTATAGTTAGAATCGACCACCAGCACTTCGTTGCTGTCCGGACTTCCACTATGTTCCATCATTCGCTGTCACCCTGGTTAGCGAGTCGAAGTTGCAGCCAGTTTTTTGACGGCCCCGAATCTAACCTAAATTCTAGACGAAGCCGCCATAATCTCGACGGTAAAAAGTGAAGTTTTTACATTGTATTTTTTAATCAACCAGAAAGAAAGCTATTTGGGGACCGAGTCGTTGCTCCGGTAGGCATGAGCCGCTTTTGTTGCCGTTCTAAGCCGGGCCTGCTGCTGCATTACCTGCTGCCTGAACAGGTTCAGCTTGTCGACAACCTGCTGGTTCAGGTTTTTCAGGTGCTGTGCCTTGATCAGGTCGATTTCCTCGATTGAATCGATAAATGCCTGTTTTATATAGGGATCTCTTATCGCCTCGAGTTCCCTGACGCGATCAAATTCCCCGTCCTCTAGCACTTCGAGGATTTGATCGGTCAGTACTATGGCCTGGGCCAGGGCGTTTTGTTGGTTCATCGAAAATGGGTCCAGACTAGGCGCCAGATTTCTGCAGCTGAGCGGGTATTTGCTCCCAGGCCGACTTGATTTCGAGCATAAGCGCGCTGACTTCATTGAGCTTGACTATGTCGTCGGCAACATTGGCCTGCGTCAGCGTCACTATCATGTATTGATAGAGGTCCGACAGATTGGCGGAAAGCGTCCCCTGCTGGCTGTGGTCCAGGCATCCCTCCAGACCGCCGATAATCGAAATAGCCTTGCCGAGATACTCTCCTCTCTCGCCCGGGTTGCCGCGCTGCATCGCACCCCTTGCCTGGGCTATTCTCTCGATCGCTCCGTTCATCAGGCGCAGGATGAGTTCGTGCGGATCGGCATAGGCGATCGAACTATTGTCCGCGGACTGATACTGGCTGACGGCTTTAACTGCGAGGTTGGTCATGCTGTTTTTTCTCCATGGATTGTTGTCCAGTTTATCGTCTATGGCTCTGTTTTCTTTAGCGGAGACAGGCAATTAGTCGCTGCCGCCGACCGAGTTTGGTTTCGGCAGGCTGGCGAGCTGCTGCGTCAGAAAGCTGCTGGTCTGGTTGAACTGGGCGACCAGGGCGTCAAGCGCCGAGAACTGCCGGATCAACCGGGCCTCGAGGCTCGCGATTCGATCATCCAGCCTGCTTCGGTCGTCGCTGATATCGTCGAGGCTCTCGTTGAGACCTTCCTCCCGTGACGCGATAAATCCGTCTGACTGCAGGAAGCTGTCCAGCAGCGCATCGAGCTGCCCCGCCACCCCGCGTGTCAGCGAAACCGTTCCCCGGTTACCTGATACGCCATTGAGTATCTCTACCGCCAGTCCTTCGCTGTCTCCCGACTGGCTGGTTAAAGTGTTTCCAACCGCGCTGGCCGG
>Ga0224497_10002106_pt1 | contig 11985 bp, 7 predicted proteins | sample SF_Jul11_sed_USG_4_FD_167970 | JGI IMG/M metagenome (GOLD analysis project Ga0224497, IMG submission 167970) | Sediment microbial communities from San Francisco Bay, California, United States - SF_Jul11_sed_USGS_13 | ecosystem: Environmental > Aquatic > Marine > Sediment | place: USA: California...
AGTTCGGTGCGGAATGAGTTTGTCTGGCCGACCGTATAGCCGACGTAATCAACACGTCTTGTCGTCAGATTGAACTGATCAATGATATTGTTAGTAGGGACATTGACACTCATCCACGTCAACACCGAATCAATCGCAGCGCGCATGTTGACGAATTCGGTTGAAACCGTCAGCGTTGCATCATCGTACCGATCACGGGCGTAGGTGTTCGCCGCAGCAGCATCGATGTTGGCAATCCAGCCGTTGATCTGGTCAAGATCCTGGCCCAATTGGTTGAAGTACAGCACGACGTCCCGTCCCGTTAACGATCCCGCCGCTGCCGTATCGTGCGTCCGCTGGGCACGTGACTTGATGCCCACGGCCCGGCTTTCCATCTGCTCGAACGCCTTATCTAAGCTGATTAGTACCCCGTCGCCTGTTGGAAATGGCATAATTAACTCCTAATTAACCCTGAGCTTGATAACCATTAATACTTATAAGAACATTCGCGATAGCAGCCGACACATCATATGCTAAAGCAGTATTAGCTGCCCCCTTCAATGGAGGATCAAAGTTGTGTGTTGCACCGCCTGTAGCCGGAGCTGGAAAAGACCAGATAATACTACCCGCTGAACCATCTCGTAAATCCACATAACCATTAGTACTTGCATGAGTATTAGTGATAGTTACTGATGTAATGTAATTATGAACTCCTGCGCCCCCTGCATTGAAAGTGGTGAAATTAGTTGATGTACCAGTTGAATCAGAGATCCTCTCACTTATCAATTCCTCAAGCGTGGTACCATTCCTAGTCAGCAGTACCCCATTCAGATCAGCTTGCAGATGAGTAAGATCTGCATTAGCTACTTGCGTGACTCCCTCAACGCTGTTAGTAGCTCGAGCACCTCCAAGAACTGGATTACCCAACGTAGTACCGTCGTGAGTATTCTGTCCGTCAACACCGACTATGCCAGTACTATCAGAGGCAAGCGTAACTCGTTGCACACCAGTACCACTAGCACCATTCCCCATGGTCACCGCAACACCATTCATCTGTGCTACATTGAATGGTTCGTTGTCGGGAAAGCCGGTGATCGTTACAGCATTAGTATCAAGGTTAACACCTGTACCGGGCTGGATAAAGACAGCGTTACCGGTAAGATTATCAACCGTAACATTATGTCCATCTGGTAACTGATTAGCAGCGGTTGCTACACCTGCGACTGTTACATCATTATTGGAACCAAGATTAACAAGTAATCCGTCTGCTACCGATCCTTGTATCGGTTCAATAGTATCTGCAGCCACTTCCATCATGGCTACACCACCAGTAATGGATGCGTCAGTTGCTCCTTCTGTATATTCCGTTCCTGCAGCAGCGCCTGTTATACGAAGAGCACCAGATAAATCCGTGGATAAGAGTACTTGATTCCCCTCTGTGTAGGTTGGTGAAGCAGCATTAGCTAAAGCTGTTAATGCTCCTAAGTTAGTAGCGGCTGGCGCTGCGTTGTTATGAGTTAATGCGCCAACAACATCATTATTTGCTCCTAGATCAACAGTTAGTGAAGCATTGCTTATTGTAACCTGATGATTATCTGCTAATTGGTTCGCTGCAGTAGCAGCTCCTGTCGGAAGAGGGACAGTAGTGCCTGCTAAATCAACTAAAAGAGATCCAGCAATACTACCTTCGCGCATTAAGTCCCAGGTAGCGCCGTTATACACACTGTTAAAGGCTTGAACAGGAACAGCATCTGTAGGCGTGGCATCACCATCTGCGGGAGTTTCAACCCCGGTTACATCAGCTGCAACTTGTAACCTTCCAGATGCGTTTGCAGCAACAGGTACAAAATTACCAGCACCACTTGCCTGGGCAACAATAGCTGCTTTAACTATCTGAGCACTACGATCTGGATGTACTGTGTCGACCAATCTGTGCATAGAGGTTAGAACATTGTTCGCGTGCAAGATAGATTGCACTCGGAATGTTGTTTGCCCCGTGCCGCCGTTGGTGTAGTTAACCCTGAAATAACGAGCACTAACTGGTAACTGGAAGTGACGGCCGCCATTTGCTGCAGTGTAAGTAAATGTATAAACAATATCCCAGTTGGTGTTGTCACTGGAGAACTCAAACGTCATTCCATCAGTGGCAGAATCATGTGACGAGTCCACCATAACTGTGACACTGGTGAATCCTGCACAATCATCACCAGTACCTGTGAAGTTTCCACTTATACCAAGTGTGGCTGTTGAAGAGTTATTCGTTGAGACGAAGTTCCCAGGTGCTACGTATTGTGCTCCATAAGCAGAACCACGAGCAGCAACGTTATCGCCATCTGCCGATACCAGATCAGCTTGTAACAGATCGTCTCTAATCAGGTTAAGTGCAGTTCCTACTGGATCAGCAGCTGCAACAACATCTTCTGTGTATTCGGTTCCACCTCCTCCACCTGTTACGTGAAGAGCACCAGTAGAATTTACTCGAAGTGGAACTGCATCACCTTCAGCAGCTGCTAACGCACTTAAAGATGCATCAACAATGGCACCAGCCATATTCACACTACTTGTAGTAAGTGTGAAAGGTGCATCATCTACGAAGATTGAATTATCAATCAGCTGTAAAGCTGTTAGTGCAGCACCGGAAACTGTTACATCACCAATGGTGTTAGCCCCAGTTGGTAATGCAGCTCCAATAGTCACATTTGATGTATCAAGATTGACGCCTGTCCCTGGTTGAATAAAAACTGCATTGCCAGCTATATTGTCAACAGTTACGTTGTGACCATCAGGAAGCTGATTAGCTGCTGTAGCAACTCCTGCTACTGTAACGTCGTTGTTTCCGCCAAGATTGACCAGCAAACCATCAGTTTGGTTACCTGGTGCTCTGTCCCAGTTAGCCCCATCCCAGAGCATTGCGAAAGAGCCTACTCCTGGCACCGTGGGGTTGGCCGTATTATCGCCAAGCGCAGCGGCGGCAGGGAGTTCACTGTCAACTGTCAGAGAGGCGTTACTTATTGTAACTTGGTGATTGTCAGCCAGCTGGTTTGCAGCAGTAGCCGCGCCGGTCGGAAGCGGAAGGGAGGTAGCATCAATCGTTATACTATTACCACCATCCTGAATGTTAACAGCGCCAGCACCTGCAGCATTATCAACAGTTACATTGTGTCCATCGGGTAATTGATTTGCTGCCGTTGCTACACCTGCCACAGTCACGTCATTGTTTGTACCAAGATTGACTAGCAGCCCATCAGTAGCATCACCCCTAACTCTATCCCAGGTCGTTCCATCGAACATATAACCGAAAGAGGTCGTCTGCAAACCGTCAGAGGTATTTACGACATTGTCAGCTTGAGCAGCAAGAATGAGCGACGCAGTTCCGAATACATTACTGATGTCAGTCCCAAGAGCAAGGTCCGGCGTCACCGCGACGATATCAACCTGCATCTCGCTGCCAGTTACGGCTCCAGCAAGAGTGCCGAGGTTAGTATCCATGTTTGCTGTGTCAGCAAGGATGGCTGTAGTATCCGCAAGGATCGCGTCAGAGTTGAAATCCTGTACCCACAGGGCTCCCTCAGCTGTAGCCCGAGGATTAGTCCAGTCACCTTCTATTTCAGTAAGAGCAGTTATTTCATCGTCACGCTCCATGACAAACGTGCTGCCAACTGGATCAGCGGGAGCTGCAGCATTTACCGTGTACTCAGTTCCACCCCCAAAACTATCTACGAAAGAGCCAGTTGAAGAAACTATTTGGACATACTGAGCACCATATTGTGTTGAGCGTGCAGCAACCATGTCTGCATCTGCAGCAATGCTGACCGGTGTATCATCTCTCACCATCAACAAGGCACCACCAGCTGGATCAGCAGGCGCTACGGCATCCTCAGTGTATTCAGTCCCAGCAGCAGCACCGGTTATGCGAAGTGCGCCACTTAGATCTGTAGATAGAAGGACTTGGTTACCTTCCGTATAAGTAGGATCAGCTGCATTAGCAAGTGCCGTTAATGCTCCAAAATTAGTAGTTGTTGGTGCTGCATTGTTATGTGTGAGAGCACCAACTACGTCATTATTAGCACCTAAATCGACTGTCACTGTCGCTGCTGATACATCCAGTGCGTTAGTCGGATCTATCTCAACCCACTGCGCTCCACGAGCATTAGCCCTTGGTAACGTCCAATCACCATCTGCAGTCTCCTGAGTAGTCAACGCATCGTCGCGAGGCATGAGCCATGTCGCAGCAGTAGCCGGATCAGCATGTACGGCATCTTGAGTATATTCAGTAGGTCCTGCAAATGAATCAATGAATGCACCAGCTGAACTAACTATTTGTACGTAAGCCGCACCATATTCGGTTGCACGTAGTGCAACATTGTCCCCATCGGCTGCAATAGACACGGGTGTGTCATCGCGCACCATAATAAGTGCACCACCGATAGGATCACCTGCGGCAACCGCATCCTCAGTGTACTCGGTACCGCCTCCACCACCCGTTACATGTAGGGCACCATTGGCATCTACGCGAAATGGTACGGCATCTCCGTCGGCTGCGGCTAACGCCGACAGCGACGCATCTACCATGGCACCTGCCATCATCACACTACTAGAAGTCAGTGTGAAAGCTGCGTCATCTACAAATACCGGGTTATCTATTAATTGCAGGGCTGTCAGAGCAGCACCTGTTATTGCGACATCATGACCGTTGGCAAGTTGGTTTGCCGAAGTTGCAGCACCACTGGGCAGTGGTAATGCTGCTGCAGTTATAGCGATTGATGCATTATCAACAGTGACGTTGTGCCCATCTGGTAATTGGTTTGCTGCTGTGGCTAGTCCTGCACCATCCGCTACGATATCAACTTGCATTTGACCAGCTGCAACTGCCCCAGAAATTATGGCAGTGTCCGCAAGAATTGCAGTTGTATCAGACAGGATGGCATCTGAATTAAAATCCTGAACCCATAGTGCACCTTCAGCAGTAGCTCTTGGGTTGGTCCAATCTCCTGCTATCTCAGTTAAGGCAGAGAGAACATCATCTCTCTCCATAACAAAAGTAGAACCTACAGGATCCGCAGGGGCAGCAACGTTGACCGTATATTCAGTACCGCCACCAAAAGAAGTAATCTGTGTGCCAGAACCATCAACAATAGCAACACTGAGTGCATCATTAGCAGCAAGATTATGAATTGCAGCAGTGTTTGTGCCATCACCAATCTCAACAGGCACTGGTGAGCCAGCCGCATTGTCAACTGTTACATTGTGCCCATCGACTAATTGGTTCGCAGCGGTGGCTGCGCCAGCCGGAAGAGGAAGAGCAGCTGCAGTAATCGCAAGAGAAGCATTCGATACTGTAACGTTGTGATTATCTGCTAATTGATTCGAAGCTAATGCAAGACCAGCACCATCAGCAACAATATCTACCTGCATTTGTCCGGCTGCTATCGCACCGGCTACCGTTGCCATATTTGTATCAATACTCGCAGTGTCTGCAAGGATTGCGGTGGTGTCAGCTAATATGGCATCAGAGTTAAAGTCTTGAACCCATAGAGCGCCTTCAGCTGTTGCTCTGGGATTTGTCCAGTCACCTTCGATCTCAGTTAGCGTAGCAAGCACATCGTCTCTTTCCATGACGAAGGTGCTACCTGTCGGATCTGCAGGTGCGGCAGCATTCACTACATATTCTGTACCACCACCAAAGGAGACAATTTGATTACCAGAAGCATCAACGATAGCAACGTTAAGAGAATCGTTAGCACCTGTATCGCGAACAGTTGCTTGTAATGTTCCATCACCAATTTGTACGTTTGCAGGGGCACCTGTAGTGTTATCGACGGTGACATTGTGGCCATCAGCAAGTTGGTTGGCCGCTAAAGCCAGACCAGCACCGTCCGCGACGATGTCTACTTGCATTTGACCTGTAGCCACTGCTCCTGCAATCGTACCTAAATTGGTATCCATACTCGCTGTATCAGCGAGTATTGCAGTAGTGTCAGATAAGATGGCGTCAGAGTTGAAATCTTGTACCCATAAAGCACCTTCAGCAGTTGCTCGTGCTCTAGTCCAGTCTCCTTCTATTTCACCAAGTGTTCCTAACACGTCATCGCGTGTCATCATGAAGGTAGAACCTGTAGGATCTGCAGGCGCTATAGCATCTTCGGTATATTCAGTAGGTCCTGCAAAACTATCGACAAATGTACCTGTCGAAGTAACAATTTGAACATAGGATGCGCCATACTCAGTACCACGTTGTCCTACCCAGTCCCCATCAGCAGAAATGCTGATAGGAGAATCTTCACGTACCAACATAGCATTGGTACCAGTAGGATTACCTGGTGCAACAGCATCTTCTACATATTCTGTCCCACCGCCACCACCGGTCACACGAAGTGCACCAGCGGAATCAACTTGAAGTGCTGTGATCTCATTGTTGGTATCAACGAGCGTTCCAGGTGAGTCAACTCTGACAACACCAGCAATACGACCTATAGAAGTACCTTCAAGAAAAGTATCGGTTCCAAGTGTGTATTGAGTTCCGCCACCTATGCCAACCTGATCATCTTGGATACTAACCATAATAGATCCAGCAGTTGTACCTTCTCTTACCAGGTCAAGTGTGGATCCGTTGTAAATTTGAAGAGCTGCTGTAGCATAGAGACGATCTTGAGCTGTTGAATCATTGTCTCCAACAACAGTATCAATCAGAGTAGTAGTACCAAAGACATCGGAAATATCTGTACCTAATGCAAGATCAGCTGTAACAGCAATAACATCTACTTGCATCTGGCCCGCTGCAACAGCACCAGCGATAGTTGTAATGTTCGTATCAATATTCGCAGTGTCAGCTAAGATAGCTGTCGTATCTGCGAGAATTGCATCACTATTAAAGTCTTGTACCCAGAGCGCTCCTTCAGCTGTAGCGCGCGGGTTAACCCAGTCGCCATCAGCTTCTGGAAGAGGTGCAATAACATCATCTCTTTCTATTAGAAAGGTAGGCCCGACGGGAATTCCAGGTACAACATCATCTACGTTGTATTCAGTACCACCGATTCCAACGGTATCAGTTGCGATATTTACATCAAGCTCACCACCATTAATTGCAGCAGCAAGATCAGTTAATGCAGTATTGGTAATTGCTAATGGACTTGAATCACTCGCGATTGTTACGCGCAGAGCATTTGCTTCTGTTCCATCGCCTGCTGCGATGTCTACAAAAGTATATGCATCTTCAGATCCCGAAACGCCTGATAAGAAAATACCTTGTTGCTGACTAGTATCACCATCGTGACTACGACGTTTGGTGACTAATAAGGAACCAGCTGATCCGGCATTAAGCTCAATATTTGACGGCATAGTTAGTCACCTGCACCCTTTTTTGCTGGTAATCTGTCATACATAGAGTCTATACGTCTTTGTAGACCACTATTACTTCTAACGACAGTATCAACTGCTTTATTTAAATCAACACGAAGAGTTTTAATCGTGTCAGTAAAATCGTCGCGATGCTGTTTTAGCTCTTCGCGTCTTACAGCGGTATCTTCAAGATTTCTCATACGTTGAGCTTGAGTTCTAAAATGCCATCCAAAAATGCCTAGAACAAAAATTACAATTATTTCTGCAATTTTGAAAAGACCTCCTGTAGTAATAGTTACGGGGTCACCCATATTACTTGTCTCCATGTGTTTACTCATGCGTAACCCCTAGCTGTTAGCTTGTAGTTACTAGAGTGGTTCTCCGTGTGAATTCCCCGAGTGGTTATTTCATTGCAGGCTCCTAAGTACCTGCTATAAAAATTATTATGATTTGGTGCATTTTCATTATTAGGTAATGAACTATGTGCTTTATGAGCCATGTACAAAAGTAATGGATCAATATATTGATGTGCTAAAGGAACTGTGTCCCCAACATCAACCATTAAAGTAGGGGTAGCAACATAAACTTGATTTGCAGAGGTTATATTGCTGTACTTATCATCATCTTTTGTTACTTGAAGAACAAAAGGCGAGGGTTCATAGAAATTAAAATCAGAGAATTCGTCGTTAATCGGGATGTCAGGTTTGGCATCCGGTTGACCATCTACAACTGCTCTTACGTAGAGAGTGTAAAGGTAAGTATCTGGCATCGCATAAGAAGCACCATCTACAACATTAGTTAATGGATTGGTAACTTCTAATAAAGCGAATTTCTTGTATAGCGCAATCAAGCCAAGATTCAGATAACTGATCAATGTAGCTATATTATCTATATGATCAATATCCGTATCAGCGATTTTCGCAACAGATAATTGTTTGATCTCTCCCTTAGCAGAGAAATCCAATACTTCGCTTACTAGCATACATATGTCCTACACGATGTAAGAAGATTCCATGGAATAATGTTCTTCATCATCCCAACGCTCTTGCTCATCTTCTAGATCAAACTCATCGCTAGGTTGCCATGTCTGGAGCAGACCTAACATTGAGATTGTGTCTATACAATCATCATGCTTAGCTCTGAAGCCATTGGCAGATACTAGTCTAAGTTCCGTAATGAATTCGACAATCCTGGGATCGTATTCGAATTCTTCCGGGAAGTAGATTTTGCCTAGTGTAAACCAGGGGAGAACAACATTAAACCTTTCCATCTTTCGGGTTGTAGGCTTAATCCCCGGTTTATTGGAATTATTCTCGGAAGCCAGGTGGAAATAAATATTACGCGTAAGCATTTCATTCTGGATCCAAGGAATAAACCCTCCTTGTTGCCCAGATACCTCAATACCTACAGATTGTGGTCTCCATTCTTGTGCCAACCTAAATAGATCATCAATGTTGTCACTCATGTTCTGTCGTTTAACAATACCATCTACCCAATACCAATCACCATTGTTATTAAGTGCCCAAACTGAAATAACAGAGTAATCTGCTGCAGTATTTTCAGATGTAGCAAAATCAGTAGTTATGTAATAGTTAAATCTATCTTTATTCTTTGTTAAAAGTCGATGAATATACCATTTAATATTATGATCAGGGATTAATCGATCATCCTCTGACATAATACGTAGCATAAGCTCTTGGTCAAAGGTATGAATCTTTCCATTAGCTTTAGCTTTATTATATTGTCCTTCGACATAATCGAATGTAAAGCGATCAGGCCATGCACTGACGAAATCAGCCCTTGAACAAGGGAACTCATTACATACAGGATATACGTTTACATAATATGAACCTGATTCTACAGCTTTGTATAAAGGATCCTTCGAGTTGAAGGGAGTCCCTGACCAGATTACTTTTTTACGTGTAGGGTGGAGCGCATAATCGATAGCCTTATACACAGTATCTTCAATAGATTTGATAACTGTGTCTGATCGTGCATCTTCATCAGAAACTAAATCATCAAGTACAGCTAAAAAGGGTCTGACTGCTAATTCTTTGGTACCACGTACACCAGTTTTAGCACCATATCCTTTTATTATTAACTTGAACCCACTAAGGTTTTCAAATTCATAACGTACATCGGTAAATCGAGTTTTTGGTATATATTGTCGTAAGAAATCTGAGTTTTCCCATCTATATTCTAGATTCTTACGCATGTTCTTAACTCCATTTTCAATAGAGTCAGAAACATATAAGGCTAGTGGTATCTTACCAAAGCCGGGTAATTCTTCATATACGGCCAAATACAAAAATAGGTATTCAGCTAGCAACGTAGTCTTGGCAGCACCACGGAATACCATATTAATGATATCCTGTTTCTTACCAGGTATTTGATCAAGCATTCTATAATGCAGAACAGGGGACATATGTTCTTCCCCTATCTCACCATTTACTAACTTGATGAAATTAACGAATTTTAGTGCAAACTCTGATGGTTGATATTGAGTGTCATGTGTGTAATCAACATCATTGAGCCATTCATCCACAGTCCTTTTTACAGGACCTGATGGAATAACTTTTAGAGGGGGATCTACATGCTCTTCTAATGGCTCAACATTGGCCATAGATTATCGTCCTGGTGTGATGCCCCTTCTTCGGAGAACTTCTTCAAACGTCAATGCGTCTGCAGAAGGTAGAGCAAGTGCTCTATTCCGAGCTACGGTAGCTGGATTGATAGGTAAACTCGTATAACCTTCATCCACGGGTAAAGGCGCAAAGCGTGTAGGACGCTGTTGAGCACCCCCAACCTGTTCTGCTATAAGAGCTTCTCTTTCACCGGGACCAAATTGCCTTCGTATAGCCAGGATCCCTTCCAGAGCGCTATTTCCTACACCTCGACCAAACTCGAGCAGACGATCTGACAACGGCAGTGGTTGAAACTCCGGCTGAGGAACAGGAAGATCCTGTGCCCGTCGATTAATCCGTTCAGCTCTTCGTCTGGCTATGATGTCGCTTGCTGTGTCTGGCATTTCTAATCACCCATGTAGGTAAACGTTTCTCATTGAACCCTAATTCAATGTACTCATGCAACTCATGTTGCCAATCAGTTTTCAACGTTCGCACCGTCATCAACCGAGTGTACAGTTTTGACAAGCGTACTTTCTGCAACGACTCTGGCATCAGTAGTTCCTTGCTCAATAGCTAACTTTTGTGATTTGGCTAGCTGAGCAGTGATTTCCCTAAGATCATCTAGTGAATCAGCAGTCCTTTGACTCACATCTAATTCAATTTTTGAATGCTCAGGTTGTTTAAGATGTGTTAATAGTGAATTAGCTGCATCACATCTAACTTTCTCACTTCTAGCACTAATCATTAGTTCAGCTTGTGTATTAATAGCCTTTTGATGTATATCTGCATTTAATACATGTGTAGGAACTAGTGTTTGAGCATATATAAGGTTAACTAACTTAGTCTTATTGTATGCAGCAGCATACGCAGCAATATCTTTATTAGGCGATCCTTGATCAATTAATCTCTGATATCGAATAGGAAATGTTTTAGCGTACGAAACAACATTAGAATTCCCCATTAATTTAAAGGTTACATACCTTACAGCATTAAGATATGAATCAACCTTGAACTTACCATCCTTAAGTACATCGATATACCCAAGAATGTTATCTCTATAGTGTTCCTGTAATTCAGGTTCCCCACTGAGTGCTTGATTTATCTCCGCAACTGCAGCATCAGTAATCTGATTACGGCACTGCTTAGGCATAACTGCAATAACTTGTTGTTTGCTAAGCATTTCAATATACCCTATTGGCTAAACTATCCCTATCCTACAGCATACCTTCGTGATTTCGCTACGACTTCGTCTACGCTCATCACTTCGGTATGCCTAATCTCTTGAACCAAAAGAGTAAATATCCTAGATAGGTTCCAAATTTCCTAGATAGTAAGTTTGCCCATAAAATTATCTAATTTATCCTTCATCTGCTGGACTCACTATAGGGCCTTCTTCTACTGTATTTGAATAGTTGACAGTAGCAGTTACTTCAGGAAAATCATCCAGAACATCATCTATTGCATTTTCAATAGCTCGTTTAGCTAATTCATTCAATCCAATGTCAGTAATGGATGTAAACTTAACTTCTGCTATTACTTCTTTCATAGTATTAACCCTATAGGGTGATTATATACATATACTATAATATTATTTATTTTGCAAAATCAAGTGGGTTTCTGTAATTTACTAAAATGCCAACGGTGGTAGTACTTATACAGGGACCCCTAATCCTGTACGCAAAGTGCCCCCCTAGACCTCATCCCATTAATGATTCTTTTTGTTCCTTCGATTCGTGGTGGGGCTGACGTAGCCATCGAATGGTGCTTGACTGTACCAGGAGACGGGACTAGGAACGCTCCACCATCCCATTAATGATTCTTTTTGTTCCTTTGATTCGTGGTGGGAGGGGGGCGTTATGGCAGCTGATGAACGTATAGCCGGTCTAGTTATACATGCGTCTATGCCCACCATTCATTAACCCTAGGAGTTATACCATGTCTCAGTCTACCGTATCAGTGCGTGAACAGCGCTACGGGCCGTTCGATATCATCGGCTCTGCTCTCAATACCGTGGGTCATACAGTGGCCCTGGCTGAAGAGC
>Ga0224497_10002107_pt1 | contig 11977 bp, 10 predicted proteins | sample SF_Jul11_sed_USG_4_FD_167970 | JGI IMG/M metagenome (GOLD analysis project Ga0224497, IMG submission 167970) | Sediment microbial communities from San Francisco Bay, California, United States - SF_Jul11_sed_USGS_13 | ecosystem: Environmental > Aquatic > Marine > Sediment | place: USA...
CTGTAAGAGAGGAAATTCTAATTTCTGTCCAGTTGCATCGTGTGGATAGTCTGGAATTTTGCTTTCAACAATTACTACACCTTCCATCCAAGGATGAATTGTGCAATAATATGAAAAAGTTCCTGGTTCTTCAAATTTATGATTCCAGGATTCTCCTGGCATAAATCGATCGCTGTCAAATTCTCCATCAGGAGTTCCAAAATTATCACTCATCCAACCAAATCTTCCAGATCCTTCACCACTGGTAACAGTGTGACCCTCTCTGTCATCATTATACCAAGTAATTGAATCGCCCACTGTAATTGCAATGACAGGTGGATCATACCAAACCTCTGCAGGTGTATTTAATTCAGGATTAAATGACCCATATGGAATATCTACAATATAGTCTGCTGCATAAGCAATTGAAACCAAAGGGAGTACTCCTAACACAATTAGAGTATAGATTTGATACAAGACATGATAATTAGCAATTTTATTTTATTTAATGATAAGGAGATTTTCTTTATTGATATTCAGGCATGATAATTAGATATTTTTAAATGGTAATTTTTCTCAAAAACCTTATGAAACGAATAGAGATTATTGTACAAAGTGAGATTTCAAGAAAAGTAATACAAGCAATTCGTAATGTAGGTGTAAGTGGTGTTACTTTGATAGAATCATTAGGCCAAGGTGGAGGAGAAAGACCAGAAATTGGTGGAAAACAAATTGAATTTAATTCCACAGATGTAATTATAACCATTGTAAATGATTCTCAAATAGATCCTGTCATATCAGCTATTATGGCTACGGCTCATACAGGAAACAAGGGAGATGGAAAAATCTTTATTACAAATGTTGAACAGTCTTATGATATTTCAACAAAACAAAAATCATCTGAAATAATTTAATTGGATTATCCATTTATGCAATTGTTATTTATTTTTGTTTTCTAGAAACAATATATCCAATAAATCCATGTTCTGGTGAAACGATCTCACTTTCAACTTTTTTAAAGGAAAAATCCTCCAGAGTTTTTGCATTTTCATAAAATTCCTCTCCGATAATTAATCCATTTGCAGGAGCAGTTCTGTTTATTTTGGCACATCGATTCACAGTCGCTCCAAAAATATCGTTTACCGATGAAGTGGAGGTTCTGGCTATTCTTACCATTCCAAAAGTAGCACTAGTTCTATAATCAATAACAGGTAGTTTTTCTTTTTGTAACTTTTTTGCAATTTCTTCGTGTGATTCCCCTAAAGTCAAACAACAATTAAGACATTTTTTTACTGTAAGTTCCATTTCAGAATGAATTATAGGAAAATAAAATAATAAAGCATCTCCAATATTTTTAACTACTATACCGCCAAAATTTCGAACAATTAGTGCTGTTGAATTTAGAAAAATTCTATAAAATTCACTAGTTTGTGAATCTGATAAATTTGAAGTAATTTTAGTAGAGTTCATTATGTCTATCATACAAACACAATATTTTTCACTATAGTCTGAAAATTGCAAAAGAATGTCTTCTTGCTGTTTAATCACGTCTTCTTTTTCTTTAATTTCTATTAATGATTCTTGAAGTTTTTGAGCCATTGAATCAAAAGCATATGAGAGTTCACCTATCTCATCTTTTGTGGTAATCTTAGTTCTTACCTCAAAATTACCACTTGCTATTGTATTTGCAGCATTTTTTAATTTTATTAATGGTTTTGAAAGGGTTTTGGAAATAATAAATGCCATTATGACCATTATTGCTGTAATTAATAGACCAGTTTGGAATATTCTTTCTTGAAGAGTCAGAATTGGTTGAATTGTTTCAGCTTCATCGATTTCTGCAAGTAATACGAATCCTAAATCTCTTGCACAGTAAGAAGAGCCATAAATTGAAATTCCACGATAATCTGGATAAAGTCCCTCAAATTCTAATCCTTCATTAAAGCATTTTTGGACTGGAATGGAATCTACTTTTTGGTTAAAGATAGTATTTTCAATAAATCTAGATTCAGATAACATCATAAAATTACTATTAACAATATAGATTTCGCCTGATTCTCCAAGTCCACTTCTATTTAGTAAAATATTATCTATGGCTGCAGTTCTCATTCTAGATATTACAACTCCAATTGCCTCATCTCCAATCTTACTGTCTTGTGCAAAAATTGGAGATACTACAATCATTTTTTTACTGTTTTGAAAAGGTTCAAAGTCGACAAATGATGTATCTAATCCTTTTTGAAATAAAGGATTGTTTTGAAAATCATCTTTATCAATTCTTCCAAGCGAAAAGAAGATATCTCCATTTTTTCCAATTATTTTAACATCTTCAAATCCTATAGAAAAGCCGATCAATGTTTGAAATGCTTGAATTTGCGTTAGAAAATCTCTGCGTTTTTCTTCAACTTTGTTTTGAAGTTCTTCTTCTGATGCTTGGTTTAATTCTGTAACTAGAATTTTGATCATAGGATCAGTTGAAATGATTTGATTTTGTTCAATACGTGATTCAAACATTATTCGGAGAGTATCTCCTCGTATGGTGGATTCGCCAAATAATTGTTCACCAGTTCGTTCTTTAAGAATTTGTTCTGCATAATTAAAACTTAAAAATCCAGTGATAGATAAAGCGATAATTGATACACTCATTACTAATAGAATTAACTTTTTATCCAAAGCAAAGGATATTGCCAAATCAATTTTCCTTTGATTTTATATGAATATCAAGTCTTTGCTAAATATCTAGTTTAGTTGGAGTGATTTATTACTAGATGAGGTAATATTTCTCGATTTTACGATTTAGAGCCAAATCTCCATCGAGATTTACTAGATTTTTTATCCAGATTCTCCAACATTTGGTAGGTAATGGTGAAGCCTTTTCCTACCATTGTGTCATCTTTATGGTAATTGTTTTTATTGGGTACAAATTCATCGGCTAAATCTTTAATCTTTTTAGTTTTAAGGTCAAATAATCTAATTTCCTTACCATCCTCTAGCCTAATTTTTGCATCATTACTTATTCCCTGAATGGAGAAATCTTCGAAAAATTTGATAAACCCATCTTTTTTTAATTCGATAATGACATCATATGTTATTTTGCTGCCATAAAGCAATATTTCTCTACCCTTGATTTTTATATCATCTTCAAGATTTAGGGCGATTATTGTATCAGCCTCCAAAGAAACTGTATTTACCGCATTTTCTAGGATAATTTTTCCGCGAGGAGCAAAAATTTGAGTCCTATGTTCTTGAGTAACATATAGTCCTACCCTACCTTCAGGATCTTGCATTTTGTATTTTCTTCCAAAAATATTTCCTACTACAGCATTTCCATTATCTATTATTATTTTTGCACCATTCTCAATTTTGTACTTGTTCTCAATTGGATCAACAAATTTGAAATCTCCTTTAGTTAAATGAATTATTGATCCAAATTCTTCAGTCCATGAAGGACTTGTAATATTACCTTGCATTAGGATAGGTCCATCATAAGATATTTTTCCTGCCATAAAATTCCCTTTTATTGAGAGTGCACCATTTGCTTTTCTTTCAAGTTCAATTTCTCCTAGAGTTTTAGATCCAAATAATCTGGTTGCAGTTAAATTAGATCTATTCAAAGTGGTTGCCCACTCTTGAGCAATTTGCATTTCTTTTGATAATTCTTGACCTAATATCCGATTTTTTCTTTTAATATCTTCTTCAGAATCTCCAGAATATACTCGAGATTTTCTCAGTTTTTCAACATCTGTCTCTGGATATTTCTTGCCAATTTTTAGATCCTCATAAGCTTGTTTAATTTTTATGAATTGTTCATTGTCTCCTCCTTTATCAGAGTGGAATTGAAGAGCCAATCGTCTAAATCCATCTCTAATTTCCTTTTCCGTAGAATCCTCTTCAATGTTTAAAATATCATAATTACTCTCTACCATGTCCACCACGATTTTTTGATAAATTGAATCATAACTTCATTTTTATTTTTTCCTGCATAAAATATGAAGGATTTGGCGAAAATTAGAAAAAATGACCTTTTTTCTGTACCAGATTGCATTGCATTGCACCGTATACTGATCTAATAAATCTAAATTTGACGGAAATTAGCCATGCAAGCCTTAATCTCAGGAAGAAAGGTTGAAGATGACTCGAGAAAAGATGCCATACTGGAAGTAATGTCTGACAAGTATTGTCGAGCCATATTAGAGATTGCTATGGAAAAGTCAAAATCTGCTATGGAGATAAGTGCTGAAACTAAAATTCCAATTAGCACAGTATATAGAAGATTGCAGACCCTCCATGATAACAAACTATTAGGAATTTCGGGGTCCATCAGTGATGATGGTAAAAAATATTTTCTCTACAAAAGTAGGGTAAAAGCTATTGCTGCATCCTTTAATGGCAATAATATTGAAATTGAAATAGTTCCCAATATTTCCTAAAATTCATTTTCTTTCATTTTATTGAAATCAGATTTGAAAATCAATGATCTATTTTAAATCAAAAAATTGGTTACATAAACATGGGCAAGTTATTTTCTACACCAGTAATTTCCATAGAGCCAAATTCATCAGTTTTTGAGGCATTACAAAAAATGCAATCTAAATTTATAAAACGATTAGTAATTGCTGATGGCACTAAACCTTTGGGAATTATTACAGAACGAGACATAGATAGATTTCTTGAAGAAGATAAAACGGTACGAGCTATTAATGAGATACCAGTAAAACATGTTATGCAAAAAAATATTGTACTAATTACTGATGGGTTGGAAGATGACTTTTATCAATGTGCATCAAAAATGGAAAACTTGAAAATTGGTTCTGTGATACTTGTGGATAAGAATGGAGATTTATCAGGAATAGTTTCACGAACAGATTTAGTAAAAACATATGGTAATATTTTTGGTGGAAAATATCTAGTAAAAGATTTTATGAGTACAAAAATTATAACTTGTAGGAAATCAGATTATTTAAGATTTGCATTAAGTTTAATGAATCAAAATAAAGTTTCAAGATTGGTAGTAACTGATGAAAATGGATTAGCTATTGGTCTAATTACAACAAATACGTTATTGACTCATAGTGATTATTTTACAAAAGGTCATACACGGTCTAGGGAATATCTTCTTCCAATGGATAAGGAAGTTATTGTTAATGATTTGTTGGAAGGGAACCTAGTAACAATCAGAGAAGATGAAGATTTGGCAAAGGCAGCAAGTTTGATGATAAAAAACAAAATTAGTGGAATTCCTGTACTAGATTCTAATCAAAAACTTTTGGGGCTGGTAAGTAAAACAGACATTGTAAGGGCGTTTTCTGATGTAATGCCTCATGAACAACTAAAATTAAAATATAAAGAAATGTATTAAAATTTCAAGTTTTAATTATATTTTACAAAATATTTAAAATTATAAAATTAATTTTAAAATTATTTATCGATATTCAACGTTCTCTGATAGTAAAATAAGATGGAATTATGATTTATTTTAGGAATTTTTTGTTCTACCAAGTGCAAATACTGCAATAACAATTGCAATGATTCCTAATCCAATTGCAATATATTCAAAATTCATTTGTTGGTTTGATTTTTCAAGTTCTGCAACTGATTCTTTTAAGTCATTTACCTCGCCAACGACTGCAGTATGTCCATCTATTAGTTGGTTTAATGTCAAATCAGCTGACTCGGGAAATTCAATATAGGATCTTTCATCAACTTTAGGGGGATGCATTGAGAGACTAACTGTGGTGTCACCAATATTTCCCAAGATGTTTACTTGATAAAATCCTGCTACTGTAGGATTTACAAAAGCATAGTATTTTCCAGGAATATCATGATCCTTTGAGAATGGAAGAGTAATTTTGTGGTCTGTTAGAATCAATTGCATTTTCAAAGATTTTTCAAGTCCTGATATTCCATTTTTGAAATTTTGTTCCTCTGCAGAAGACCCGGGTTCAAGCGGGCTGACAAAAAGTTCAATTGCGTTGGTTTCTCCAGAAACCACAGGTTCATTCATCCACCCAATTTCTAATCTATATTCTCCTACTGAATCTACAGTATGACCAAATGCATTTCCAAAAATCCCAGGAACTAGTATTAAAAATAAGACTAAATATTTAAAATTCAATAATTTATCGAATAAATTTCAAGTTTTAAATGTTATAGTATTTTTCTCCAAATAAAATTTACAGCCAAAAAAATTTTATTGTAAGAGAATATTTAAAAAAATTTATGCATCAGCATACATTGAAACTTCCCATGCAGTTGGGGTTTGTGCAAAGGCTGTGTATTCTTTGTATTTTAATTCTGAATATTTTTCTAGAAAATCTTTTGTAAACACTTCTTCCAAGAATTTTTGATCACTTTTCATTGAATCAAGTGCTCCTTTTAATGAAACTGGAAGTGAGCCAATTTTATATTCTCTTTTCTTTTCTGAACTTAATTTGTAAACATTTTCTTCGACAGGATCTCCTGGATCAATTTTATTTTTAATTCCGTCTAATCCTGCTAATAATAATGCAGCCTCAAGAAGGTAAATGTTGGCAGTAGGATCAGGAACACGGTACTCTATTCTTTTACTTTTTTCTTGATTCCTATAATACATCGGGACACGAATTGCAGCAGAACGATTTCCCATCCCCCAACAGACATTAACAGGAGCTTCAAACCCAGGAACTAGTCGTTTATAGGAATTTGTTGTAGGGTTGGTAATTGCACACAGCGCAGAAGCATGTGATAAGATGCCTCCAATGTAATATCTTCCAATTTGACTCATTTGAGCAACATCATCATCAGGATCAAACATGACATTGACTTTATCATTCCATAAACTTTGATGAGTGTGCATTGCAGATGCATTATCACCAAAAATTGGTTTTGGCATAAAGGTAGCCACTTTATTCTTTCGTTTCGCTTTGACTTTCACTATATTTTTTACAGCAACAACACTATCTGCCATGGCAATCATTTCATCATATACAAGATTAATCTCACATTGTCCTGAGGTTGCAACTTCATGATGTTCTGCTTCTATTTTTATTCCAAAATTATTGTATAGATCATCGCAAACATCTTTTCTAAATGTTTCAAGAGTATCTTTTGGTTGAGCTGGGTAATATCCTTCTTTGATATCAATTGCAGTACTAACGTTACCTTTTGCCCAAGGTGATTCTTTTGATTCTATTGAATATCCCGATCCTCCTCCTGAGTGGGTAGCAGCATATGGTGATGGATAAACATTGATTGTGTCAAACACAAAGAATTCAATTTCAGGTCCCCAGTTTGTATGAGTTACTCCAAAGTTCTTTAATTGTTCAGAAGCTTTGAAGGCAATACCTCTTGAATCTCGATTATATCTTGTTTCTTCTACAGTATTTCCTTCATAAAGATCGCAAAATAGTATACAATTTTTTCTGTTTCCTGGATCATAATCATTAGGTAAAATCCTAAAAGATTTTGGATCTGGTTTTAGGATCATATCAGAATTATTTACAGATTTAAATCCAACAATAGAGCTGGCATCTAATTTTTCTAATCCATTTTCAAAACTATTTTTATCAATAGCATAGCTTGGCATTCCAAGTCTATGTAATTCTCCAAACATATCTACAAACCAGAGATTTACATAAGAAACATCATCATCTTTCAAAGTTTGTAATACCTGATCTGCGTTCAATTAGTTTTTTTAGTAAACTGGTTTACTAATGTTAGTTAGTAAGATTCTTTTGTCAAAATAGTAAGGTAAAACTTAAGATTCTGGATAATCTTCATAGGTTTTTATTTTTTTGATTTGATTTAATTCGTCTTCGTAGAAGAATTTTTCTTCAAAAGCAGGTTTTAGCTCATCTAACCATATGGCATTTTTGTCGTATTTGGCAAAAAATGGTCTTTGAACCCAGTCTGGATTTCTTCCTTGTAAGAATCTCAATGTAAATACCTTTTCTCCCTTTATAGTCACAACTCCCAAAACCTGGACTTTACCAGGGGTAGCAGACATGCTAGGGCCTCTTACGGTTCTAGCAAGGCCAGTAACTTGTTTGTAGGCATCGCGGAAAATTTCTTGGGCTTTTGCGAGTGTAATTCCAAAGTAATGTTGAGCACCTGTGTCTCTTACAACAAACATGTAGTAAGGAATACATCCTAATTGTACTTGTTTTGTCCACATTTTTGCCCACATATCTGCATCATCATTAATATGGGCTAAAAGTGGTGATTGAGTTCTAATTTGTGCTCCTGCAGCCCTTACTTCGTGAATTGCTCGTTTGACAGAATCAGTTGATAATTCTGTTAAATGATTGAAATGTCCCATAAATGCAAGATGCAGACCGTTTTTGGTGACATTTCTAAAAATATCTAACATTTGATCAGAGTCTTCATCTGTTAGGAATTTGTAAGGCCAGTAGGAAAGTGATTTTGTCCCAATTCTTATTGTTTTTAAATTTGGAATTTTTGCATCAATTAAAGTTTCAATATATTTTGAAAATATTTTTGCTTTCATAATCATCGGATCACCACCAGTGAAAAGCACATCAGAAATTTCTGGATGCTCAATTAGATATTGAACGAGTTGATCTCCTTCTTTCATTGCAAATTTCATTTCATCCATTCCAACAAATTGTGGCCATCTAAAGCAAAAACTACAATAGGCATGACAAGTTTGGCTCTGACTAGGGAAAAACAAACAAGTTTCTTTGTATTTATGTTGCATGCCGTACAATTTTGTTCCATCCTTTAGAGTTGGAACATTTAACTCCATTTGTCCTGCAGGATGTGGATTTAGTTGTAATCTAATTTCGTTTGCAACATTTGCAATTTCTTTTTTATCAGAATTATTTTTAAGTGTAGTTGACATTTTTTCAAAGTGTTCGGGTAGAAGCATTCCTCTTTGAGGAAATGTCAGAACAAACATTGGATCGTTTGGTATGTTATTCCAATCAATTAGTTGTTCAACCACATAATTATTGGCTTTAAATGGTAACACATTTCCTACAACTTCCATTTCAAATTGTTTTTCCTCTGAGAGTTTGTGTATTTGTGGAATTTCACGAAAATTTGCTAAGGTGAATGATTTTAGAGAAGGAGATTCATCCCATAAGGTCTCTCGATAAGTCATTTTGTATTATGATAGTTTACCCTTGTTAAAGGTTACATAATTTTTAGGCACAAAAAGTGATTAAATTGGTAGAATTTTGATGATTTTTTTTAACGGGAGATGATAAAATTGGTTAACCTTTGTATTTTAGAAACCTGAATGAAGTAAAATAGATAAAATCATGGTTGAAGAAGAAATTTCTCAAATTTCATTTGGTAAATTCGAGAGCGTATGGCATTTATTATCTTCATCAGAATCCTTACAACTTGCATTTGTGATAATGATTGTAGGTATAATTATTATTGCCTTAGCATATAACAAATTTTCTAATTTCGTAAAGTCTCATAAAATATACTATAGTAGACCACATCTTTCTAGATTTATCCGTAGAGCTGTTTTACCGTTTTTTGCAATTGCTCTTATTTCTTCAACTAATGCATATATGCAAACTTCAGGATTTTTTGATCAAGAAACAATAGTTAATAATGAATTAACTCCACAGGCAACTTTTGCAAAAATTCTCAATACATTTAACATATTGGTAATAGGATACACAATTTCTCATCTAATACCAATAGCTCTTACTAAACGAGAAAAATCAAGACTTGAAAAAGAAGATTTTGATGAATGGTTTGATTATCGTGGATTTTCAGATGATGATGGAGATTTGTTCCATAAATTGTACAAATGGATGCCACCTAAAACAAGTATAGAAGAAATATCAGATGAAGAAATTCAAAAAAATCTGCAAACACCAGAAGGTTTGCAATACCTTGAACAATTTCGAACTACAAAAGGTAATCCAATTGGTAGTTATGAAAAACTAGTTGAAGATCCATTTGAGGAATGGAAGAAATCAGAGCGGGCTAAATATCAAAAATATTACAAAAATTGTATAACAGGAAATAATCAATCCGGTAGAAAATTAAAACCTGGAGCAAAACCTGATGAAATCTTTCCAATAGATGTTTGGAGAGAAGAGAAGAGAGTACATGGATTTGAGCCAATAATTCCTAGCTCAAGACCTCCTGGTTATGCGAGTAAGAAAAGAGAAGGTATTCCAAAATCTGCAAAACAATTTTTGCCAATTGGAATTTTTGTAGCCACAATTCTTGGAGTACTTGCATGGTGGGGAGTGGATTTGTTTGTTCTAGCAACTGCTACAGGTGGATTTTCAATTGGAATAGGCTTAGCATTACAAGATACTATGCAAAATTATTTTGCATATTTGGTTATAAGAAAAGACAAGATATTTCAAGAAGGAGATCGAGTTCAACTTGATACAGGTTATAATGGATATGTTCACAAAATTACACCTAGAGTGACCTATGTCAGAGATGCTTTACATGAATCCATAGCAGTAATACCAACACGACAGTTAGTGACATCACAGATTATCAACTATACTAAAGAAAATAAGCTGGTGCCTGCTGTAGTAAAGGTTGGTGTATCGTATTTGAATGATCCACAACAGGTAGCATCAATACTTGTAAAAATTGGAAAGCGTGGAATGAAAGAAATTATGGATGAAAAAGGAAAACATCTTGTTAGACAAAATAGATGTCCATATTTAGATGAAAATAAACCAAGCTGTGGATGTGACAAGGACCTTCATGTTGACATAAATCAACCAGTTGTCAGATTTAATCAGTTTAATGATTCTGCATTGGATTTTTCAATGTGGGTTTATGTTAGAGATTATGGGGCTCAGTTTAAGGCAACAACAAACCTCAGAATGATAATGTATGAAGAATTCAAGAAATATGATATTAGAATTCCATGGCCAATTAGAACTGTTTACCAAGGAGATGAAAAGAAAGAATACGAGGAGATTAGTCAAAAGGATAAAGATAGAAAAGATGTCATTGACAAATATGGTTTTGGAGATATTGGTCGTGGAGGAGAAGAATAAATTCATTTTCTCAAAACTTAAGAATCCCTTTACTACTCGATCATTTGTTGATTAATCTTATTGCAGGTAATTCTTCAGAAGATTTAGCAAAAAAAATTTCAAAAAAACTCAAAGCTAACTTTGTAAACTCTGAATTAAAGGTCTTTCCAGATGGAGAAAGTAAAATCACACTCAGAGGTAAACTTTCAAAGAGTAAAACTGTGGTAGTTCAATCAATTTATCCACCTGTAGACTCAAACTTAATTCAGGCTTTATCTCTAGTTTCAAAAGCAAAAGATTACTCAACTGAAGTAGTTGTGGTTATTCCTTATTTGGGCTATGCAAGACAAGATAGAGAGTTTCTTCCAGGAGAAATTGTAACAATGAAGGTACTTGGACAACTATTCAAAGGATCAGGTGCCTCTAAAATAATAGTCATCGATATCCATAGTGAAATTGGACTAAAACACTTTAAAATCAAAACTGAAAATATTTCTGCAATTTCTGATCTGGCAAAATATTTCAAAAAGTTTAACCTAAAAGATCCCCTAATTGTTTCCCCCGATCAAGGAGGAAAAGAAAGAGCCAAAGAATTTGCTAATAAATTTGAATCAGAATATATCGCACTGGTGAAGAAACGTGATCGAAAAACTGGTAAAGTTGAAATTAAAACAGAGGGTCTAGACAAGGTAATAGGCAGAGATGTGATTTTGGTAGATGATATGATTAGTACAGGAGGAAGTATAATCAAAGCAACTAAATTTCTTAAGAAACAAAAATGTAAACAAGTGTTTGTGGCTTGTACACATGCTTTACTAGTAGATGATGCAGAAAATAAAATAAAAAAAGCTGGAGTTGAAAAAATTGTAAGTACTAATTCAATACCAGGAAAAACATCTATCGTTGATATTTCAAGTACAATTGCAAAGGCAATAAAATAATGCCAGAGAGTTTTTTTATTTTATCTAAAGACCATTTAGAAATTGCTAAAGATGAAATAATTGCAATTGCAAAAACTTATGATCGAT
>Ga0224497_10002110_pt1 | contig 11972 bp, 9 predicted proteins | sample SF_Jul11_sed_USG_4_FD_167970 | JGI IMG/M metagenome (GOLD analysis project Ga0224497, IMG submission 167970) | Sediment microbial communities from San Francisco Bay, California, United States - SF_Jul11_sed_USGS_13 | ecosystem: Environmental > Aquatic > Marine > Sediment | place: USA: California...
AATCGGCGCACGCGCTTGGCCTTGGTGTTGGAGCGGCGTTGCGCCTGACTCATGGCGAGCGCATCACATCGCCTCCGGGGCAGCGACACCAAGTAACCACAAGCCGTTGCGAATCACGCAGCGGGTCGCGTCGATGAGCGCAAGCCGCGCATCCCGCAACTCCGGCGTCGACGCGAGAAATGGATGGGCGTTGTAATAAGTATGAAAATCATTGGCCAAACTGCGCAGATAATACGCGACTTGATGCGGTTCGTATGCCGCCGCAGCCGCTGCGGTGACCTCCGGGAAACGGGATAGCGCGCGCAATAGTTCGATCTCATGATCCGCGCTGAGCAACGTGTAGTCCGTTTGGTGTTGCCAACCGGTGTCGATGTCTTTCTCGGTCAGCTGGCGAAACACGCTGCAGATCCGTGCATGCGCATACTGCACGTAATATACCGGGTTATCGTTTGATTGCGATTTCGCCAAATCCAGATCGAAATCCATATGTTGCTCGGGCTTTCGTAACGCATAGAAAAACCGAGCGGCATCACCGCCGACTTCGGAGCGCAGCTCGCGTAAGGTTACGAATTCGCCGCTACGGGTCGACATCGCGACCTTCTCTCCCGATCGATACAACACCGCAAATTGCACAAACAGAATCGTCAAATCATCAGGCTTGTTGCCGAGTGCGGCCATCGAGCCCTTGACGCGGGCCACATAACCGTGATGATCCGCGCCCCATATATTAATCATCGTATCGTAGCCGCGTTGCACCTTGTTGTGCTGATAGGCAATATCCGACGCAAAATACGTGAAATTTCCGTTGGCACGTCTGACCACACGGTCTTTCTCATCCCCAAACGCACTGGAGCGAAACCACAAAGCGTCTTCCGACTCATATACGTGTTGACTTTGCAGTAACGAGTCTATTACGCCATTGATGGCGCGCGATTCGACGAGCTCGCTTTCGAAAAACCAGCGATCATAATCAACACCGAATTCATGCAAATCAGAGCGGATATCTGCCACCAGTTCGTCACGTGTCAAAGTGAATAAGACCAAATAGTGCTCTGCACCCAACACCGATCTGGTATGCTCGATCAGATCGTCCAAATGCCGGTCGGGGTCATCTCCCGAATTTCTTGTCAAATCGATCTCGGCGCGCACTAGGCGCTGTTGCTGTAATTTAAAAAGTTTAGCGGCGATATCCCGTATATAGTCGCCCCGGTAGGCGTTGTCTGGAAAATCGATCGCAACGCCGCATAATTCCAAATATCGCAACCACACGCTCAGCGCCAGAATATCCATCTGCCGCCCGGCATCGTTGACATAGTATTCGCTGTCTGCAGCAAATCCCGCCGCCCGCAATACGCGCACCAGTGCGTCCCCATAGGCCGCGCCGCGGCCGTGTCCGACGTGCAGTGGACCAGTGGGATTGGCGGAAACAAATTCCACAAGGACTCTGCGGCCATGTCCATCGTTGCTGCGGCCATAGGCCGCACCGGCGTTACGAATTTCATCGATAACGCTATACAGCGCTTGCTTGGTGACGAAAAAATTTAGAAAACCGGGCCCGGCTAACTCAACCCGATCAAGCAATACTGACGGTGGTAGACAATCGATGAGTTGCGCCGCCAGCTCACGCGGCGGCATGCGCGCTGTTTTGGCACAAACCAGTGCAATGTTGGAGGCGAAATCCCCGTGTTCAGCCTGCCGGGCGCGTTCAACGTGTATCGCGTCGATGTCCGGAACCTGAGTCAGGGTGCCGGCGTCTCGTAACGCGGTCAGCGCAGTGGCGATTAGCTCGCGGATTTGTCCCTTCATGGCCTTGTCCGTTGATAATGGGGCGTCGCGCAGCCCACAGCGGTGGCGACGCGGCGCGATTCTACCGGGGTTGTTGCCGCAGGCAAAGACTTGCTATCACCGTTCGGTGGTTACGGCACAGGCTTGAGGACTCGTTTCACCCTGTGGGTCACAAGCATTATCAACACCACCGCCACCGCAAATGCGTATAACCCAGCGTGCACTTCGACGCTGGCAAGTGCACCAAGTTTAACGCTGGCCAGCAGCACAGCGACCACGAACACATCTAACATCGACCATTTATTTAACAGTGATAGCCAATGAAAAAGCTTGGCTTCGGAGTCACTAAAAGACCGACACCGGTTCCAGACTGAAAATAGCACCACGATCTTCATGCCGGGCAGCACGATGCTAAAACCCAAGATTATCAAACACAAAATCAACTGCCCTTCGCGAAACAACGCCACGACACCGGAGTACAGGGAAAATGTGTTAGTAATAAACACCAGCTTCTGCAACGTGAGCATCGGCGCAAAAATCCCGAACACCAAGGCCAATGCAGCCGCCAACAATAATGCATTGACGACGGATTGTTCGCGGCCTGATATTGGCGTGATAGTCATCGCTGTTGGTGACCGCCCGGCCGATTCACGCCGACTCCGGGATCGTCAACGGTAGCCGGAGACCTAATACATTTCATAAGGGTCGACATCTAACGACCAGCGTGTGCGGTAGACGCGTTTGGACTGCTCCAATGCGGTAATCCATTCGTTGAGAAACCGTGTCCGCGCCTGGCGTTGCTCGGCATTCACGAGCAATTGCGCCCGATACCGGCCGGCGCGCTTTTCCATCGGCGACGGCACCGGGTCCATCAATATTACTTCTGTAATGCGGCGTTCCCTCAGTAACCGTTCGCCGCATTGTTTCGCCGCAGCGAGAAAGTCCAGCGCCACACCGCTTGTAGACGACTCGGATCGCAACAATGCAAAGTGGGCATATGGCGGATAATTAGCCTCCAGCCTCTCCCGCAACGCCTGATCAGCAAACTTGTCGAAATCGTGGCGAGCGATGTACTGGTAACACGGGTTTAAAGGGTACATGGTTTGGATCAGCACCTCGCCCGCTTGTGCACCGCGACCAGCCCGCCCTGCCACTTGCATTGCCTGCTGAAACAAGATTTCCGTCGCGCGAAAGTCCAGACTGTATAGGCCCTGATCAGCATTAACGATTCCTACCAAAGTGACACCGGGAAAATCATGTCCCTTAGCCAGCATCTGCGTACCCACTAATATGTCAGCTTCGCCACTAAGGACGGAACTCAAGCTGATTTCGAGCGCTCCACGGCGTGACATACTGTCGCGATCAAGGCGGACTATACGGGCACTGGGAAAGTGCCGCGCCAGCGCTTCCTCTATTCTTTGCGTGCCTTCGCCGACTCGACGTAATGATTCGTCGCCACAATCGGGACACGCGCGCGGCACAGCACGCGATGCACCACAGTGATGGCAGCGAATGCAACCACTGCGCCGATGCAACGTCATTTTAGCGTCGCAGCGCCCGCACTGCGCTCGCCAACCACATACAGCGCAAATTACTACCGGTGCGAAACCGCGGCGGTTCAAAAAAATCAGGCTTTGCTGACGAGCATCGATTCTTTTCCGAATCGCATCCAGCAACGGCCGCGTCAATCCATTGGTAGCCGACAGGCGCGACAGATCGAGAATCCGCACCCGAGGTAATTCGGCGCCACCGGCCCGTAGCGGCAAACTGAGCCGCTGGTAACGATTGCGCTGGACATTAGATACGGTCTCTAATGACGGCGTCGCAGACCCCAACAGGATCGGAATATTGGCGCTGCGAGCCCTGACTATCGCTACATCACGAGCGTGGTAGCGAAACCCGTCTTGCTGCTTATAGGACGCGTCGTGTTCCTCATCAATTATTATCAGGCCGAGGCGCTTGATGGAGCAAAATACGGCCGAACGCGTACCCAGGATCACATTGACGGCGGCGCTATGGGCATCCCACCAGGCACGGTGGCGCTCGCGATCTGAAAGCCCGGAATGCAAGACCGCGATTCGAACGCCCAAACGCCGTTCGAACCGCGCCACGAGTTGCGGTGTCAGCGCGATTTCCGGTGCTAAGATCAATACTTGGCGACCCGATTGCAAAACGCGTTGCGCGAGCTGCAGGTACACTTCCGTTTTGCCGCTGCCGGTGATGCCGTGCAATAGAAAACATTTGAAACGTCGCATTTTCGCCGTGACCGCCGCTACGGCCTCGGCCTGCGCCGAATTCAGGGTCGGTATTGCGACGTCGGCTTTGGTAATAGGCAGTGGCCCTGCACTGATTTGCTCGACCCAGCCGCGCGCGCTCAGCGCATCCACGGCCTGGCGCCAGGACCTGGATATTGCACGTAGTTCAGGCCCACCCGCGCCGGGTGAAGCCGCACGCAGACTTTGCATGATCTTACATTGCACCGGCGCGCGTCGTAATTGGTTGAGGTCCGCCGCACTACCGACCGGAGTCACGCGAAACCATGGGATGGTCGCCGGCTTGGCATCGACACCTCTGCGCATTGCGACCGGCAACGCTGCCGACACGATTTCGCCGAGCGGGTATTGATAATACTCGGAAGCCCAATGCAACAAACCGAGCAGCTCGGCATTAATTACCGGCACTGCATCAAGCACACCAAGCACCGATTTGAGTTCACCGACCTGCGGCGGCACAGCATCGAGATGATTAATTACGACCCCGGTTACCCGGCGGCTGCCGAATGGCACCGTGACCCGGCATCCAGGGTCCGGCACCGGCACAGCGCAGTCGTAAACGAACGTGCGCCGCAGCGGCGCGGGTACCGCCACCCCAATAAGCGAACTCGGTGACGGGGAATTCAGCATCATTGGCGCAAGAGTACCATCAAAACCCATACGTAACCGGTGAGATAGACGCCCGTACTTGCGGGATAGCATCGTCCGGACTCGAGACAGCCGCAAATAACTTGTTGAAGTGTGGGAATAATCCGCACTTACTCACACAGGCTGTGGAAAACTTTGTGCATAACTTCGCCTCGAGGCCCGGATTCATTTGCGGTCAAGGTAGTGCAAGGGCATTGACTAAAAAATAATCAGTCATTAAAGCTCCATAGTTTCATATACTTAGCGACTTACGTCTATATTCACTTACGATCCTTAATAGGCATCGCGGTATCGCCACAGAATTGTGCATAACTCAACGTCATTTATTGCCCTTGTACGGGATCGCCGCGCACCATGCCCTGAATCGTAATATTCTTCATTTCAATTATTTATGTCCGTATGTTGGAGTTTGTGCACAGGAATAGGAGCTAACTGCATGTATCATTAACCTCAATTAATTTCATTTGCCAACTAAATAAAAACAACTGGGTGATTGTCGTTATATGTATCGGATCCACTCAACCGCTTCGCCACCTGCCAGTTTCCCGGTCGCCGCAACCCAATGCCTGCGACGCGCGGCGCGGCGATTCGGCGCATTGTTGACATGGTTTTGGATAGTGGGGCCGGTGCTCGCGGCCACTGACGGCAAGTTTGATAGCGTAGTGTTGATCAGCATAGATGGGTTGCGCGCGGATGTAGTGAATGTCGCCACTACTCCTTATCTCGCCGGCCTCAAACGCCGCGCCTGGTGGGTTAGCAACGCACGCTCGGTATCGCCGCCGCTAACAGTGCCGGCTCACGCATCGATGTTGACCGGTCTGCAGCCGCGCGAACACCGGGTTCTATGGAATAGCCCACGCGCTGGCGCCTATGGCGGCGAGTCGGTGTTCAGCGTTGTGCGCGACGCGGGTCTCGCCACCGCCGCATTTATTGCAAAACCTAAACTTCGCTTCCTCGCCCATCCCGATCGGGTCGACTATGTAAATCGGCATGCGCCAAACGATACGGGCATCGTCGCATTGCAAACCATCGTTGCCGACGTGCAGCGGGAATGGCCGCGCCGGCCCTACGCGTTCACGTTTGTTCACGTTGCAGAACCTGACCTAAGTGGCCATCGATCCGGTTGGATGAGTCTCGACTACCTTGTGACCGTGAAGCGAGTAGACATGGCTCTCGCTGAATTGCTGGCTGTCTTCGAGACAACGGCCACCAACCGCAAGGTCGCACTTATCGTCACTGCCGATCACGGCGGCGAGGGATTTCGACACCACTCGAATCGGGTCCCAGTACGCGAGGTGCCCTGGCTATTACTCGCGCCCGGTATGGGCTGTGGGGAAATTAAAGAAGCAGTACGGCTCCACGATACCGCACCAACCGCGCTGGCGCTGCTCGGCCTCGAGTTCATCGGCGCAATATCGGGAACCCCAATAGCGCTGCTGCGCGGTACCGATGGGCCTCCACTCAGCGCCGTATCTCGTCGACAAATATCGGATAATTGCCGGTAGACTGGTCCCGGTAATAACGCGTCAGGGTGGCGTGCATAACCTTGAATGCGAGCTCGTCCCACGGAATCTCGTCCTCTTTAAACAACGCCACATCCGAACTTTCAGCACCGGGCGCGAATTCCGGTTGCGACATCGAACCGCGAAACATCACGTAAACTTGGTTTACATGGGTAATGTTATACAGCGCGTACAAACCGACGATATCAACTTTTGCTAGGGCCTCTTCGTATGTTTCGCGAGCGGCGGCCTGCTCCACCGTTTCACCGTTCTCCATAAACCCGGCCGGCAGAGTCCATAACCCTTGTCTCGGCTCGATCGCACGCCGACACAACAAAATACGATCCTCCCACTCGGGAATACATCCCGCCACTACTTTCGGATTTTGATAATGAATGGTGCCGCAGCTGCTGCACACATAGCGATGTAAGTTGTCGTTGGCGGGGATGCGCAGCTCAACCGTAGATCCGCAGTCACTGCAATACTTCATTGGTATCTTCGGTAGATGTCGGGGCCACAGAATGCAATTTATCACTATACCATGCTTGTGAGCCGCGATAAGACCCGGTATGCTCGGCCGCCTGTTTTCGGGTCAACCGTCAAACGATACCCCACTATGGCAAAAGCAAAAAGCAAAAACCGTAAATCGAAAAAATCTTCGAAATCTCGATTCACGGCATCGACCGCAGACAAGTACGAGTTATATCAATTATCGGTGCAGTCGCCGGAACCCGACGTCGAGTTTCTGGCGAGAGTTTATAAGAAGGAACGTAGCAAACCCGCAAGGCATTTCCGGGAGGATTTTAGCGGCACTGGATTACTGACCGCACACTGGGTGAAACGCGGCTCGAAGTATACGGCAGAGGCATTCGACATCGATCCCGAGCCAATCGAATGGGGCAAGACCCATGTGTTTGCTAAGATAGGAAAGGCTGCGACACGGGCGGTTTTGCATCAAGCGGATGTTAGGGCACCGAGCAACGTCGCACCGGACGTTCGCTGCGCCCAGAATTTCTCGTATTGGATATTCAAAACCCGGGCCGAGATGCTGGGTTACTTTTCCAATGCGCGCGCTGACCTCGCGGACAACGGCGTGTTCGTGCTCGATGTCCACGGTGGCCCGGAAAGCATGGAACATATGAAAGAGGAAACCAAGATCGACGAAGGTTTTACCTACGTATGGGACCAGGACTTCTTTTCGCCGGTGACCCACGAGGCCCGTCTATTTATTCATTTTAAATTTAAAGACGGTACGCGCATGAAGCGGGCGTTTCGGTACGAATGGCGACTGTGGACAATCCCCGAGCTTACCGAGATTCTTACAGAGGCCGGATTCTCGCAAGTGGATTGCTATTGGGAGGGCACCGACAAAGACGGAGAGTCCGGCAACGGCGTGTTTCGAAAAACCCGTTATGGCGAGAACGACCTGTCCTGGGTATCGTATTTAGTAGCTCTGAAGTAGCAAGAGTACTCGTGCGCGCTGCCACCCATTATCGTGATCTGCCGGCGTTCCGCAACGACACGACATGAAGCCGCTGCCGATTGGTCTGACACTGAGCGACGGCATCCCCCAGCAGGCGCGGGCAAATCACCGCATTCCACAAATTTTTCTGCCCGTTGAGATCGATGGCAGACACTATATGGATGCTGGATTATCGAAATATTTACCGTAGAAAGGATGCGTCGAGCAGTTTACCATCTGTGTCCACAGCTTGCCGGAATCGACGAGATCACCGAGCCAGTTGTTGCGACTGATGATGCACACAACCACTGGAGTGCGCGACAAAACTCGGACACCTCGATAGGCCACGCGGATCTTATTTTGGCTGCCGACGGTGGCGCGTTTGGCGTGTTCGACTTTGGTAATGCGGAGGCCTTGATGGAGACTGGGTGCGACACCACGATCCAATGCCTTAGCCCGAAATCCCCTGAAGTCCGAACCCTTCATGAATTATCCGGACTAGCACCATGAGTTTTTGTTGGGAATTACCGTACCCGTCACAGCGCGCGCCGGTTTGCGCCCATAATATCGTAGCTGCATCGCAACCGTTGGCCGCGCAGGCCGGGATCGGTATGTTAGTACGTGGCGGTAACGCGGTTGATGCCGCCATTGCCAGTGCCATCGCATTGACCGTGGTCGAGCCCAACATGAACGGAATCGGCAGCGATGCATTCGCAATCGTCTGGGATGGCGCGCAGTTACACGGTCTCAATGCGTCGGGCCGATCCCCAAAGCACTTGCAGGTGCATGGGTTACTGGCACGACCGGAGATGCCGGATTACGGCTGGCCAACGGTAACGGTGCCAGGCGCCGTAAGCGCCTGGGTAGCGTTGTCCGAGCGCTTCGGGAAACTGCCATTCGATGCATTATTCGAGCCCGCAATTCGATACGCGTTCGACGGATTTATCGTTTCCCCAGTGGTGGCTGCGCGCTGGAGCGAGGCCGTTTCGATTTATCAGGACTATCCGGATTTCGCTGCTGCGTTTTTACCGCTTGGACGAGCGCCGAAGGCGGGCGAATTATTCCGCTCGGCCGATCATGCCGCCACCCTGAGCGCGATCGCCGCAAGCAAAGGCGAGGCATTTTATCGCGGCGAACTCGGCGCTCGAATCGCTGCCCATGCACGTGACAACGGTGCCGCGCTGGACAGCGGGGACCTCGCAGCTCACAGTGTGGAGTGGGTCGAATGCATCAGCCGCCGTTATCGCGATGTCGATGTTCACGAGTTGCCGCCGAATGGCCAAGGCTTGGCGACGTTGATTGCACTCGGCGTACTGCAATACCGCGGCATTATCGATTACCCGTTGGACTCGGCGGATTCGATTCATTTGCAACTGGAAGCAATGAAAATCGGATTTGCGGAAGCGCATCGGCATGTGGCCGACCCCACGACCATGCAGGTGCGTAGCGACGCATTGTTGGACGATGCATTTTTACGACGCCGTGCCGACGAGATACACATGAACCGCGCGGGACATTACGAGTCTAAGGTCGAATCCGATTCCGGCACCGTGTATCTTAGCTGCGCCGATCGTAGCGGCATGATGGTGTCATTTATCCAATCCAACTACGAAGGGTTTGGATCTGGAATTGTCGTGCCCGGCACCGGCATTAGTCTGCAAAATCGCGGCGCGTGTTTCAGTACCGACCCGGCGCATCCCAATGTCGTAGCGCCAGGTAAACGACCGTTTCACACAATCATTCCCGCGATGGCCAGCAGACACGGCAACGCCATACTGAGTTTCGGAGTGATGGGTGGCCACATGCAACCGCAAGGGCACGTGCAAATGATTCTGCGCATTTTCGATCACCAGCAGAATCCGCAAACCGCAGCCGATGCGCCGCGCTGGCACGTCAACAAGAACTTTGAAATCGCGTTGGAGAAGGGTCTACCAGCCGAAGTCCGCGCTGAGTTGACCCAACGCGGTCATCGCTGGATTGCGGATTCCGACGTGTCAGTGGGTTTATTTGGTGGCGCACAATTAATCCACCGGCTCGATGACGGCTACTGCGCCGGTTCCGATTCGCGCAAGGACGGGCAAGCCGTCGGTTACTGAACATCTGCTCAGGTCGCCGCAGCGATTACCTGCGGCCCGCAGTTTTCAGGGACGACGCGTTAGTAGCCGGTTAGCTCCACGTATCCGGTTCCCACTGTCGTGCCAGACTCCAACACCCGTACCGCCCCTTCCCAATAACGAAACGCCCCGGTGAGTTCCTGGGCATCGAGGGTCGGCTCCAACGCGACATCGATACGATGGCGGGGCACACGCAATCGCCATCGCACTGGATAGCGGGTTCCGGTCGTCGGGCTTCGCCACTCGTCCAACACCGTCAATGCGATGTCACCGGCCGCGATTGCGGTACTTACACCGTCCTGCTCGACCCATACCCCGGCGCTGGTGGCGGCAACCCCGCCATCGACGGTGCGCAGCCGGTAGTACATAAGCTCAGTGCCATTGGCAAACTGTAATGCAAACCAATCCCACCCCTGTTGATCCGGCGCCAACATCGAGGTTGACCACTCGCGGTCAAGCCAACTATTGCCGCTGACTGAATACTCTAGATCGCCGATCTGCAGCGTACCCTGACTCACGAGACGCGTTAATGAGTAATAATAGGACGCATTACCTGGGTCCCGGCTCTTCTGGCTCCAGCCCGCATCGCCCTGTAACACAACCGGTTTGGTGCTGTGCAGCGTGAGCATGAGCGACACCTCGTTGGTGCTGCCACGTATCGTTAACGTTTGGCAACCGCGACAACGGTCGTCGTTCGATATCCCATGAATCGACCAATCATCCAACCAGACCCGCAACGGCGCGGACGCAGCACCGGCCAAGCCCAGCGCACCACGGCTGAAGCGCTCGGCCTGATAGAATCGACCGGCGCTACTGTCAGTCACTGCAAAGTGCGCCATATAGGCTTGGTTGGTCGCCCATGCGGAGTTCAGCTTCGATGTGTGTGGCGACAGAGCGTTGCGAAAAAACGTGAGCTCATAACCGAAGTGCCGCTGCCTTGGATCCTCAAGATTACCGGTCAAATACCACCATTCGGTTTTGAAGTTCGGGTGCGCGCCGTGGTCTTCGGGAAACCGCAACTCGATTGGGTTGGTTGCTCGCGTAAATCCGGGGTCGGCGACACCTCGGAATGTCTGGTGTAGGTACCCTGTCCCTGTGGTGGCCGTAGTCGATGTCGGCTGCGGAAGTTGTTGCAGCCACCACAGGGCGACGAGCGTAGCGAGGCTGGTTACTATTCCTATACTTACTGTCGTGGACCGGGCGCCCGCCATCGGTACGTTATTCCTCACGCAATGCCAGCGCGGGCTGGACCGTGGCGCCGCGTTGCGCCGGATAAAATGCCGCCAGCAAAGCCGCCGTGATTGCTAGCAACATCGTCTGTGCGATCACTTCGGGCGCGATGCTCATATCGATACTCCATCCGAAGGAGCGGCGGTTGATGATTCGAACTAGTACCCAAGCCAGCAGGGTACCTATCGGAACTGACAATACGGCCGCTACTGCACCCAACAGGCCCGTTTCGACGATGATTAGACGGAACAACTGAGACGGAGTCATTCCCACCACCCGTAGCAGCGCAAAGTCCTTGCTGCGTTCAAGCTGGATCGACATTAGTGCGGCCAAAATGCCCACCGCCGCTACGATCAACGCGAGCGCGCGCAGTACATTTGTAACGGAAAAAGTACGATCAAATACCCGCAATGACGCAGCACGCAATTCTCGTGCGGAGCGAATACGCACTGACGCGGACACCGCCGGCCAACTGTGGATCGTATCGATCACCGTGTCGGCGGTGATATCCGGGCCCAAGTACAACGTCACCGAAGTTAGCACTGGATCCTGCCAATGCTCAAGGTACGTCTGCCGGTGCATTGCGACCACACCACCATCGGCCGCATAGTCGTAATACACGCCCACCACCCTAAAATCCCGATAACCGCGAGCGGTACGCAGCGCGATGCTGTCGCCTGTGCCAATCCGATGTCGATAAGCGTAGGATTCCGAAACGATCACCGAGTCGATACGCTGAAATTGCGGCCACACGGCATTGCTGGTGCGCTGAGTGAACTCGAACCCGGCAAATCCGGCGCGGTCGATCCCAATTGCATACAACTCAACGCGCGCTCCTTCAGATTCGATCGAGGTCCGACGCTCCCGTGCCAACGATGTGACCCCGGGCAACGCGGCTAACTGTTGTACCAAGCTCGGATCGAGCCGGCGACTAACGCCACCGGACGCCGCGACGTAA
>Ga0224497_10002113_pt1 | contig 11967 bp, 10 predicted proteins | sample SF_Jul11_sed_USG_4_FD_167970 | JGI IMG/M metagenome (GOLD analysis project Ga0224497, IMG submission 167970) | Sediment microbial communities from San Francisco Bay, California, United States - SF_Jul11_sed_USGS_13 | ecosystem: Environmental > Aquatic > Marine > Sediment | place: USA...
AATTTTGAATGCATAGGAATTGATCTTGAAGAATCAAAATGTAGAAATTATTCTAAAAATATAGTGATTGAAAATCCAGAATATCTTCATGTTTGTCTTCCGGGAGAATTACCAGGATTTGAAAATATCACATTAAATTGGATTGATAAGATTAAAGATTTGAAATATGTTTTAATTCATTCTACAGTAAAACCTGGAACAACAAAAAATATACAAAAAAATTCTGCAATACCAATTTTGTTTTCACCAGTTCGTGGAGTACATAAAAGATTTTTAGAGGATATTAAAAAATATACAAAATTTATTTCGTCAGATGACAAACAAATACAACCAAAAATAAAATCAGATTTGAAAAAAAGATTTGAAAAAATAGATTGGATGTCTACAACAAAAACTGCAGAACTTGCAAAAATATTAGTTGATACAACATATTATGGATGGTTAATTAATTACGCTCAGATTACAAAAATGATTTGTGATAAAGAAGGGGTTAATTTTGATGAGATGTGGAAATTTGCAGATGAAATACATGAAAATTTAGGTAATAGACCAAAAATGTATCCAGGGATTATTGGAGGACATTGTGTAATACCAAATTTGAGTTTAGTCAATTATGAAAATTTAGATATTATCAAAAAAATTAATGAATTATATGAAAAGTCTAAGAATTAATTATATTTTCTAGAAATCTAATTTTGTAAGAAGTTTTGAAGCAACAATAAATAACAATGATGCAATACCAACAAGAACTATCATTTCAATTATTACAAAGTCAGTTACATTTCCAAAAATTCCGGCTCTAATTACATCTATAAGATAAGTTAGTGGATTTAGATAAAATGCTGATTTCAGAGGTTCAGGTGCACCGGCAGCTGGATAAAATGCTGTACTAACGAAAGCAAAAAACAGAAAAACCGTGTTAATGATTACATTGAACCCTTCACTTGAGCGTAATCTAGTAGAAATTATTGATGCTAATGAACCAAATAGTATAGAACCAGTAATAGCACCAAAAATAATTATTGGAATAGTGATTAGTGAAAATTCTATAGATTCAAAAAATACGGGATAGCCAACTAGAGCGATCAGAACTGCACTTACTAATCCAACAATTCCTATAGTGCAGATATTACTAAGAATGTAATGATTTCTAGTGAATGGACCAGACATAATTTGTTCAAACATTCCATGCCTTCGATCATTCCAAATAATGATACCAGAAACAAGAGTACTATTCATAATGTTGAATCCGATCATACCGGATGCTAAAAATGCTGGATAATCAAGATCTTTTGCACCAAATGGAACATTATTAATTAATGGAGCATATGCAAATCCTGCAACAAAAATATAGATCAAAGGAAAAATAACTTGCCAAATTAAAAATCCAGGATTGAGAGAAATTGTAAGATTTCTGTTTACAAGTCTAATTATTGGATGCATCGTCTCTCATTATTTTTAAAAATATTTCTTCAAGATTTGTAGGTACAGCTGAAAGATCTTCAATTTCAATTGCATTATCATTAAGTATTTTCAATACTTTTAACAGTACTAATTCGGATTGTTCTGAATGAATTATGATATTAGTTCCATTCTCATAATTAATTTTAAAATCAGAAATCCCAGAAAGAAGAGAGGGAATTTTGATTTGTTTTTCCAATAAATGAATTTTTATAGTTTTTTCTTTTCCAAATGTGTTCTTTAGTGCATCAGGAGAATCTACTGTAAGAATTTTACCTTTATTGATTATAGCTATTTTATCACATAGATATTCAGCTTCAGTAAGAATATGAGTTGTATAAAAAATTGTTAATCCTGTTTTTGCTTTATTTTTTAGATAATCTAATAATTTTCTTCTAGCACTTGGATCTAAACCAACAGTGGGTTCATCTAAAAATAACAGGTCCATATCATGCATAAATTCACGAGCTACCTGAACTCTTCTTCGTTGTCCAATTGAAAGATCTTCATTTCTTTTCTTTCTAATTTCTACAAGATCAAAATCTATCAAAAGCTGTTCCATTCTTTTTTTACGCTCAGTTTTTGGAACATTCCACATCATTCCATATTTATCAAGAGATTTTTCAACTGATAAAGTAGGTTCATAACTTGGTTGTTGTAAAACAACGCCTATTTTATGACGAACTTTAAGAGGATTAGCTACAGCATCAATGCCTAAAATAGAAAGAATTCCACTTGAGGGTGGAATTAGGGTTGTAAGAAGTTTAATCGTAGTTGATTTGCCAGCACCATTAGGGCCCAAAAATCCAAAAATTTCTCCGGATTTTACTGATAACATAAGATCATTTACAGCATGAATTGAACCATATGATTTAGATAGATGGTTAACATCAATGCAGGACATAACAAAACTGCGATCTTCCTATTAATTTAGTTAATGAGAGAAATTAAGATGATTACTACAAAAATTGAATTCTCTAAGATGAACTGTAAAGAAATATAGATTAAATAAGTTTTTTATGATTTTAATATTAGAAAAAATATTGAAAGCGATCATTTTTCTTAAGTAAAAAATATAGAAACTAATGAAATTTTTATTAATACATTAAGTTTACAAAAAATGAATTGTCAGAATTAGAAAGTTTAATGAGTAAATTACTTGAGCAAAAACCTGAACTGTCAAAAGAAGAGATAGAAGAGCAAATTAAGATCAAAAAAGAAAAGATTGGTGCAGGATATTTGACAGATCAAGGGGCATTATTTTTGATTGCATCTGACTATGGTGTTACTTTATCTGGGCCATTAAAAGTTGAAATGGGTTTAAAGGATCTGTATGCAGGAGCAAAAGAAATTTCATTAGAAACAAGAGTCTTAAATCTTTCACCAGCAAAACAATTTTCAAGAAAAGATGGTTCACCGTTTTATCTTAGAACAATGACGGTATACGATGAAAATTCTACTGCTAGTGTAAAATTATGGGATGAAAAAGCGAATTTACCAGGTTTGGAAAATCTAAAACCAGGAGATTTAATTAAAATCATTAAAGCTTATGTTAAATCGGATCTTGACGGTGCCCCAACAATAAACATTGGTTCTGGTTCTAATATTGAAACTACAGATAATCAAAGTAAAATTCCAACTATTGATACCATTACAAAAGATATTAGTGAATTACAAGAAGGGCAAAAGGATCTTGTGATTTCGGGTATGATTGATGGTGCAATCACCGGAATGGAATTTACAAATTCTCGAGGTCAGCCTGGAAAGGCGCTTAGAATGAGGTTAAAAGGAGAAGATGGAAATGGGATTAGAGTTGTTCTTTGGGGAAAAGATGAATCATCTATTCCTAACATGATCTCACAATTTGCCAAAGTAAGATTACTGGGTGTTAAAGTCAAATCAGGAAATCAAGGATTAGAAATTCATGGAAATGATGCAACAATTATTGATGTTGAAGGAGGAAAAGAAGCAGAACCAATAATTGCAAGAATTCTCTCTATATCACCAACAGAGAATGACAAGAGTATGATTTTAGCAGTTGACAACAAGAGGAACCTATACAATATCAGTGATTTTTCAAATTCAACTGGTATCTGTGTAGAAGGAGATGTAATAGAATGCATGCCATCAAAAATATATGGAAATTCAATTACACTTGATGATAATTCATTTGTAAGAAAATTAGACAATGATGAATCGATTCCATCATTATCTCAGATCAGAACAAAAATAAATGAAATCAAAGTAGAAGGAAATTATTGTATTGAAGCAATTATCCTAAAAGTTCCTGAAAGACGTGAAGTTCAAACAAAATCTGGAGAATCGGTATCACTTTCAGAGATGTTTGTAGAAGATGATACAGGTCAGATTTGGGTTAAAGGATGGAGAAATCAAGCTAGACTTATCGATAAATGTGAATTGGGAGAAATTGTTTCGATAACAGGATTAAACGCAAAAGCAGGACTTGAAGGTAGAATTGAATTATTTTTAAGTGCATTTTCTAAAATTACCAAGAAAAATTAAGAATCCCAAAATCCTCTTGTTATAACATATTGTCTTTCTGCTTCATAGATTTGTTTAAAGAGATATTCCTCATCAACCATATTTCGTAAAATTCTAGCTGCTGTATCAGCACCAACACCATATCCAGACATTACAGTAATAGCAATTTTACCAAAATTTTCTACCAAAGATGAGACTTTCCAAGCACGATTAAACTTATGTTTTTCATCAGCAGACAGTTTTTTTCCTTCATGTTTCTTTCGGATAATTTTTGGAAGATTATAATCAGAATGATAAGTTGCGGTGATTTGCCTTCCCTTACAATAAGGACAGATCAAAATATTTTTAACTTCACGAGTTTCAACTAACTGTTCCCATTTACCACATCGGGCACAAATTAGACGGTGTTTTGTTTTCTGGAGTCGAGTTTTTACAAGATCAAGAATTTCTTTATCAAGATTTGCAGGAGATGAGTAATATTTTGTTGTATGATCTAAAATGGGTTCTGCTAATTTTGAAAATTGAACAACTTCTGACCATTTGGTATGGATTTCACCCTCACGAATTTTTTTTAAAATTTTATCTGAATTTTTGAGATCATACTTGTCATGAAATAATTCACGTAGTGCTTCACGTACAAGAGCAGTTTTGGAGTATCGTTCATACAAAAACCTGGCTGATTTTTGTTCATAAATTGCACCACGTCCAACTATTCCAAATTTTTTAGCAACACACCATGTACGCCAATTTACATTATGAGTTCCTGTTAAGGATTTACTAATAATTGAATACAGATCATAGTCATCTTTTAAAACTTCAATGAAAAGTTTTTCTGAAATACGTGATCTAGAAGATAAAACAATTCTATAACCATCTGAACGAGAATCAACTATTGAACCCAACAATGAAGATAGAAATGAAGAAAGTAATGTCGATAGAGTGGAATTAATTTTAGTTCCAAAACATGAATGAATTACAATTGAACCCTGAGATTTATTTGATTCAATAACAATGTTATTTTCGTCAGGTATTACATCAAAATTTAATTTTTCAATAAGCTTATTATTTAGAATAAGTGATCCGTTCTTGACTTTACTACGAAATTTCCCTACATTTTGTGCAGTTTTATAGTCAATAGGTATGCTTTCCCCCTCCCAGTATGGAACAGTTATTCCACCTCCTCTAAATGGCTCAACATTAACAGTGAAAGATTTTTCATCTACATTTAAAATTCTCCATTGTGAACCTTTTAACACAAAAATATTTCCAGAATCTCCAAAATCTCCTACAAATCTTTGATCCAATGATCCAATAATTTTTTTGCCTATGCTATCAAAAACTTTGAATTTTAAAATATCTGGAATTGTAGAAAGATTCTCAAAATAATATTTGAATGACCGTCCTTTCTTCCAAAAAGTCATTTTTGTTCGATCAAAAAATATCAAATAATTGGAATCTAGTAAATCCAACACATCTATAAGATCTTTGATTTGTAAATTTCTAAATGGATACGCTTTTGTAACCAAATTAAAAGCTTGTTCAACTGAAACTTCACCACTTTGCATAGCAAATCCAACCAAATGATGTGCCAAAACATCAAGGGATCCATCATGAATTTTTTGTTCTTCAATTGAACCTTCTTTGATACGATCAAGTATTGCGATTGTTTCAAATTCATCATCTGAATTATTAGTTATGATTAATCCTCTAGCTGATGCATCACGATTGTGTCTACTTCTTCCAATCCTTTGTACAAATTTTGAGACTTGCCTAGGTGAACCATAATGAATAACTAATTCAACAGAACCAATATCTAATCCTAATTCCAAAGAAGAGGTGCATACAACAATACTTTGTTTTCCTTCACGTAAAGTTGATTCAGTTTCTTCTCGTACTCCTTTTGAGAGAGAACCATGATGCAATTCAATAGGAATTGAAGATTTATCTTTCAAAATTGATGCCAGAAATTCTGCTTCTCCTCTTGTATTAGTAAATAGAAGGACAGGGGAATCTAATTCTAACTGCAAAACATATTCAATAATTTTTTCTGCAACATCAGAAATCGTCCCTCCTACATATTTTATTTCTACATCATATTTTCTTACTGACGTATCTCTAATTATTTTGCATTTTCTTTTAGTACCAACAACAAATTTTCCTGCTTCTTCAAAATTGCCAACTGTCGCAGATAATCCTATTTTTGTAAGAGGATATTTTGAGTTGAATTCTAACCTTTCAATACTCAACGAGAGTTGAGCACCCCTTTCACTAGAAAGTAATTCATGAACTTCATCAATTATAATCCATTCTAAATCAGATAGCGCATCGAGCATTTTGGTTTGTGTCAAAAGAATAACAAGGGTTTCAGGTGTTGTAATTAGAATATCCGGAGGATTTTCATTGATTTTTTTCCTATCTTTTTGAGTTGTATCTCCATGTCGGATTTCAATAGATAATCTACTTTCTTGAGCATATTTTGTAATTCTTCTAAAAACATCACGATTTAATGCGCGTAGTGGAGTTATATAGAGAGATTTTATTTTTCCTTGTTTTTTAGAATTTTTCAAAATTGAAAAAATAGGAATTACAGAACATTCCGTTTTTCCAGAACCAGTTGGGGCAATTACTAAACAATCTTTTTTTTGTAAAATAAATGGTGACGCTTGTTTCTGAATTTCAGTGAGTTCAGAAAATCCAAACTTTGTAAATAAAGATTCAAGAATCTGATTCATCTGTTGTGTTTCTTTGTAATCTTGCATAAACAATAACACCTATCAATCCAAGTACAAAAAGTACAACAGTGATTATTGAAATTGAATCAAAAATTCCTACCATTGATAAAACATTATGATTGACTGTTAAATATCTTCAGAATTATGAGACAAGCCCATTTTATTGATTGTGTATGAAAAGTATTTTTTATCAAGTGCCCAATAAATTCGGCCTTGAAGTTTTGATGAGTTTTTAGAAAGATGAATTTTGATATGAGTAAAAGGATCAATTGCACTTTTCATGTTTTCTATTTCTTTATTTTCAAGATTCCTAATCATATTGGTAATCACAATTGGAATTTTATTAATAATTGCAAATTTGGATAGTTGATTCATATATTTCATAAATAATGAATTTTTTTCAAATATTGATTCATCATTTTTGTATTCATATGAGAACAAATCAGTAATATTATCAATTACTATTAAAGAAAAATAATTATTTGCAAAATTATTAATTGACTTAATTTGTTCTGAAGTATTTCTAATTCTAGATACAGTAATTTTTTCAAGAAAATTAGATTCCATTCCAGATTGTTTTTGAATTTCTAAAATTCTTTCAGGTCTAAATCCACCAGTTGTATCCAAATACAAAACATTTCCACCATTTTTAATTGAATTTATACATAATTGTATGAGAAGTTGAGTTTTTCCAGTCCCACTTCCACCAAAAATATCAACGATCAAGCCATTAGGAATTCCTCCAGATAAGAATTCATCTAATTTTTGTAAACCAGTAGAGAGCATTTGTATAATTATTAGAAAAAGAAGAAAAAATTTAAGGAATTTCAATTTTCATAAGGAGGTAAGGCTTTTATTCTAGAGAAAAAGGTTTGAAAATAAGTGAACAATTAGTGTCCCAATCAAATAGTGCAAAAAGACCTTTAACAACTCTTCAAAAAAGTACAAAGAAGAAAGTTACAGTGAGACTGAAAAACGAAGTAGAGTATAAAGGAAAGATGGATAATGTTGATTCATATATGAATTTGATTATGACTGATGCTGAAGAGCTTCATGATGGTAAAACAATTGCAAATTATGGAAGGGTAATTGTAAGAGGCAATAATGTATTATTTATCAACTAGAAAACGAACTCTAGTTAACAGAGAGCGATTTTATGACTAGTAATTTTCTATTCACCTCTGAATCAGTAACAGAGGGACATCCAGATAAAATATGTGATAATATTTCAGATGCATTCTTAGATGAATTTCTAAAACAAGATCCAGATTCAAGAGTAGCCGTTGAAACAATGGTAACCACAGATTTTGTAGCAGTCGCAGGAGAGGTGACATCTAAAGCAAATTTTGATAAAAAATCTCAAGAAGAATTAGTTAGAAAGATAATTAGGGATATAGGATATGACAACAAAGATTTGATGTTTGATACAGAAACTTGTGAGATAGTTTTACGACTTCATTCTCAAAGTCCAGATATCAGTCAAGGCGTAACAGCGACTGAAGAAAAAGAACAAGGTGCAGGCGATCAAGGATTAATGTTTGGCTATGCAACAAATGAAACATCAGAGCTTATGCCAATGCCAATTTTACTTTCACAAAAACTTGCACAGAAATTAGCTGAAGTCAGAAAAGAGCATGTTTTGTCTTGGATTAGACCTGATGGAAAAACACAGGTTTCTGTTAGATATGAAAATAACAGACCAACAAAAATTGAAACTGTTGTAGTTTCAACACAGCATGCACCAGAAATTTCTCAAGAAGAAATTGCAGATGAAATAATAGATAAAGTAATCAAACCTACTTTAGGAAATCTTTGGAATGATGAAATCAAAATTCATATCAATCCAACCGGAAAGTTTGTAATTGGTGGTCCACATGGGGATGCAGGTTTAACAGGAAGAAAAATTATTGTTGATACCTATGGAGGATTTGGAAGACATGGAGGAGGAGCATTTTCAGGAAAGGATCCGTCTAAAGTTGATAGATCAGCATGTTATATGTGCAGATACATTGCCAAGAATCTTGTTGCAGCAGAACTAGCAGATAGATGTGAAGTGCAATTAGCATATGCAATAGGAGTTGCGGAACCAGTATCACTTTATGTTAACACATTTGGAACAAATAAAATTCCAGAAAATCAAATCGAAGAATTAGTTAGAAAAAATTTTGATATGAAACCATCAGGCATTATATCTCAATTAGATTTGAAAAGACCTATTTACAAAAAAACTGCATCATATGGTCATTTTGGAAGAAATGAGCCGGAATTTACTTGGGAAAAAACCGACAAGGCTAAAATATTAAAGCAGTTGTCTGGACTCTAGTAGTTTTACCACAGATTCAAATTTCATATCTGTAAGTTTTTGTAGTTTACTGTGGTTAGCTTTGAAATTACCAATTAAAATATTAAGATCATCAATTCCAAAATCAGATTTTGGATTAGTAATTGCGTCATGATAAGAATTTTCTAAATCAACTTTTTTAATGATAGTGTTAGTTCCTTTAGAAAACAATTTAACATATTTTTCAAAAGTAATATTATCAGGACCTACAAGATCAATAATTTTATCCTGAAATTTTTCATCGCTAATTGATTTAAAAATAATTTTAACAACATCATTAATGTAAATTGGTTGAATCATATAACTTCCAGAACCAGGAATCTTGACTTGCCCACTCTTGATTTGTTTATATAGATATTTTGAAAGCAAATCATCTTTTCCAACAATATATGATGGCCTAAAAATAGTATAATTAATTCCAGAATCAATTATTATTTTTTCTGATTTATATTTAGAAATAAAATATCCTAAAGAAGTTGTTGCTGAAACCCCTAAACCACTTAAATAAATAATTTTTTTAATTTTTGCTTTTTTGCTTAAACTTACTATATGATTGGTGAATTCAGTATTTACTAAATTATAATCAATATCAACAGACTGTTTTCCAATTCCAACAAGATGAATTAAAGTATCAGAGTTTTTAATTTTTTTAAGAAGATTTTTTTCATTATAATTTTTTGAAATAATTTTTGATTCATATTTGAATTGTTTAAAGTTATTTCTGGATATTGAAATTAATTCAATATTCTGTTTAGACAAATATTTTCTAAGATTTCTTGAAACAAATCCACTTGCTCCGGTAACAATTATCTTTTTAAATTTATTCATAATTATTTCAAATAAGTTTTAATTTTAAATCTATTTGAAAAAATTGAAAAAATTATCAAACAAGAGTTAATACGGTAAAATAAGTACGAAAAATGTGGAAGAAAAAACAAAATTAAAGACAGGTTACACCACAGGAAGTTCTGCTACTGCAGCAGCAAAGGCTGCATTATTATCAATTTTAAGCCAAGAAAAAATAAAAAATGTAGAAATTTTGTTACCAAAACGTTCTTTTATTAAAATTCCATTATATTCTTGCAAATTTGAATCTGATAAAGCAAAATGTTCTGTAATCAAAGATGGAGGAGATGATCCTGATGTAACACATGGTGCAGAAATAATTGTTGAATTATCATTAACAGAAAAAATAAATCAAATTGAAATAGAAGGAGGAGAAGGAGTCGGTATTGTTACTAAACCTGGTTTAGGATTAGAGATAAACAAACCTGCAATTAATCCAGTTCCAAAAAGAATGATTATTGAAAATTTAAAAGATGTCGGAGAACAAATTCTTTTAGAAAAAGGAATTAAAGTAATTATTTCTGTTCCTAAAGGAAAAGAATTAGGTCCAAAAACAGATAACCCAAGATTAGGAATTGTAAATGGAATTTCTATTTTAGGAACTAGTGGAATAGTGATTCCGTTTTCTACAGCATCGTATGCGGCATCAATCAGACAAAATCTGGATGTATCTATTGCAATGGGAAATGACACAGTAGTTCTTACAACTGGTGGAAGAAGTGAAGATTTTGCAAAAAAAATAATTGATTTACCTGAACATTGCTTTGTTCAAATGGGGGATTTTTCAGGGTATACAATTCAACAATGTACTAAAAAGAATATCAAAAAAGCATATGTTGTAGGATTTATTGGAAAACTTGCAAAAATGGCTGCAGGAGTAAAACAAACCCATGTTAAAGGTTCTAAAGTGGATATGAATTTCTTGGCAGAATTAGCAAAAAAAGCAAATGCCAAAGAAAATGTAATTTTAAGTATCAAAAAAGCAAATACTGCAAGACATGTTTCTGAAATAATTCTGGAAAATAATGTAAAAGGATTCTTTGAATTAATTTGTAGTGAAACACACAGACATTTGAAAAATCACTCAGAGCAAAAAGTTCCAATTGATGTAATATTATTTGATTTCAATGGAAATATTCTATCAAGAGTATCAGAAGAGTAAGGTATTTTATTAAAGTTGGAAAGTTTTGATTATGGATAAAACTTCAGTTCTTGCAATTACTAAAAATGGAATAAAAATTGGAGAAAATCTCAAAAAAATATTTCCAGATTGGAGTATATTTGCACCTTCAAAATTTTTAAATGAAGAAAATGCAATAAAATGGTATTCTGAGCCTACATCAGAGAAAATTGTTGAACTTTTTAAAAATAGCGATGCACTAATTTGCCTTTTTTCATTGGGTGCAGTAATTAGGCTAATTGCACCGCATCTGAAAGATAAAAAAAGAGATCCAGCTGTAATTGTAATTGATGACAAAACAAATTTTGTAATTAGTGTATTGTCTGGACATATTGGAGGAGCAAATGAATTAACTCATGAAATTGCAGAAAAATTACACGCTTTACCAGTTATTACAACTGCTGCAGATGTTAACAAAACTATAGCAGTAGATCTTGTAGGAAGAAAATTTGATTGGAAAATTGAAGATGATTCAAATATAACTAAAATTAGTGCTCATATGATTAATGAAGAACCTATAGGAGTTCTTCAAGAAGTAGGTAACAAAAATTGGTATAGGGAATTACCAAAAAATGTTTCAATATACAAAAATGCAAATGATTTGAAACAATCAAACTCTAAAGCAAATCTAATAATTTCTGACAGAATTATTGATGAAGAATTATCTAGAAAATCAGTGATTTATCGTCCTCCAAGCTTAGTGATCGGTGTTGGATTACATTGGGATACTACAAAAGAAACGATAAGAGAAGGGATTGAGAAGTGTTTAGATAAATTTAATCTTAGTTCAAAATCTATTGCAAAATTAGTTTCAATTAAAAAACCACAAAATGTTAAAGGATTGATAGAACTTGGAGAAGAGATGAAAATTCCAGTTGAATATGTAAGCAGAGAAGAATTAGATA